>Ga0209495_1003009_pt1 | contig 10603 bp, 12 predicted proteins | sample EN1Hudsemesocosm_FD_184629 | JGI IMG/M metagenome (GOLD analysis project Ga0209495, IMG submission 184629) | Methane-oxidizing microbial communities from mesocosms in the Hudson Canyon - EN1E Hudson Canyon (SPAdes) (version 2) | ecosystem: Environmental > Aquatic > Marine > Cold seeps | place... | reverse complement strand
TAAAGGCTTTATTTTTATAATAAAATCTCCCCCAGCCCCTCTTTTCCAAAGAGGGGAGCTAAAACCGAATACTTTCACAGTCTCTAAAGCCTCACTTCCTTTTGTAAATTATTTAGGTGGAGGTAACCTAATTACAACTCAAGCTGTGGCTTGTTTCATAGCCATTTTTACTAATGTTGTTTGCATTCTATTTTTTTAAGGTTACATGGACGTATTCACACCGTGCCTTTAGGGACAGAATGAAAGCCCCCGGCAGTTTGTTCATAGTTATTTTCATTATTACTTCTCCCCATCAACCTAAACTAGTTAGCCCAGCAAAATTTGAAGCTCCCTATACCAGCGCGCTAATTGAAATATACGATGAATAGTACTAAACTAAATTCTAAATAACTTTATTCATTCTACTTTTTGCCCTCTATTTTTAAATCTAATTTAAAGTATAGCCGACCAAGAAGCATTTTATGTTTTTAGACGAGACGCTAAAATGTGTTAAAAACGAAATCAACATCTATTATGTTGATAAAAAAACGCTCTGTTAAAACATTTCCCAGGCCATAAAGGCCTTCGCCCTTTTTCATAACACACCTCTTTCATGCAACAACTTCAACTTCTTTTACAGTCATCACCTGAACTATTAACCTTTTTAGTCTTAATTATCGGATTACTTGTCGGCAGTTTTCTAAATGTTGTTATCTACCGTCTGCCAGTGATGATGGATATTGGCTGGAAACAAGAGTGTACAGAATATTTAGGCCTGGAAAATACTGAGAGCAATCAACAACCTTTCAACTTAATGGTTCCCTTATCTCGTTGCCCTTCATGTAACACCGCAATAAAACCGTACCAAAATATCCCAGTTCTCAGCTATATTTTCTTAAAAGGCAAATGTGCAAAATGTAAAACTCACATTTCTTTACGCTACCCGCTGATTGAAGCCTTTACGGGTATAACATCTGCCATAGTCGCCTGCCATTTCGGTTACAGTCTTGAAATGTTATTTGCATTATTACTAACTTGGTGTCTTATCGCGCTCAGTTTTATCGACATTGATCACCAACTATTACCTGACTCAATAGTTTTACCGATGCTGTGGCTAGGTTTATTATTAAGTATCTTTTCTATTTATTCCGACACAGACTCCAGTATTATTGGGGCTATTGCTGGTTACTTAAGTTTATGGTCTGTCTATCAATTATTTAAACTGGCCACAGGAAAAGAGGGCATGGGCTATGGTGACTTTAAATTATTGGCCTTATTTGGTGCCTGGCTAGGCTGGCAATACATACCGCTTATCATTCTACTTTCATCTGTAGTTGGCGCAGTTATTGGTATTACCATGATTATATTAACTAAAAAAGACCATACCATCCCTATTCCTTTTGGTCCCTATTTAGCCGCAGCAGGCTGGCTGGCTTTACTTTGGGGGGAACAAATAAATTCACTTTATTTGAGCACTATGGGTTTATAAAGTATGTTGAAAATTGGCTTAACTGGCGGAATAGGCAGTGGAAAATCAACAATAACAGCACTATTTTCAAACTACAACATCCCTATCATTGATGCTGACATCATTGCTCATCAACTAGTCGCCCCAGGACAGCCGGCGCTTAATCTTCTACAACAAGCCTTTGGTGCAGCGATTCTCAATAGCGATGGTTCATTAAACAGAAAGCAACTTAGAGACATTATCTTTTCTGATGCCGATAAAAAAGCACAATTAGAATCAATAATGCATCCGCTGATTTTTCAACAAATGCAAGCAGAATATCAGCAACAAAACTCGCCTTATAGCATTCTTTGCATCCCGCTGTTAATTGAAACGAAAATGACATCTTTTGTTGATCATATTTTAGTTGTTGACTGTGATGTTGAAACCCAAATTGAAAGAGTAAAGCAACGGGACCAACTCTCAACTGAACGAATTTTATCAATTATTGCCAGTCAGATTGATCGTAAAACCAGGTTATCTTATGCAAATGACATAATAGATAACTCAAAATCGACGACTCAACTTGCAGAACAGGTCAAAAAGCTTCACAATCAATATCTATTATTAAATTCTAATTAATCCGTTCACTATTCAAGCAATGTTCTTTTATGTCATACATAAAAGAACATTGCGATATAGCGACATAAATTTAGGCACCCTTGTTTGTGAATACCCATACCTTCTACGAATTCCCTCTTAATGAACGAATTCGTGTATTTATGCGATTAGAACAACTCTTTGAACAACTCGAGCACTTTATGGCTGGTTCAACCATACATGATCATCGAGCTGTTATTTCTATTCTGTTAGATATTCTGATGATTTTTAGTAGAAACGACTTAAAATCCGAATTACTTAAAGAGCTAGACCGCCACTCAAAAACACTGAACCAAATAACGAATAACCAGGCGGTTGATACAGAAAAACTTGATCAGATCCTTAATGAACTAAAGATCATCAGTAAAAACCTCTATGCAACCAGTGGTAAAATTGGGCTTAATGTAATGGAAAGTGATTTATTCCAAAGCATTTCTCAACGCAACTCAATTCCCGGCGGCACCTGCTCCTTTGATTTACCCGCCTACCATTACTGGCTGGAACAAGACAAATCAATACAGCAACAAGATTTATTAAAATGGACAAAGCCCTTAGATAATATCCGGGCAGCGATAACCCTTATCCTTAGTTTTATTCGACAAAGCAGTATTCCAACTAAAGAGCAGGCAACGTCTGGTTTTTTCCAGTTATCACTAGATAAATCACTTCCATTCCAACTCCTTAGAGTTGATATTGATTCTAACCTTCCTTTGTATGCTGAAATAAGTGGAGGCAAGCACAGGTTTTCTATCCGTTTTATGACTCCGTCATCTAATGGAAACCGCCCTCTCCAAGCAACTGCTGACATTCCTTTCTCCTTGACCCGCTGCGTTTTCTAATGAATACAAAAAATCCAAATAGCAATAAAACTATTGTTTTATGTCCAACATGCAAAAAACAGGTAATTTGGAATAGTGAACAAACATTCAGACCATTTTGTAGTGAGCGATGCAAACTGATTGATTTAGGCGAATGGGCGGCCGAAGAAAAAGCTATCCCTGGAGAGTCTATTCATACTGATGAGACATTTGATTCTGACACTTTTTTACACTAACTAGACAATATAACTCGCATCTATTCTGCGATTTCGTCCTGCTCCCTGCGAGCTTAAATGGCGCTTTTCAAGGTAGTTGTCGTCTTATTTTTTATATTTAAATGCAATAATTCAACAATGAGTCAGCAGGCTTAGAAGTCTCAAAATATATTTGCTAAATACAAATAACGTGTTATTTTACCAATACCATTTCTGGTGTAAGTGTTTTTTATTAATCAATAAATTAAGAGGGTTTAATAATGCTCGCAAACAAATCTAAAACCATTACAATTTTCACCGCGATTATTTCTCTTAACTCTAGCGTTTTAATGGCTGCCGAAGACTCCGCATCCAGTATGCTCCCGCCATTCTGGCCTTTATTGGCACTTGCTATTATCGTTATTGTTTTCAGAAAACAATTAAACTGTGTTCCAACTCTTAACCTTAAGACAAAGCCCGCTGAATCAACTGAAACCAGTAAGGAAGTAAGCAATAAGATTGATTTAAAAGATGACCTTAAGCAATGTCAGGCAAGTACGGCAAAAGGAACAAGGTGTAAAAGAACCACGTCTTTAGAAGAACGTAACATTACTATTGATGATAAAACTTATACCTTAACTGTCTGCAAACAACATAATACAGATGGACTTAAGCCTTTCTCAGGTTTAATTGAATAATTCCACTTTATTAACCAGCCACTTATCTAGTCACAAATCGAAGAGCTGACTGCAACATCGTTCTCTAGGAATAAGTATGCTTAGAACATCTATATATTCGGATATTTTTCAGACTCATCCAATCTGGGCTGAAGCTGTTGCGTCATTTCGAACAAGGCTAGTATCAAGATCAGGCCCCATCATTTACAGAGCATGTTGTTAGCACTTTCAAACACTATTAATAATGGAACTCAATGCTGCTCCGCCTTCAGAAGTATGTAGCCAAATAAATACGCCAATATTTAGAATAGCTGTTACCCAAAACACAGCCCTAAAAGATTGTTTTTTGGATTTATGTCTCAGTGTTTGTTGAGCAATGATTGCCCCAGGCCAACCACCAGCCAATGAAAATAAATGTAAAGTACTTTCCTGTGTTCTCCATGAACCCTTTTGTGCCGCTGATTTATCGACTGCATACAGAATAAAGGTCAACAGACTAATTGTTAAATAAAATGGTAATACTAGAAACTCTATCTTATTGCTTAATGCAGATACGCCAACAGATACAACAAACACTATTGGAATAAAATAAGCAAACGAGTTGTTTTCTTTTTTAGACCTTTTAGATAGCACCTCTCCAGCTCTAGTCACCTTTTCAGCGCAAGGCCTACCTTGCCTATCTGTTGAGAGAGTGTAGGTGACAAGTTGGTTTATCGTTGGTGTTTTTTTACGATTATTAAAGGCTTTGATATGAACAAAAATTTGTTTTCCCCCAGCATTAGGAATGATGAACCCAAAGCCTTTTTCATTGTTCCACGATGTTATTTTTCCTTTTACTCTCATTTCATTATTTTATGGTGCTAACGAAGCTGTAAAAAACCTCATCAATAAAAGTTCAACCTAGCCACTCTGTTATATTTTTAATTCCCTACATTATGCCCAGCACCTTGACTAAAATCTACCGTTTCCTATTTTCACTTAATTTATCTATTCTTTAATTCAGTTTTTTGGACTTATATGGAGCTTATTCCTCCGGCCTTTATGCGGCTAACTTTCCATGTGAGAAAAATATAAAGGGCTCTGACCCCTTTATTCTGCTTTATTATCTGAGCAGTTGACTGGAATTTTTTATTATCTGTGACTATACTACACGTACTTTAATCCGTACCCATTGTTAATGAGGCTCTTATGGATGCTATAAGCTATACCGCTGCCCGTGCAAATTTATCTAAAACGATGGAGCAGGTTTGTAACGACCATGCTCCTATAATTATTACCCGAAAACGTGAATCTCCTGTCGTTATGCTTTCCTTAGAAGATTATCAGGCTATGGAAGAAACGACATATTTGCTCCGTTCACCTGCTAATGCTCGAGATTTACTTGAATCAATTGCAGCACTTGAAGAAGGTAAAGGTCTCGAACGAGAATTAATAGAATGAACCTTACTTTTGCACCAAAGGCTTGGGACTGCTACCTTTACTGGCAAAAAACTGACAAAGCCATTGTTAAAAGGATTAATGTTCTAATTAAAGATATTCAACGAAGCCCTTTTGAAGGAATTGGCAAACCTGAACCTTTGAAACATGCTTTATCTGGTTTTTGGTCACGGCGTATAAATGACGAACATAGAATTGTATACAAAGTGGCTGAAGACAACATTTTGATTGCTCAACTTCGTTATCACTATTAAACACATAACTATTCGCTTCTTAGGCAAATTCGCTCTGATAAGTTGATATTAGAGGGCTGGAAAGAAATAAGTGCCGATATTGGACAGGTTTTTTGTTTGTCTTCAGTGGGGTAGCAACAGGCGCATAGCAAGCTACGTAACTGTTGCTACCTCGCTGAAGGCGGACAAAAAGACCAGCAAGATTGGATGATTATTTTTTTCCATCTCCCTTAGCCTGCTAATCAGGAATTTTTGCCTACAACTTATACCATCCTGACTCTATTTACTAGCCAAAATTTATTACCTATCTATCCCTCTAAAAATCCAGTTATTCCTGCAATACCCTGAGCTCCTAAAGATTGGGCTTTTTGGCAATATATTTTTTGCATTCCACCCAAGGCATAAACAGGAATATTAACCGTTTCCACTAATAACTTGAATGCTTCCCACCCTAACGGCTCAGCTTCTGGGTGGGTTTTTGTGGCTAATACAGGCGAGAGAACAACAAAGTCTAGAGCAATTTTCTCTGCATGCTTTAATTGTTGTTGATTATGGCAAGATGCCGCGACCCAGCTGTAGCCCTCAGGCTTATGCTGCAAAGCTAGCAAATCAGTTGAAGTTAAATGTAGTCCGTCAGTCTTTAATTGCCTGGCATTTTCCACTGCCGAATTAATCAATAATCTCGCACCTTTTGCTATACATAAAGGTAATGCCTGTTTAATAAAATAAGCGGCTTCAGTTGCTGTTAAGGTCTTTATCCTTGCCTGAATTAACTTAATATCCTTAGCAAGCAGTTGTTTCAGATCTGTTAATAAATCAGCTGTATTTCCGGCATTTAAAATAGCATATTCTGCTGGTAATCTGGCTGCTGTAATAATAGGAATATTGGCTTCAGGAAAAGAATAATCAGTCAACTGCTCAGCATAAACCCACTTAATCTGCTGACCTTCACAACCAATAGCTTTCCCTGAAAAATGGCTAACAGTCCAGACATCAAGTAACACATTTAAATCCGAATAGTGATGTTTAATCTGAATAAGAGGCGATAACTCATGCACTGAAATATCCAGCTCCTCTTTTAGCTCCCGTGCTAGAGCCTGCTCAACAGACTCACCAGGCTCAACCTTGCCACCAGGAAACTCCCATAGTCCGCCCTGATGTGCAGCATCATGACGAAGTGAAATTAAGATATTGCCGTCATCATCCTTTATAACCCCCACTGCAACATGCCGATAACTCTCTTCTTTCACTTTTTAATCACCCTTTATTCAGATGAAAAGAGTCTATTTAAATTTCTCCACCCCCAACCCCCTCCATCAGGAGGGGGCTTAAGGGCAAAAAATATTTACCTTAAATCTCTTAACTTAACGATATTGGCCCGCACCCTGCCTTTAACCTTTAACCTTTAACCTTTAACCTTTAACCTTTAACCTTTAACCTTTAGCCTTTAGCCTTTAGCCTTTAGCCTTTAATAATCATGTCCTATATTCCGCATTAATCTTGACATAATCATATGAAAGATCGCAAGTTAGTACTTCTTGCATAACCTTTCCACGCGCCAGAACGACACGGACAAGAATTTCTTCCTGATTCATCACTTGTTGACCTTGCTCCTCGGTATAACTGTCAGCACGGCCCCCATTTTTTACGATGCAAACATCATCCAGGTAAATTTCAACCTTATCCAGTTCCATGTTCTCTATACCTGAACGCCCTACAGCTGCCAGAATTCGTCCCCAGTTAGGGTCACTGGCAAAAAAAGCTGTTTTCACTAACGGGGAATGCGCTATTGTTTTAGCCACCTGGACGGCTTCTGCATTGCTTTCAGCTTGCTCTACACAAATACGCATCAACTTGGTAGCACCCTCACCATCTCTGACAATTAGCTCGGCCAAACGTTTGCATACATCCATTACCGCTTGAGCGAACAGTGAGTAATTTTCGCTTTCAGCAGTGATTTCTGGCGCTGTAGAACAGCCACTGGCCATTAAAATACAGGCATCATTTGTGGACGTATCACCATCGACCGTAATTCGATTAAAAGACTGTTCAGCAGCAACAGATAAACACTTTTGCAATAAACCCTGGCTGATTTTTGCATCCGTTGCCACAAAACCTAACATGGTAGCCATATTAGGCTGAATCATTCCGGCCCCTTTTGATATGCCAGTCAAGGTTACTGGGTGCCCATCTAATTCAATGATTAAAGAGGCACCTTTTGCAAAGGTATCGGTGGTCATAATGCCATGTGCGGCCTGATTCCAGTTACCTTCATCTAATGCAGAAACTGCGTTAGGTAAGGCTTTTTCGATTTTTGCTACAGGCAAATTCTCCCCTATAACACCTGTTGAAAAAGGCAATACCTGCTTGTCTTCACCTGCAACGACTGCAGCAAGCATCGAGCAACTTGCTTTTGCATCCTGCATCCCTTGTTGCCCGGTTCCTGCATTGGCATTGCCAGAATTAATCAGTAGCCAGCGCGGGCTTTGTTGCATATGTTCTTTTGCAATATGTACAGGGGCGGCACAAAAGGCATTTTGTGTAAAAACACCAGCACATGTGGCTCCCTCTGCCATTTCAATTACCACAAGGTCATCGCGCTCTGTTTGCTTGATCCCTGCATTACTGGTGCCTAATTTAATCCCTGAAACTTTTTTCATTTCAGGAAACGTTACATTTCCAACTGCCATATTTTAGACTCACCTAAATTATATATGCGAGGCTAAAGCCTCATTTCCTTACCATCAACTTTGCTTCACTTAGGCTTTAAAAAATACATAAACCTTAGCAATCATATCAATCTCTTTTTCAATCATTACACATTGTTTTTTGACCTTTTCAACTTGTTGCAAATCATTAAACATGGCATGAGGCAATATCACTTCAACCTCAATCAAGCCATTAATATAGTGAATTCTAAAGTCATCAACGGTATGAATGAATTCTGTTAAATACTGATCCAGATGCGCCTGTACCTGTTCGCGAGATATTAAACGGTTATATTCATCTTTAAACTCATCGTCCTCAGGGTCTATATGTACCAGCACATCGACCACATCATCAAACTCGCTCTTTAATTTGTCTCGGACCGCATCGCCAATCATATGGCCTTCTGAAACACTGATTCGGGAATCCACCACGATATGGGTATCCACATAAGCATCTTCACCCATCCGTCGAGTACGTAATAAATGAATACTTTCTACGCCAGAGGTTTGTTTAATAACACGTCGAATTTCTCTAACAAAATCTTCCGGCAATGAAGAATCAACTAATTCATTAATACTTTCCAGCACTAAAACCACGCCCATTTTGGCAATCATTATCGCCACTAAAACGGCTGCAATGGCATCAGCAAAAGGATAGCCCATAAACACGCCGCCAATACCAATCAGCACCACAATCGAGGAAAAAGCATCACTGCGATGATGCCAGGCATTGGCTATTAACAACTTAGAACGAGTCGCATCCCCCACTCGCTTAGTGTAATGAAACAACCATTCATTGGCCAAAATAGAGACAACAGCAATACCCATCGTTTCTTTGTTGGGACTTAATAATTTTGCAGGATCAATTAAACGTTCTATTGCATCCCAGGCGATACCCCCTGCAACAACAACCAGGCCCAAGCCCAATAAGACTGTTGCCATGGTCTCAAAGCGCCTATGCCCATAAGGGTGGTCATGATCCGCTTCTCGACTACCCAATTTAATCGCAATAATGACAAAAAAATCACTGATTAAATCGGATAAAGAATGAATACCGTCAGCGATTAAAGCGGCAGATTGCCCAAAGATGCCAACACCAATTTTAATAATGGTTAAAAAGACATTAACTAAAGCCCCGACATAAGTAACACGGGACTTTAACTTTAAAATCTGATCAGCATCATAATCTTTTGTCACTTTAGCCTACCTCTAAAATAATGGTATATTCCATTTCGTCATTTAGGGTTTCCAGTACTTTATGTCCATTTATCCTGCACCAGGCAGGAATATCCTGCATCACTCCCGGATCGGTACAAACCACCTCCAAGATATCCCCTGTTTGCATTGTTTTGACTTTATCCTGCGTTCTAATGACAGGTAAGGGACATAACAGGCGTTTGGCATTTAATTTTTCTTTGCTCATTATATAAACCACTCTTTAGGAATATCATCACCTTTCAAAGGTTTGACCTGAACAATTCTCTCTGCACCATCTTTTTCTCTAATAGTGACATCAACCACATCAGCATCACGTCCCTGACCATAACGTGCTGTTAACTGTGCAGCAAGGAGCAAATCATCTTCAGATGGATCGCCATCAACCATCGCTAATGGCCCTCGATGACTCGCACAATTCATATTGATAAAGTCTTTTTTATAGCCTTGCATAAACCGCGCTTCGCCATCTTCTCTGGCAATAATCACTTTAAAATTATTTTTTGGTCGAATATGCCGTCCTACTTTTAGCAACATCACATCATCCAGGTCGTATTCTTTACGTCCGCGAGCAGACCATAAATCGACCAATTTATCAGAATAACTTTTATCCGTTAAAAAGCAGCAACCCCCTGCAGGTTGAGCAAAATCGTCAAAACCAAATTCATCAGCTAAAGCCATTTGCGGTTTGCGGCTACGGCCACTGAAACCATATAATTTCTCTCTGTCTACCCAGCCTTCACGCTCGGGTAAAGTCATCGGTAAATTTTGCGCACATAAAGGACGCAATAACAGATCATCAGCACCTGACTCACATGCAATCACAGGCATGGTGTCTTTTCTTTGTGACATTGGCCTTTGTCCAATCACTTCACCTGTGATGATAAAGTCAAAATCATTTTCTTGAATCCATTCTTTAGCTTTCTGTACCATAAAAATTTTACAGTCCAGACACGGGTTCATATTGGCCCCATAGCCATGCTTAGGGTTAATCAATACATCTTTATATTCATCAATCACATCAATGATATGTAATTTGATACCCAGTTGCTCCGCCGACCATAAGGCATTATTTCTTTTGGGCTTGGCTTTGTCTTTTTTCTTGATGGCATGGGTATGCCCTTCTACACAAAACCCGGTAAAAAAGTTAATCCCTTCAACATGCACGCCTTGTTCTATCATTGTTTTCGCAGCCAACAAGGAATCTAACCCACCTGAAATCAATGCCACTGCTT
>Ga0209495_1003002_pt1 | contig 10612 bp, 10 predicted proteins | sample EN1Hudsemesocosm_FD_184629 | JGI IMG/M metagenome (GOLD analysis project Ga0209495, IMG submission 184629) | Methane-oxidizing microbial communities from mesocosms in the Hudson Canyon - EN1E Hudson Canyon (SPAdes) (version 2) | ecosystem: Environmental > Aquatic > Marine > Cold seeps | place... | reverse complement strand
CTGTTTTACATTTATGGCACCGTGGTAGTGATCGGTCAAAGGCGCAGGGTAATTTAGCTAGACTGAAGAAAAAGGCAACAGAAACTAGTAGCAGTAGCAGTAGCAGTAGCAGTAGCAGTAGTAGTATTAGTATTAGTATTGTTTCTAACAATGGCTTGAATCAATACGTGAAAATTGATAGTTTTAAAAAGAGTCAAACGTTATCGGTGATTATTATCACAATGGACGAGGAAGATAATATTAGAGACTGCCTTGAAAGCGTGAAATGGGCCGATGAAATTATTGTTGTTGATTCAGGCAGTGGTGATGAAACTTTAACCATCGCCCAAGAGTATACGAATAAGATTTTTATTAATAGTCAGTGGCAAGGTTTTGGGTATCAAAAAAACTTAGCATTGAGTAAAGCAACTTGTGATTGGGTCTTTTCTATCGATGCGGATGAGCGGGTAACGAAAGCTTTGCAAAGAGAGATTAAGGAAAGTATTTATAAAAAGACTTCGGTTTATGAGGTGCCGCGGCGTGCATTCTTTTTAGGTAAGGAATTAAAGTACGGCGGTTGGTGGCCAGATTATGTGGTTCGGTTAATTAGGCGAGGTGAAGGGCAATATAAAGAAAGATTGGTTCATGAGGTTATTGAGTATGAAGGTGTAGCGGGTCAGCTTAATCAAGCATTAATTCACTATAGTTATGTTAGCTTTGAACAAGTTCTTTCGAAGATGAGTAGTTATGCCAGCGCAGGTGCTACTGAAGCAAAAAAGAAAAATAAGAAAGGCGGATTTGCTAAAGCTATTTTAAGAGGGAGTTGGGCCTTTTTTAATGCTTATTTTATACGGCTGGGATTTCTTGACGGTGAGATGGGTTTCATTGCGGCGATGACTAAAGGAGAAGGAACCTATTATCGTTATCTAATGTTGACATACGGAAAACAACAATGAAGATATTACATACAGAATGGTCAGATGGCTGGGGTGGGCAGGAGATACGTATTATTGCTGAAATGGAGGCTTTTCGAGCACGCGGATATGAGATGCAACTTGCGGCAAGGGCCAATAGCTGCATTATTAAGGAGGCTATTGCGCGTGAATTTCAACATCATATTATTGAATTTGGTTTTGCTGGAAATCCCAAAATAGTTCTTCAAATGGGTCAACTTATACGAAATAGTGCAGCAGACATTGTCCACACTCATAGCTCTAAAGATAGTTGGATCGGTGGGATTGCAAGTAATATTGTAGGCATACCTGTGGTACGAAGTCGCCATCTTTCTTCGCATATTAAACGTAAATTCACCAATGCATGGGTTTATCGTAAATTTCCTGCTGCAATTATTGCAAGTGGCCAGCATATCACTAGTCAGTTGGTAGACGATATTGGGTGCAACCCGACGCAGGTTTTTTCGGTTCCTGCGGGTGCTGATGAGTGTCGGTTTCAACCCAGTAAGGAGAATCGTAGCGCAGTGCGCGCTGAACTTGGAATTCCTGAGCATACCCCCGTTGTTGGCATGGTGGCGGTTCTGCGAAGTTGGAAAGGGCACCATGTTCTAATAGAGGCAGTGTCTGGCTTGATTCAAGATACTCCTGATCTTCACTTGGTTATTGTCGGCGATGGTCCTTGCAAGGAGCAACTCCATCAATTAGCTAAAAACTTAAACATAACTGAACAAATACATTTTGTAGGTCATCGCCCAGATGTTGAGCGCTATTTTCCAGCCTTTGATATTCATATTCTACCCTCTATTAAAAATGAGGCAACATCACAGGTCGTTCCTCAAGCAATGTTATGTGGTGTAGCCAACATTGTTTCAAATGCAGGTGGGCTTACTGAAGTTATTAAGGATGGGGTCAATGGCTTAGTTGTTGCGGCAGATGATGTGCCCGCTCTTCGCATAGCAATAAATCAGTTGCTCTCAGATGCTACACTAAGAGAACGTCTGGCAAAATATGGCCACAAGGATGCGTTACAACGATTTACCTTTACAGGCCAGATTGATGCAACTGAGTCTGTCTACAAAAAATTACTTCATCGTTAAATTCGTGTAGCAGATGACCCGTGCTAAATGTGGGCTTGAAAGAAAACTGGCACCTGCTCGTGATTATTGCTACGGTTTGCAGTGTTGATGGGGAGGTTGTTGAAGACAAGTTTGTGTCAATTGTAAAGCCAAAAGGTGTGGGAGAATGAGACGGAGACATACGAGCTAAAAATTTTTCTTTAGACGAAATGAAGACTTTACTTCGTTCCTTTTGCAAGCTTGCTAAATAAGTTCTATAGGACTGAATAAATGAGAAAAATATATTTGATAAGAGAAGATAGCTCAGCTCTTGGAGGGGCAGAAATCTATTTAAAAAGATTATCAGATAAATTGACATCCTACGGTTTTGATCATGAAGTTATTAATTCTTTTTGCCCTCGATTTCTCCCGTCATGGTTAAGAGTTATTCTGTTTAATATTCAGGTGGCTGTCGGAAAAAAAGGGAAGTTTTATTTCTCGTTAGAAAGAATAATATGCCCTAATGTATACAGAGCTGGAGATGGTGTACATCGTGTTTTTTTAAGGGTTGAAAAAAAGTCTAGATTAAATCCGCTGCATCCGTTGTATCTATTTTTAGAAAAGAAATGTTTTAATCGGGCTGAAAAGATTATTGCAAATTCTAAAATGATTAGAGAGCAAATCATTGGCGAATATAATATAGACCCATCAAAAATAAAAGTAGTATATAACGGTATTGGGCATTGTGAAATGGATCATAAGGCGTCGTGGGAGAAGCTATCTTCTGAATTTCATTTGCAAATAAATACCAAAATAATTTTGTTTGTAGGAAGTGGGTTTAAGCGAAAAGGGGTTGATGAATTTTTACAAATATTATCAAAATTAAGATATCAGGATTTTAAGGCATTTATTGTCGGTAAAGAAAAACAGATAGATCCATATCGGTTAAGAGCGTATGAGCTTGGGTTGAAAGAGAAAGTCTTTTTTACTGGGCCGATAAGAAATGTAAATGATTTTTATACAGTCGCTGATGTTTTTATATTACCAACTCGTTATGAGCCCTTTTCAAATGTAATTTTGGAGGCCATGAGCTTTAGCTCTGTTGTTTTCACTACAAAACAAAATGGAGCGCATGAGATAATATCGGATGAATTTATTATGAGTCATTCTGAAGATTTATCGGTAGTTAAGAAAATAGATGTGTTGTTGGATGATGTTAAGCTGCTTAATAAAAATAAAGCATTAAACGTACAGATTGCAAAAAAATACACAGTAGAGCGAAATATGAATGAAACTTTAAGTGTTATTAAAGATGTAATGTGAGGCTGTTTCTCGTTTCATAGGAACAGTGTTTTTAAAAAAAATAAGGTATGGTTTTGGACAGTCAAATAAAACAATGGGTAGAGGGCTTTGAGGGAATAGGAAATGATGAGCTTATATTCTTTTTAGGTTTAATATTTATTATTGTAATTCTATTGGGTAAGTTTTTATTTTCCAAAAGATCCCGCTCTAAAAAGAATGGTGGGAGTGGTTTTGGAACGTACCAACAGTTACTTAGTTATTTATGGCCACAGAGGGGTGCATTTTTAATTAGTATTCTTGGTTTTTTGGTTTATTCCAGTACCACACCGGTTTTTGCAAAAATAATACAAGTTATTATTGATACCCTTCAGTCGTCATCGCGTGAAGATCTTGTTTATTTACCTTTGTGGTTTAGTGGGTTGATTATTGTTAGAGGGATTGCAGGCTTTATTGGTAATTATTTTCTTGCAAGGGTGGGGAATAATATTATTCATTCTTTACGCTGCCAAATTTTTAATCAATATTCTATTTTGCCAACGGCTTATTTTGATGAGAATAACAGTGGTTATTTAATGTCTCGCATCACTCATAATGTCGGACAAGTCACTGGGGCAGCCACTGATGCTATTCGAACATTCGTTCGGGAAGGACTCACAGTCATTGGTTTATTGGCTTATTTGTTCTATGTTAATTGGTTACTGTCTTTGGTTTTTTTGCTTATTACGCCGCTGATTGCCGTGGTTGTGATTTATGTTAGTAAGCGGATGAGGAAGTTAAGTAAGCGAATTCAAGATTCGATTGGCGATATGACACATATTGTTTCAGAGTTAGTGAGTGGCCACAGAATCGTTAAAAGTTTTGGTGGGGGGCGGTATGAGCGTAAGCGTTTTCATGCTAGTAGCCTGTATAACCGTAATCAATCATTAAAATTTGCAGTCACGCATTCGCTGCATAATCCTATAATGCAATTTATTATGGCAATAGCTTTATCGATTATAATTTATTTAGCATTAGAGATCATGGCGACTGCTAGCGCCGGAGAATTTGTTTCATATTTAACTGCTGCATTTATATTGCCACGACCCATAAGATCATTAGTTGATGCTAATTCTCAGGCACAAAAAGGGCTTGCTGCAGCTGAACCCTTGTTTGATATTTTAAGGAAAAAACCCGAACAAAATAAGGGGAAATTCCAGCAGGATAAGTGGCAAGGGCAACTGGAATTCAAGAACGTTTCTTTCGCTTATGGGGACGGTGAAGGAATTCTATCAAATATAAATTTTGTCGTTGAGCCCGGACAAACCATTGCATTGGTAGGAAAGTCCGGTAGTGGGAAAAGTACGTTAGCTAATTTAATTACGCGATTTTATGATCAATACCAAGGTGAAATTTTGTTGGATGGTGTAGAGGTCGGTGATTATGAGTTGGAGCACTTACGGGATCACATTGCTTTAGTGACTCAGAATACAACGTTATTTAATGATTCAGTGAGAAATAACATAGCATATGGTTCTTTAAATACATCTTCAGACAAGGAGGTGATTCGTGCAGCTAATTATGCTTATGCGATGGAATTTATTGAAAAAATGCCGAGTGGATTAAATACAGAAATCGGAGAGCAAGGGCTTAAGTTGTCAGGAGGGCAGCGCCAACGTTTGGCAATTGCTCGGGCATTTCTGAAAGATGCACCCGTTTTAATTTTGGATGAGGCAACATCTGCATTAGATACTAATTCAGAAGAGCTAGTACAGAAGGCGCTTAGTGAGCTCACTGGTAAAAGAACGACGATTATTATTGCCCATCGCTTGTCTACGATACAAAGTGCGGATGTTATTTTGGTGTTGGATAAAGGTTGCATTGTTGAACAGGGCAGTCATCAAGAGCTAATGGCTCGAAATGGGGTGTACGCGCAATTAAATTCAGCTCAAAGGAGTGCTGGTTAAATTGATTTGGACTTTTTGTTGACTAACTTTCTTTTTTCATAACCGCGCAGTAACCTAGAGTGAAATCTTTATTGAGATCGAGGTAATCTAAAAAATAAAATAACGGGCGAATAAGATAGGCGCTTAATAGGTACCCAAAAAGGTAGAAGGGTAGTAAGCCAAGACTCATCAGGGTGCATTGTAGAATATTTCGGTTTCTTTTTTTTGCTTGGAAGGGGTCGTATTGTTTATATACTCTTTTAATTGTGTCGGGAAGTCTTTTACCTAAACACCAAAAGCCACCCCCTATCTTTTCGCATATGGTGAGCTGAAATTGGGTTTCATTTGCTAATTCACTTAATCCATAGTGGGTAAAGTGAAAGAAGTGCCAAGGTTCGCCATGTAAAGGTGCATTAAGAGGAACGGATAGGATAAGTTTCCCATTTGGTTTTAAGGTTCTATTTATTTCGGTGAGTACTTTTAGTGGGTTGGGCGTATGCTCAAGAACTTGGGTGAGTATGATTGCATCATAATGGTTGTCAGGAGTAGGGATGGCATCTAAAAAGCATTCAAAGTTATGCTTGTCAGAATAGAATCCACCGGGCATATCGCAAGATTGATAGGTGTGTTTATTGAAAAGATGTTTGTAAGGTTTTTTGCCGGCACCAGCATCTAATATTAAGCTGTTGGGTTTTAATAGTTTTGATTGCTCGGACAGGAATTTATAGATGGTCGCATTTTCAGGATCGAGTATGGCTTTTAATCCGATTTCAGATATGAGGCTAAGCCATTTGTTTTGGGTATTTTGTGACATGTGAGATTGGTTGCTTGAAAAGTATCTGGGTTTTAAGTGTAACTTATTTTAACTGGTTCATATATGCTAAAGAGATTAACTTAAAAAAGTCTAATTGGTGAGGAACATTTAAGGTGAAATTAAATTTGGGCTGTGGTAATAAAAAGAAAGAAGGTTTTTTAGGCATAGACAGGTTTCCATGTGAAGCAGTAAATGTAATTAGTGATATAACAAATACATTACCTTTTTTAGATGGATCAGTGGAAGAAGTTTGGATGGATAATGTTATTGAGCATGTGCTGGATATACCCTTGTTAATGAGTGAAATTCATAGGGTAGCTAAGAAAGATGCTGAGATTACAATTTTAACGCCACATTTTGCTAGTTCATCTTCTTGGAGAGACCCAACGCATGTGCACCACTTGTCGTATTTTTCTATGGATCATTTTGAGAAGAAAGGTGTTTCTCACTATATGGGGGGAGGGTTTAAGGTGGTAAAAAGACGTTTGTCTTTTGGCGGGGTTATGGGGAATATTGGGCGTTTTTTATTTAAACTTAGTCCAAAGCAATACGAGGCAAAATGGTGCTTTATTTTTCGACCCAGTACGTTGAAGTTTATTTTAACGGTTAATAAGTGAGGCGTGCCGTTGTCTAAAGAGATTGAGTGTTTTTTAAAAGATCGCATTGATTTTTCAACTATTCGGCGTGTTTTAATCGTTAAGCTTCGCCATCACGGTGACGTGCTTTTAACGTCGCCGGTTTTTCAAGTGTTAAAAAATCATTATCCACATCTTGATATTGATGCTTTGGTTTATAAGGATACCGAAGAAATGTTGTCTTTGCATCCAAGTATAGATCAGTTACATACGATTGACCGTCGATGGAAGACTCTTGGGTTAAGTGTGCAATTAACTGAAGAGTTGCGGCTATTAAATAAGTTAAAGCATCGTAATTATGATTTATTAATTCATTTAACAGAGCACCAGCGTGGCCTAATTATTAAGCAGTATTGTCGAATTCCAAAAGCAGTTTCGGCACGTTATCCACGTAGGAATAATGCATTGTGGCGTCGGACATTTAAATATCAACACCCTGTGTTTCCTATGGGTAAAAGGCATCGAGTAGAGCAGCATCTTGATGCGCTTAGAAGGGTTGGTATTCAGCCAACTAGAAATGAGCGTCAATTGGTGTTGAAGGTTGGTAAAGAGGCGCGGAAAAAAGTAGATTCTATCATGGCGCGGGAAGGTGTCGCTACTGGGAGCTATGTCCATATTCATCCAACTTCACGATGGTTATTTAAGACGTGGGATCATGAGAAGGTTGCTAAAGTTATTGATGGGCTGGCCGCAGAGGGAAAAGATGTTATCTTAACATCCTCGCCAGATAAGCAAGAATTAATAATGATTGATGCTATTTTAGCTAAAACAACGAGTGCGCCGATTAATTTGTGTGGCATGTTGACTTTAAAAGAGCTAGCAGGAGTTATTGAGTCGGCGAATGTTTTTCTTGGAATGGATTCGGTGCCTATGCATATGGCGGCAGCATTAAACACCCCCGTCGTGGCACTTTTTGGTCCTAGCGATCCTGTGGAATGGGGCCCTTGGTGCGCTAAAAAAATAATTTTAACGTCTGGTGTTTTTCCTTGCAGACCATGCGGGATTGATGGTTGTGGAGGGGGGAAGCGAAGTGAATGTTTATCTGAATTAACGGTGGAGCAGGTTATGGTTGCTTTGGAGAAGGTTTTGCAATGAAGACGCAGCACAAGGGACTTTGCAATTATTCGGCAGTGTTGTCGTTCTGGTGGCGGAGCAGAGAGAATTATTGAGCGCGAACGATCATTTGCAGAACAGGTAAGTAATGTATTTGGCGGCGTTCTTTTTGGATGGTCTAGATAAAGAAACTACTAAGGTGGTGAAGGGGGGCTGCTTTTCCTTTGGGTTATCTATTTAAAGCGCAATGAATTATCGTGTTTCTTCTTGGGAGTGTAATAAGTTTTGTGGAGATTGTGAATGTGTTTAAAAATTTTGTTTATTAGCTATAAAGAGAATCGCTAATGAATATTTTATTTACGAATTTTCATCCGGGTAATGGTGGTGGTCATACGACATATTTGACGTGTTTGTTTCGTAACTTGAAGAAAGTAAAGCAGGATAATTTTTTCCTAGCAGTACCTGAGTCAAGTAAATTAAACGCTGATCTTAAGGTCGATTTTGGGGATAGTGTTTTTGATGTTGATTTCCCAGCAAAGCCAAGGGAGGTTTTTGCAGTATTCAGAAATGTTAGGCGTGTCGGCGAAATTATTAAGAAGAATAGGATAGATGTTGTTCATGTTAATGGGAACCCTGATCATAAAGTTGTTATGTTGTGTAAGTGTTTTTACCAGCTTAATTTCAAGATTGTAAGAACTAAGCATGATTCTAAGCGTATTAAAAGTAATTTTTTTTATAGGCTGCTATATAGGACTTATACGGATCATTTTATAGTAGTGTCTTTTTTTCAGAAGAAAGAGGTTTCTAGTTCTTGTTTGACGGAGAAACTGTCCGTTATTCACAATGGTATCGATTTGGAGCATTTTTCACCTCGAGTTGAAGCAAGTAGATTGAAATGCCAACTGAGTATTGGGTCTGACGATGTGGTTTTTGTTTCAGTTGCAGGATCAGCTCTCCATAAAGGGTGGCAGTATTTGGTTGAGGCGGTATCTATGCTTGATGATGAACGAAAGCGTAATATTAAGATTATTATTGCTGGTAATTTGCCGAGCAATAATATTATTGAGCGGTATGTCGTTAGTAAGGGTATGCAAGATAATGTGATATTTTATGGTTTTGTTCGTGACGTGCGCGACGTTGTTAGTATCGCTGATTTAGGCTTTGTCTTGTCAACAGAAGTTGAAACCATTTCATTTGCATGTCGTGAAATGATGGCTCTTGGTAAGCCTGTTATGGTTTCTGATTATGCGGGCCTCCCTGAGAATATAGATGATAAAGTAAATGGCTGGATTGTTCGGGTAGGAAACGCTCTTAGTATAAAGATGGTGTTAGAGAGTCTAAAGGGCACTGATCTTAAAAGAATGTCTACTAATGCTCGTCTCAAGGCGGAAAGTGAATTTGGCGAGGCTGATTTCATTAAAAAAACATACCAGATATACAAATTGTTAAGTTAATTTTTTCTGAGGTTTTCTGTGAGAATTATTTATCCCTATCCAATGCGTATAAGTAATGGGTATACGTATATGCTTAGTATTATTCAGTTTTTAAATGCTTTAGCTGATCGTGTTCAGGTTGATTTGCTGAGCCTTGATTCACGTGAAGACATTAAGAATTATCTTGAGAAAAATCTAGGTGTCCAATTGCACGCAAATCTTAATGTTGTTCAAGTGACAAATAAAAGGTTTAAGGTTAAGAGTAATAAAATATTTTTTATAGGTAATGTTATTAAATATTTGGAGACGATTGAGCAAGAAAAGATTGTTATTTATACTCGTGATTTTAAGCAAATGCGTTTTTTGATTAAGCGGGCTCGGCATTTGTTCAGGGACGTACAGTTTATTTTTGAGGTTCACCAGATTTTATCTCAAAACTATTACCGTGTTGGTAAGCATAGGCAGGCACTGGAAATGAGAAAGCTAGAGAGTTATGTTTTTTCGAATGTTGATAAATTGGTTTGTATAACATCAACTTTGAGTTCTGAAATTAGAAGATCTTTTCCAGATTGTATTTCTGATCATGAGATTTTACCGGTTGGTTTTAATAAGCGTTTTTTGAATTTAATGTATGAGCGTAATAGGAGTTACGATTTTATATACAGTGGGAATTTTAGTGAATGGAAGGGCTTGGATATATTAATTTCAGCCGTAAGCATTATTAAACTGCAGTATGGGAGAAATGTTAAAGGGGTGTTAATTGGTGCAAATAAAGAGACGGAAGAGTATTATGGTAAGAAAATTTCGGAGCTAGATTTGTCGGATAATATAGAAATTATTCCCCGGCTGGAGCATAAAAAAATTGATGCATATATAGCTAGGTCTAAGGTGGGTGTGTTATCAAATACTTATGCTGCCGATGGTCTTTTATTCACATCGCCACTTAAATTATATGAATACCTTGGGGCGGGTTTAAAGGTGGTCGTCTCTCGATTGCCTTCAATAGAAAGCAATATTGATAGCACGTTAGTTTATTATGCAAGACCTGAAAGCCCGCAATCGTTTGCAAAAGTAATTGTTACGGCGTTAGATGACTCGGAATTTTGTAGTGATAAGGTTAGGAGGTTTGCTGAAAATTATATTTGGGAGGAACGAGCGCGAAAATTTATAGAGTTTTCAGTTTAAAAGCTGGGTGTTGTGGATTGGTATGGTCTTAAATGACAATTCATTTTTAAATTAAGTCATTGAGTTTATGGTGTTTGTTAAAATAAGGGTAAATAAGCCATTGACGGTTGTGTTTTAGGCTGTATACTTTGCGGCTCAGTTCGGGGCAAGCAGTTTTCCGGGCTGAAGCAGAAAAAAATAAGTTTGACGGATTGGTTGACACGAAATTAAAAGTGTTTATAATAGTCGAACTCAGCAGGGCAGTAGCCTTGCCGCTCTTTAAAAAAGTAAATCAAAATAAT
>Ga0209495_1003001_pt1 | contig 10613 bp, 9 predicted proteins | sample EN1Hudsemesocosm_FD_184629 | JGI IMG/M metagenome (GOLD analysis project Ga0209495, IMG submission 184629) | Methane-oxidizing microbial communities from mesocosms in the Hudson Canyon - EN1E Hudson Canyon (SPAdes) (version 2) | ecosystem: Environmental > Aquatic > Marine > Cold seeps | place... | reverse complement strand
CGCCTATTATTTGCAGGGAATTTAACGCGTCAGCCATATTTTGAAAATGTTAACTACAGAGTTGTTGGAGAGCTAACTAATACAGATACTATTATGGATAATACTTTCTGGGTAGGTGTCTACCCAGGGTTATCAACAAAGCATTTAGACTTCGTGGTAGATAAGTTTGAAGAATTTTTTGGACTTAACTTTTAATATTTGAATGGTTATATTTATTTCAGGGGCATCGGGCTATTTAGGGAGCCTATTAGTTAATGCTCTGTCAGTTGAGCATGATGTTTATGCGCTCATTCGAAGGACTTCTTCAAAAGACAGGTTACAACAAGGTTTTATTAATATTATTTATATTGATGAATATTCAGAGCTAGAGAATGCTTTCAAGATGTATTCCCCTGAGTTAATAATAAATACGGCAGCATTATATGGACGTAAAGGTGAATTATTATCTGAACTAGTGGAAGCTAATATTTCTTTTCCAGTTAAATTGTTAGAGCTAGCTGGAAAATATAAGTCAAAAGCTTATATTAATACTGGGACATCATTACCTGGTAATATTTCCACCTATGCGTCAACAAAGAATGCGTTTGTTAATTTGGCTAAATTTAAATCGGAGATGCGAGTTAAATTTATTAATATTGAACTTGAACACTTTTATGGCCCTAAGGACGATTCGAGTAAGTTTATATCATATGTCATAGATGCATGCCTTAAAGGAGAGAATATTGATTTAACTACTGGGTTACAGACGCGTGACTTTATATATATTGATGATGTAATAATGGCATATAAGGTAGTTATTAAAAACATACCTAAATTAGATTATTTTGAAAATATACCTTTGGGATCGGGGGTGGCTCCAACCATTCAATCGGTAGTTAAGTTAATACATAAGTGTAGTAATTCAAAATCAAGGATTGAATTTGGAGCTAAACCTATTAGGGAAAATGAGCTTATGCATAGCTGTGCAAATATAAATAAAATAGAATCATTAGGGTGGTCTAGTTGTGTAGAACTGAAATCTGGGATTCAAAAGGTAATTACTTATAATGAGTGAAAATATTATTGTATTAGGTGCAGGTATTGCAGGTATTTCAGCTTGTTATCATGCGCAACAAAAGGGATATGATGTTACCTGCTATGAAGCTGAAAATGAAATGGGCGGACTAGTAGCTAATTTTTCTATAAATGGGTTTAGGTTTGATAAGGCGATACATCTATCATTCACAGATGATAAATATGTAAGATCATTTTTTGATAAAATTACTTATATTTCACACAAGCCTGATTCCTATTGTTTAGATAAAAGAGTGTGGTTGAAACATCCAATTCAGAATAATCTCTACTCGCTACCTTTAAGTGAAAAAGTAACGCATATTAAATCTTTTATAGATCGCCCGTCAAAAGAACCCGTAAATTATGCTGAGTGGCTAGAGCACCAATATGGTGAATCAATAGCAAATACTTATCCCAAAAAATACACTGAGAAGTACTGGGGAGTGAATGCAAATAAACTTTCGATGTCATGGATTGGAAATCGAATGCGGCGTGCAAATATTGATGAAATATTGCAAGGTGCATTAGAAGAAAGAAAGGATAATCATTACTATGCTAAGGAAATGCGTTATCCAAAAAAAGGTGGTTATTTTGAGTTTGTTAGAGAAATTGCAGAGCAGTGCAATATAGAATGTAATAAATTAGCAACCCAAATTAGTCTTGATGATAAATTAGTTACATTTTCTGATGGATCTTCAATTCAGTATTCAAATCTGATTTCTAGTTTACCTCTACCAAAGTTATGTTCGATCATTGAAAGCTGTCCAGCTGAGGTTTTAGAAGCGGCAAATAGTTTGCTTTGGACATCGGTGGACTTGATATCTGTTGGGTTTAATAAAGAGCATGTTCCACCATATTTATGGTTTTACATTTACGATGAAGAGAACTTAGCGGCAAGGGCTTACTCTCCTTCGTGGAAATCATCTGATAATGCTCCTAAGGGATGTTCATCACTCCAATTTGAAGTTTATAATCTGTCGACAAGTAATCGTTTATGCCCAGATAAATTAGTAGAAAATATAAAAACAAATTTGTTGGAAATGAATATTTGCACAGAGAAAGAAATTGAATTTCTTCATCATAAGCATTTACCTTTTGGAAATGTAGTATTTGATCATAATATGGAAGAAAGGCGTCAGGTGGTTTTAGATTATTTAGACAGTGTCAATATAAAAACATGTGGTCGCTTCGGTGAGTGGGACTACTTCTGGAGTGACCAAAGCTTTATGAGTGGAAAAAATGCTGTTTAATAGTTTATTGTAAGGGTGGATAGAGTCATGGATACAGTATTTGTCAATGTATTAAGAGATCTTGCTCAAATATCTTATGCAAAAGGTGAGAATAACCTTGCATATGCTTTAATATTAGAGGCAAGCAGATTAAGGCCTGAAGGGCCTGTTATAAAAAAAAGGAAGGAGTTATATTTAAAATATGTAACAGAAAATACCCTTTTTCAGAGAAATTTTAACTTGTTGGAGTGCATTAATAAGCTAAACACGACTGATAATGAACTTTTCAAGAAAAGTATTCAGTCGGTTTTTGAGGCCATTAGTAGTAATGCAAATATAAGACTAATTGAAACAAGAAATAGAGCTGGAAAAAAAACACATTATCACCATTTCTTTGGTTCGTGTTTTTTGCCTATAATAGAATGTGCCGCTTATGATGGTTTTAAAAAGGATGTAATCTACTTCATGTGCTCTCATGGTCCACTAGACTACGATGTACAAAATTTAATTGAAATATTAGATGAAAAAATTATAGTGCTTGAGGAGAGTGTTTATAAACTACTCCATAGAAGTGCGCAGTTTGAAGTTTCCATTCTACCGTCATATGATAGAAACTGGAGTTTGGGAGGTGCAGAGTCTCGATACAGTAGAGCATTAATAAAAAAAATGATATTGGATTTGTGCTTAGATAAAACTAGAGTCAAATCAAATAATGAAAAAGTTGTGACAATTATCGAACGACTTGCTCCCCTTGATGCATATCAAAAAGGCGGGGTAGCATCGGGTACAGAACGAAGGAGTATCCCTAACCTTACTTTGTTGAAAAATGAATTATCAAAAGAATTTACTCATGTTAATATGGCCAGTTTTGAAGGAATGAATTTAACGGAAAAAGTTAAATTATTGGCAGGAAGTGATATATTGATTATTCAGTTTGGAGCAGGTATGAATAATATGTGGTGGTTACATAAAGGTGCTCATGTTATTGAGATTACCCCTAAACACTGGCTTAGAAAAGATAATGGGTATGCTTATGCAGTGATGGCAGATAGTCATGAACTAAATTATCATCGGGTTATCCAAAGTGATGATCATGCTCCAGTAGATATACATCGAATTAAGAATATTTGTGTAAATATAGAGAAAAATAGGAATCTACTGAAGGACAAAATCTAGTACTAGATATAATTATTATTGACTCTAATAACTAAAAGATATTACACGTGATAGAAAATTCAAAAATAAATGAAATAACTCGCCTTCCAAATTTTATATGTATAGGTGCGCAAAAAGCTGGAACTTCGTGGTTGGATGCAATGTTGAGAGAGCACCCTGATGTTTGGTTGCCTCCCAAAAAAGAACTGCATTATTTTGATTGTAAATATTTTTTAGAACATAAAAAGTGGGATATTCCTGCAAAGAACAGAGTGTTGACTGAAAAAATAAAGAGCGAATTAATTAAAAGAAAAGTAAATTTTAGTTATATTAAATATTTGGCTTCTATTGCCGAAGATACTAGTTATAGTGAGGATTGGTATCGGAAGTGTTTTCGTAATGAGGATGCTCAAAAAAGCCAGGTTATTGGTGATATTACTCCAGAGTATTCAATGATTCCCCGTGAAGGAACTGAATACATGAAAGGCCTACTGCCAAATTTGAAGATTATTTATATTATTAGAGACCCTGTAGATAGAGCTTGGAGTCAAGTGAAAATGAGGGTTTCTAGACGTAACTTGATGCCAGAAGAAATAGTTTGGGAAAAGATGTTTACTAATAAGGACATTGTATCTAGAGGAAACTACAAAAGTTATATTCCTAAATGGAAGTCTGTTTTTGACTCAAATGATTTACTATTTATTCCTTTTGGGGAAATAAAAAGTAATCCAAGGGGAATTATAAGAGAAGTTGAAGAATTTTTATCCTTAAGGCCGTTTGAGTATGAAAATTATCAAAAAGTTGTTCATGAGAATAAGGTCGTACTCAAGAAACCGGAGGAGTATATGCATATATTAGAAGGCGCCATGGCTGAGCAATATACTTTTTTAAAGCAATGTTTTGATGAAAAATTTCTAACTAAAATTAATTAATACTAGGCTTGTTAACATGCTTGAAACTATTTATTTGCACATTGGTTCTCATAAAACAGGGACTTCATCAATACAGTGTTTTTTAGAAAAAAACAGAGAGAGTTTAATTGAAAATTATAGCCTGACATATTATAAGCCAGATATTTGGCCGTTGAAATTTATAGGTGGAAAACCTGATATTAATTTGCAACTGGATGGCTTTGATAGCTTGAAACAGGTACAGACAAACTTTGCTATTATTTCACATGAAAACTATTCATGGCTAACAAGTATTGAAGATATAGCAAGATTGTATACAAAATTATCCATGTATGCCAAATCTATTAAAATTATCCTGTATCTACGGCGTCAAGACTCTTTAGCTATTTCTCAAAAGCAAGAAGGAACAAAATGGATGGATAATTCAATTGCTTTTGGCCATAATATTTCTGCATTACCAGTTGAATTAAATAGTTATGCAAGTATGTACCTTGATTTTTATACAAAAGTAAATAAATGGGCAGAATGTTTTGGTAAAGAAAATATGATTATAAGGTTGTTTGAGCCTAACTATCTACTAAATTATGATGTTGTTGATGATTTCTTGAGTGTTTTGAATGTATTTAATGGTGAGAAGTTTATAAATATAGGCAAAGTTAATGAGTCTATTTCAAAAATAAAGCAGGTTTTTTTACATCAAACAAGGTGGGCCTTCCCTGAAGACTCTTCAGGGAAGGAGCTATTAGTAAAGAGAGTTCTACGCATGAAATTAGAGGGTGATAATCAGAAATTATTACCCTCAAGAGCCGATGCTTTGCAGTTTTATGAACAATTTATAGATGGCAATATAAAACTGAATGACAAGTATCGGTTATCTGATGCGGAGTATCTTTTTTCAAATGATTTCAAGATGTACCCTGAAGAGACTACTGAAGAACCATTATCTACAGATCAAGTCATTAAAATATTCTCAAATATCATAAAAGATTTTGCAGAGGAGATTAAAGAGCAGGATGATTATCAAAAAAATTCAGAAAAAATTGCTTTTTGGTTAAGGGATGTTGCAAAAAACGTAGAAGAATCCGATTTGGAGTTAGCTTTAAAATTAATGATGAAAGCGAAAAGTTTAAAAGGGAACGGACCTTACATTAATCGGAAAATAGAAGAATATAGGTTTAAGCTAAATTTAAAAAATAAGGATATGTATGAATAAGTTCGTTAAATTTATTAAGCAAAAAAATAGGCTGCTAGGATTGTTAACCAGACACTATAAAGCTATCTTCCATAGTCTGGATTTAAAACGAAAACAAAATAATTTAGGCCAGATTAAATCAAACGATATTATATTATTTTCGGTGATGAAAAATGAATCACATCGATTATCTTTTTTTATTGATTACTACCGAAAATTAGGTGTTAACCATTTTATTTTAGTTGATAATGGGTCCACTGATAATTTTTCGGAGATTGTAGCTGGAAGCAGCGATATTACGTCTTATTATACTACCGCTAGTTATAAAGAAGCTAACTTTGGTATGTATTGGGTCAATTACCTACTGTTACGCTTTGGTCGTGGTCATTGGTGTATGACTTGTGACCCAGATGAGTTTTTGGTTTATCCTCATAATGAAACACGCGACTTGCGTGATTTAACGAATTATTTATCTTCTATGAAAGAAGACTCTTTTTTTACCACTATGATTGATATGTATAGTGATAAAGTGGTTGAAGAAAGTTATTATCCTGAGGGTGAAAACCCACTAGATACGTGCTCTTATTTTGATGGAACAGGATATACAAGTAGCTTTTCAGCTGAATATAATAATCGATTTGTTCAGGGAGGGGTTCGTAGGCGAGTATTTTATAGTGATAACCCAAGTATGTCGCCTGCCTTAAATAAGGTCCCTTTAGTAAAGTGGAAGTGGAGTTATGCTTATATTTCATCTATGCATATGGCTATTCCTAAGCGACTAAATAGGGCATTTGATGCATACAAAACAACAGGGGCATTACTACATTATAAATTTATTAGTCAGTTAGCGGAGAAAGTGAAGGAGGAAGGGCAAGCACAACAACATTGGGATAATTCATCTGAATACCAAAAATATGGGGATGCTATTGCTGAAAAAACCATGCTTTATGATAAAAGTGTTTCTTGCCGCTATGAGAATTGGCAGTCATTAGCAAAAGTGGGCTTGCTGAACAAAGGTGAATGGTAATGAAAGTTTCATTTATTGTGTTGGCCTATAAAAAGCCTGAATATTTAAGAGTTTTGATTGAAACTTTGCTAGCATCGGGGTCAGATGTGTATATACATTATGATGCTAGTTCCCCCTATGACCTACAGGATGAGTCATCTCAATGGGGGCTGGGCAAGTATGATGGATGTTTATATCACGCACCAAGAGTAAAAGTTGTTTGGGGTGAATGGTCCATTGTTCAGGCAACATTAAATTGTTTAAATATGGCAAGAGAGCAGGGCTACAACTCAGATTATTTTATGCTGATCTCTGGGGCGTGCATGCCTGTTAAACCTATTTATGAGTTAGAACAGTTTTTAAGTGAGAATTCAGGTGTTGATTATATTGAAGCAGTCAACGCTGTTGATAATTTATGGATTACAGATGGAATTCAGCAGGAGCGTTGGGAGCATTATCATTATATTAATTGGCGTCCTCATCCTAAGTTATTTAGTCGCTCTTTGAAATTACAGCATAAATTAAAAATAAAACGAAAATTACCCATAAGTACACCATATATAGGTTCTCAGTGGTGGTGTTTAAGACAGTCGACAATTGAAAAGGTGCTATCGTTGATTGTTAAGAAGCCAAAAATTGCAAGATTTTATCGTAGAACATGGGTGCCAGATGAGTCATTTTTTCAGACGTTAGTTGGAAACCTGCTACCCGAAAAGGAACGAAGTGCAAAGCTCTTGATGCAATATAAATTTAATAGCAAAGGTATTCCTCGCGTATATTATGATGATGATTTAGCGGAGTTACTGGCAGAGGATGCTTTTTTTGCAAGAAAATTAGCACCTTCTGCAGTTGAGTTACGGAAATCATTACAGAGCATTTGTGCTCTAGATAAAGGAAAGTATCATGCTCTATTAAGAGATCCAGAGCATACTTATGCGCAAGATTTATATGAAAAAATAAAATTTGACCGGTTAATTAAAGCAATAGAGTGGTTTGCATTAGTAAGTGCTGATGACAATCCGTATGAATATATAAAGTCAATTCCTAATAATATTATAGTGGTGGTCGCATCAAAGGCAAGCGTTAAGAAATCAATGTTAGATATGTTTTCTAAGTGCTCGGATACTTCTGTTTATGGTGATATTTTTAATGTTAAAAAAAATGATTTTGGGCCAGGTAAAAATAAAATTGCTGGGTATGGTGTAAAAGATATTTTATTGGCGAGGCACAAGTGGTATTTGTATTTAGGTGAATTGGCTTTTCATGCAAAGGGTAAAACACTTGTGTTTTCACTGGGAGATGAGGCATTACCTTATTTGGAGTTATTGCGGTGGAAGAAAAATTTTACAGCCATAATTTTGGATGAAGTAGATAGCGCAAGTATAAATTATTGCCAATCAATTTTACTCAATACTCAATGTGCTTATTTAATTTCGAAAAGTGATGAATGTTCATTATTGCGATTAACATATACTGAGTCGATTAAAAAAAACCACCGTCAAGGTAATGATTTTTTGGATGGTTCATTATCCTCGGTGAATGATTATATTGAGCGATTGAAAGAATACTCTACAAAAAGGGCATGGAGTTACTTTTCTAAAACTACAGAAGAAGATGAATATACTTTTTTAAAAAAATTACAAAATCCTGTGGTAGTTATAATAGACGATGGGCGAGGATTAATAAAACCTGTACTACAACAGTTAAAAAGTCGAGGTGATTTTGAAATTTATGAAAGTGTATTTGAAGTATTAGCTGAGAAGGATTTAAATTGGCATTATTATTTTGGAGATTTAACTTATTTGTCGAGAAAAAAAGGGCTTATAGTTACCGTAAATTTAAATGAAATAAAGTATTTAGATAAATTAAAATGGAAAAAAAATCTTTTAATTTTAAGCCTAGAAAAAATGCTTACTCAAGAGCCTGCTCAAGTTCCATTACTTGCTTTAAATGCTCATAGTCATTATAAATCTCAGAATAACACTTCTGATGCAACTTATTCAGCATTGAATGCTTGTTTAAGTGAGTATGATTGTCAATATGAACAAGTAGCCATGAAAAAGGTAACTCCAGTAATAGATTTATTTTTAAGTAAATTAAATAGAAATAAACAGGAGGGTAAGTTAGAATTACCAAAAGACAAGCTTCAAAAATTGAGACTGCTAAAAAGAAGAGGGTCAAGGGGATAGCTTTAACAGATCGTGAAAAATAAAGAAAGCGCAGCGAAGTGATGATTTTTATTCCGATAGCCGTCAAGTCAATGAGGTAGATTTAACGAAGCTGCTTTTGCGCGTAGTTGAGTCGGATTCAGGACGCTGGGGCTCTATAATTCGCTCCGTATGTGAATGGAGCAGTGGGGATAGGACGTCTCTGATTCATAATCTAAGAGTGCGCCAGTACTATAAATGAGTCATTGTAAGTAATTAAATCTGTTTGATAGGCGTGTGTAAGTTTGATTACTGATGGAATTAATATGAAATTAAGTGGTCTATTGTTTTTTATTGTCGTTTTATTTTGTATATATAAGGCACAGTTCTTAGCTAGTAATGAAGTCAGTATTTTCGTAGTTGAAAGAAAAATTTCTGCCTCGTTACTTGAGAGAAAGGATGTGCTTAAAAGTAGTCTAAAAGTAATAGAAAATAAGATCGAAGTGAATAGTGAATTATTATTTTACCCTGATGAATTAATCGATGAAAGTGAAAGTGAAAGTGAAAGTAGCCTTTATGAATATAAATATACTGCTTATTTAAAGCCTAGTACATCAATAACTGTGGCCGGATTAGAAACCCCCCCAATTATTATCGATAATTATGAGCCTGAAATAAATGTTGACTCTGAATTTTTTTCAGCGAATGATTATGAGGAAAATACCAATGTTAGTGATGTTAAAATGAACAATGATGTTGATACTCTAGTAAAACCTTCTTCAAGTATTACTCCTATTACGATGTACTTGGAACCTGACTTGTTGGATGTAGATGATTTCGTTGGTTTGCTTGACTTTTAGGAGTCGTAATTTTAATAGTATGATTTAGATATAACTGGGAAGAAAAATGAAAAAAAATATAATTGCAAGCTTGTTATTAATTAGCTCATCAATGAGTGCATACTCAGCAAATCAATCAGGCACTATTACTACAGTTCTGACTGATGGAACTAGGTTTGGAGGGTGTATGATTCAATTGTCTCAAGATATAGGAGGTACTTGTAAAGATAATTGGGTTAGTTTGGATTGCCAAGGAAAGTTTTCAGGAGGTGGTGATAGAAATTATTCAAATGCATTATTGGCATTTTCATTAAATAAAACAGTTAAGGTTCATTTTAATGGCGTACAACAACATGATGGGTATTGTTCTGTGTATAGAGTAGATGTATTACAATAGATTTTTTATTGTATATATAGGGTAAGTGGGTAGAAAAGGAATAGAATCGGTGTGTACTCTAGCTGTGCTAGCCATACTCGCTGAAATTATGGATGATTTTCAGTCCGTGGTAGGCGAAGGGAAATTTGCTAACTCGAAGTGAACTGAAAGTTAGCTCGGGAGGCTAAAATTTTATCCCGAAGAACTATTATAGATAGGTCTAACGAAGTGGCTTTGTACGTAGTTGAACCGAATGCAGGGCGTTCCAGGGTATTATTAATTCGCCGTGTGACGAATTGATTTTTGTGATGGGGAGTCCTGAAATCTTTAGTTAGCCACGTAGTGGCGTGCTAGTTTTAGATTAGATGGGTTTAGTCGACTACGGCAACGCATGAATAAAATTGGCATGCAGTGAGAACATGGATATAAAGAAAAAGACAATTGTTTACTTACATATTGGAATGAATAAAACGGGAACGTCCGCGTTGCAGCGGCACTTCTCGTTTAATAGGGAAAACTATCTCGCTAATGGGTTGTTGTACCCTTTAGCTGGCCGAAATAATACTGATGCTCACTATGCTTTAAGTGATTTGTTAGGTTTTTCAATTGACCCTAAGTTTAATTTACAGGACCACCGCAAAAAATTAAGCTGTATAAAAGAGGCGTTAAATAATGAGATTATTAGTTCGGGAGCTCAATCCATTT
>Ga0209495_1002997_pt1 | contig 10628 bp, 8 predicted proteins | sample EN1Hudsemesocosm_FD_184629 | JGI IMG/M metagenome (GOLD analysis project Ga0209495, IMG submission 184629) | Methane-oxidizing microbial communities from mesocosms in the Hudson Canyon - EN1E Hudson Canyon (SPAdes) (version 2) | ecosystem: Environmental > Aquatic > Marine > Cold seeps | place... | reverse complement strand
GTGACAAACATTTGATAGTTGAACGCAGTGGTGCTCGTTTTTATTGCCACTTGAATGATGGTCCTCCAGTGAGTCGTCATAAACCTTCGGTTGATGTATTGTTTAGATCGATAGCACAAAATGTAGGAGCTAATGCGATAGGTGTTATGTTGACCGGTATGGGCGATGATGGCGCTCATGGCATGTTGGAAATGAAAGAAGCTGGTGCGACAAACATAGTACAAGATGAAAAAACTAGTGTAGTGTGGGGTATGCCGGGTTCTGCGGTGAAACTAGGTGCTGCTGAACTGCAATTACCTCTTGGAAAAATTGCTGCAAAATTGTTGGACTTAGCATAGCTAAAAATTTGTAAATGTTTTTTAGGCACGACCTTTGCTGAACGTATGTTTGTTAGGGAAGACGACAGGCCTTCCCCTGAACTATAAATGGATGGATATATGAAGAAACATATCGGTCTACCAATGATTGCATCATTGTTTATCGCTGGGATTAGCTGGTGGTTTATTGGTGAGATGACGGCAGCTTTGGTCATCATAACAGCAGCACTATGGCGATTTTTGCCGCCTGCTGTGCCTGAGAAAGAAAACAAACCAACAGTAAAAACAGACGCTGTAGAGCCTGATTTCTCTAATAAAGTCCATGACATGCACGATGAGGCTTTTGGCCAACTACGTGATCAACTTGGCTATATTCGTTCTGAAAGTGACCAGGTAAACACGCTAGTTCAAAATGCGATTAGCCAATTAACGACCAGCTTTCAAGGGCTCAATGTTCAAAGTGATCAACAAGCCACGATGTTACTGGGTTTGGTGAATCAAGAAGAGGGCGAGCAGAGTATTAGCAAATTTATTCATGAAACGGAAGAGTTACTTAATTACTTTGTCGAAAGCGTGGTCACAACCAGCAAAGATAGTATGTACCTTATGCATCGCCTAGATGATATGAGTGAAAAAGTAAATGGTGTGTTTTCATTATTAGGTGATGTTCGAGAAATCGCATCACAAACAAATTTATTAGCATTAAATGCGGCCATTGAAGCGGCCCGCGCTGGTGAAGCTGGACGTGGTTTTGCGGTGGTGGCTGACGAAGTACGTAAGTTGTCTAGAAAATCAGATGATTTTAGTGAAGAAATTAATCAGACTACCCAAGAAATTAAAGACGCATTAGATGCTGCAGGTGAAGTTGTTAATCGTGTGGTCTCGGCAGATATGAGTGTTGCTATAAACAGCAAGCAAAAAGTCTCTGACATGTCAGGGGTGATAACCGCCATAAATAATAAAACCAGCCAAGTCATTGGGGAAAGTGGAATTATCGGTGAACAAATTGCCGTGATGGTGAATCAGGCAGTAACATCATTGCAGTTTGAAGATATGTGTACTCAATTGTCAGCACATATTGTTCGTCGGCTTGATGCGGTATCAGAGTTAACTGAATTGGTTGATCAAGCACATGTTGCACGAATGAATAAAGATAAATTAGATGAATACCGTCAGTCATTGACCAATGTAGAGGCATCATTGGAAGAGTTAAAACCAAAGATTGAATCCGTGGAACATCAAGCGGTTACCCAGAAAAATCTTGATTCTGGTGTAGTTGAGTTGTTTTAGTTGCGCTAAACGTATTATCGATTAGAATGGGCTTGTGACCCTAAACCGGTTATTAAGGAGAACGGCTTTATGACAATTTCAAGCTCAACCGACGGTGATAAGCAAATCATAAATATTCAAGGACGTTTTGATTTTAGCCTACAAAGTGACTTCCGTAAGGCGTATGAAAGCTCAGACTCTAACAGTCATTTTATCATAGACTTTTCGGGCGCTGAATACCTTGATAGTTCGGCGTTGGGCATGTTGTTACTATTGCGTGATTATGCTGGTGGCGATAGTGCTAATATCGATATCATGCATTGCCGGAATGAGATTAAAAATATTTTAGAAATCTCAAATTTCCAGAAATTGTTCAAGATTTCTTAACTCGTTTTTAATAGGGAAACTATGGAACGGCAAGATCGTTTAGCCTTTGAGATCTTCGAACATGCTGATCATGGCACTGTGCTGGTTGATCAGCAAAGTCATATTCAAATGTGGAACCAATGGATGGTTAATCAGACTGAACTAAAAAAGTCTGATGCACTTGGACAATCGACAGGCGACGCTATTCTAGTATCAGTATTTCCAACTAAAGTATTAACTGCAATCAATAACGCGTTGTTATATGGACGACATAGCTCGTTGCCATCAGTGGAAGATGCATCGTATTCGTTTGATGTAAAAGTTCTTACCTTAGACGAAAAAACCTTTTGTTTAGTCAATATCTTTGACTCAATGTCACTGTATGACAGTGATAGGAAAGTGTTTGACCAGTTAATACATCAGCATAATCAAGAGTTAGCGCTCACCTCACATTTGTTAGAACAAATATCTGGCATGAATAAATTTCCACTGCCAGGTTTATCTGTTTGGCAACAAGAAAAAGATGCAGGCAATTTCAGTGGCGATATAGTGCTCAGTGCGCCACGACCCTCTGGCGGTATCAATATTTTATTAGGTGATTTTGTTGGCCGAGGTTTACCTGCTGCAGTGGGGGCTTTGCCGGTAGCAGAAGTGTTTTATGGTATGACAGAAAAAGGTTTTGGTCTCAGCGATATTATTGAAGAAATAAATCAAAAATTATTATTTGTATTACCTGAAGGTTTGTTTTGTGCCGCTTGTTTGATGGAGCTAGAAGAACAAGGAAAAATGCTGGCGGTATGGAATGGTGGTTTGCCCGATGTATTAGTAATAGATCAGCATGCAAAGATTAAAGATAGGGTACCGTCATCGCATATTCCACTTGGCATACATGCCACCAACAAAGTTGATCTTGATAGTGTTTTTATTGAGGTTGATGCTGGAGATAAGGTGGTATTTTTTACCGATGGGCTTATGAATGCTGAAAATGTCCAAGGAGAAAAATTTGGCATCCAAAATATGGAAAGGATTTTATCGCAAGGTAAGACTTTTCAGGCCATTCAACAGTCATTGCTCGAGCATATAGCCGATACTAATCAGGTGGATGACATTTCTTTGGCCGAATTAGATGTTTTGGCTATGCAAACCTATGATGGTGGAACCTCAACAGAACTAAATCAAATTAGTTTGCCACCGGCTTATTGGCAGGCTGAGTTCGAGTTTTCAGCACAAGTATTACGCAGCGTTGATTTGGTTCCGTTGTTGGTCAATGTACTAATACATATTCAAGCACCCCATGAACATCGGCAGCGGATCTATACGGTATTAGCTGAAATATTTAGTAATGCTTTAGATCATGGTGTATTGAAATTACAGTCATCATTAAAGCAAAGTGCAAATGGCTTTGCCGAATATTATGCCTTGCGAGCTCAACGTTTAACTGAGTTAGAAGATGCCGCTATCAAAGTATCGCTAATTCATCAACCGAGTAATGATGGTGGGATTTTAACTATTCGGGTTGAAGATAGTGGTGATGGTTTTGATTATCATCAACATGCTAAAAATTTAGCAGAAAATAAAACCTTATGTGGTAGAGGTGAAGGTTTATTGCAAAAACTATGTAAACATTACGAATACAGCGGTAAAGGTAATATTATTACCGCGGATTATCACTGGTCTGCATAAAATTCATTCTTTTCTGTACTCGTTGGCATGTTGATTGCTTTTTCATTTAACGAGTGAGTATGACGTTACAGTAGATAACGTTGAGGAGAAGGTATGACACAACATGTAATGGTAAAACCTGAAATAGCTTCATCGGCATCAAGTTCGACTGGGCCGAATAAGGCTTTAGCGACTGATAATAAAGAGGTTCAACCTTTTTCTTCTGAATTAAACAAGCAGATCGACAAGCACGCTAAATCACAAGAACAAGGCCATGATCACGTCGATAAGTCGACAAAAACTCACACAGCTAAACAACAAGATAAACCGTCAAAGGCGGAAAAAGTAGACGGTGATGACGGCAAAAACTTGCCGAAAGAAGCTCACGCCGACTCAGAACCCAAAAATACTGAACATATAGCGGATGATAGTGGCGACGATAAAGCTGTCGTTAGCAGCGATGTTATTGTCAGTGGAGATGATGTTGATAGCTTGACTGAAATAAAGGTAGGGGTTGTGCCTGCGCCTGTTGTTGATAATGAGGGTGCAGAGATTGTTATTGCTGCTGCGACTGCCGATAAGAATATTAAAGCAACAGCGACGGCTGCAAAAAACAATGAATCAGAGAGTGAGACTCCAAAACAGGCCGTTGTTAAATCTCAGCCTACTTCAGTAGCGCTCACAAAAGTTGCCAACGTTGAGTTGCCGGGAGCGAGTAAAAATAGTTCTGTTACACAGGTATTGTTGGATACTCGAAAAAATAATGAAACTAAAATTCAAGGCAAAGAAAACATTGAAGTTGAGTCAGCCGATAAAAAAACTAGCGTAAAAACCCCAGTCATTGATGTCGCTCAAACAAAAACAAAACCACAATTACAGCAAGGCGTGACAGTTAAACAGGAACAAGCTGTAGCGGCATTGACCTTGGGTAAAACACAGCTGCAAAAACAAGAGGTTTCGGCGCCAAGTAAAGGTTTGCTTCACAATACAGTAGAAGGTTTGTCATCCGATCAGAAAAAACAAGCGACAGCATTAAGGCCTGATATATTGTTGGGCGTTAATAAAAAATACTCAGCTGAGAGCGGAAATGTTAAATTAGAGTTACCTGTCGCTACTGAGAAAGTGATGACTTCTGAACGCATAGTCACAAAAACATTAACGGAAGGTTCATTATTGGCCGATATTGTTAACCAGGTTAAACCAGGGTTGCAGCACACTGCGCCATCGGTTGATCGTGCTGGGCTTGCATTAGGAAGTTCAGTATCGACCTACACTCCAGCAGGAACAGTGAGTCAAGGACAAGCAGCAGCGACGGCAACAACGCCGGTATTAGATATACAGCCTGCTTTGCAAACAACGGCATGGAACCGAGTGATGAGTGGTCGAGTAGTATGGATGGCTCGCGAAGGTGTGCAACAAGCAGAATTGAAATTGAACCCTGCAAATTTAGGTCCAGTTGAAGTTCGTTTAAGTATGAATAATGATCAAACTAGCGTGACCTTTATTGCAAATCATGCGGCAACTCGTGATGCATTAGAGCAGGCCTTGCCGAGATTACGTGAAAGTTTTAGTGAAAATGGCATGGAATTAGCTGATGCTGAAGTTATGCAACATTCAGACGAAGAACAACATCAGGATGATACTGCTGAGGCAGAGGGTTCAACTGCACAGAATGAGCAAGTAAAAGTAGACAGTGAAGAATTTAGCGGTGAAGAACAACAAAAAGTTGATGAACCGGGTGAGCTTGAGGCAGGGTTGAGTCTGTATGCTTAACGTAATGCTAAATTATTGTTATAGAGAGTGGAGATAGTAATGTTTAAGTTAGAAAATTTCTCTTTGGTAAAACGAATGCAAATTGTCGCTATTTTCGGCATCGTTGGCTTAGTTTTGTTAATGGCGCTGTATTGGTATCTTCAGACCTCTGGTGCACCGGCTGAAGAACAATTATGGTTCACCGGAGCTTTCGTGGTTGTCGGTAGTGCGATATTATATTTTTCAGCAACTTATATAGGAAAGTTTGGTGCTGTAAAGGAAGCCAATATGATGGTCGCAGGGATCCAGAATATTAAAAAGGGTGATTTAACCCAGAAAATTGTTATTCACGGTAAAAGTGATTTCAGTTGGATGGGATATGAACTTGATAGTGCTCGTAAAAATGTTTCCAACTTGGTCAAAACACTGACTGGTGGTGTGACGCAGTTAGAAGCTGCAACAGGCAATATGGCAAGCATTAGTCAAGCCACTGTTGACGGTGTATTGACCCAACAATCAGAAACTGCTCAAGTTGCTACGGCAATGAATGAAATGGCGGCATCGGTACAAGAAGTGGCGCGTACTGCGGCAGGTGCGGCAGAAGCAGCTCGTAATGCGGATGATGAAGCAAAAGCCGGTAAACAGGTTGTACTTGATACCATGGGCTCGATTGATTCATTGGCGGGTGAAGTAGAAAAAGCAGCACAAACATTAACTAGTTTAGAAACAGATATTAGTAATATCGGTGCGATTGTTGATGTAATTCGAGGCATTACCGAACAAACAAACTTATTAGCTTTGAACGCAGCGATTGAAGCAGCGCGTGCTGGCGAGCATGGTCGTGGTTTTGCGGTAGTAGCCGACGAAGTTCGTACATTGGCTGCAAGAACACAATCATCTACCCATGAAATTGAAGAAATGGTTGAACGTTTACAAACCGGTGCACAAGAGGCCGTGTCTGTGATGAATGAGGGTCGAGAACGAGCTCAGACTAGCGTGGAAAAAGCAGCAAGTGCTGGTGCAGCGTTAGATACTATTACCGGTATGATCACTACGATGGATGAAATGAGTGCGCAGATTTCGAGTGCTGCAAATGAACAATCATCGGTAGCTGAAGATATCAACCGCGGTATTGTTAATATCAGTCAGGTTGCAGAGCATACAGCAGAAGGCGCACGTGAATCATCAATGGCCGTCGAGAGCTTGTCTAGTATTTCTGCACAACTACAAGAAGCGGCGGCTAAGTTTAAAGTTTAGTCATTACGATGAAAAACACTCTTATAAAAAAGCCCGTTATTACGGGCTTTTTTATTTTCATATTTACTTCAACAAGCTATCTTCTATCGCAGCAAGCGCTGCCATAGGGTCGGGCGCTGCCGTTATTGGCCGACCAATCACAAGATAACTACTACCAGCAGTTATTGCCTCAGCAGGTGTCATTGTGCGATGTTGATCTCCTTGTTCACTATTCGCAGGTCGAATGCCCGGTGTGATCAGCTGAAAGTCGTTACCATGTTGCAGCCGAAGCTTTGTTGCTTCTTGCGCCGAACAGACAACGCCATCTAAACCACTGTCATCAGTCAGTTTTGCCAAACGTAAAACGGTCTCGCCGATATCACCTTGCAAGCCAAGTTGTTCAAATGTGGTTTGATCCATGCTGGTTAATAAGGTGACAGCAATAAGCAGTGGGCGATCAGCGTTCTGACCTATTGCTTTTCTTGCAGCAGACATCATGGCGCCGCCACCAAGTGCGTGAACATTAAGCATCCATACACCAAGATCAGCCGCCGCTTGGCATGCTTTAGCAACGGTATTGGGGATATCGTGATATTTAAGATCTAGAAAAATATCAAAACCATCTTTTACTAAGGATTCAACAATTGCAGGTCCAGAACGGGTAAATAATTCTTTGCCAATTTTGAGTCGGCAACGCTGTGGATCTAGCTGTGAGCTTAATGCCATCGCAGCATCAGTATTTGGATAATCTAAGGCAACAATGATTTTTGGATCAGACATGAAAGTTTCCAAAATAATAACAATGTGAAAGATCCTACCTGATGTTATTAATTATGTGTCAGTTTCGGCTGTACAATGCTTAAAGTGGTATGCTGTGGCGGCAATTTTTCAGGAACACCTTAAATGAAGTTTGATGTTTTAGCGCAAGATGGTGCAGCAAGACGTGGTCGTTTGACCTTTCCTCGTGGCACAGTAGAAACCCCAGCATTTATGCCTGTGGGCACTTATGGTTCGGTCAAGTCAATGACACCTGAAGAAGTGAAAACGACAGGCGCGGAGATCATCTTAGGTAATACCTTTCACTTAATGTTACGCCCTGGAACAGAAATCATTAAACAGCATGGCGACTTGCATGATTTTATGAATTGGGACGGACCTATCTTGACCGATTCAGGTGGCTTTCAAGTTTTCAGTTTAGGTGGGTTGCGCAAAATAACAGAACAAGGTGTGCATTTTAAATCACCGATTAACGGAAGCAAGGTCTTTTTAGGGCCAGAAGAATCAATGGCGGTGCAACGTGATCTAGGCAGTGATATTGTGATGATCTTTGATGAGTGCACACCATATCCAGCCGATGTGGAAACAGCTGAAAAGTCGATGCAATTATCCTTACGTTGGGCCAAACGTAGTAAAGATGCGCATGGTGATAATCCTTCCGCGTTGTTTGGTATTGTTCAAGGTGGCATGCATGAAAGTTTGCGTGATGTATCTTTAGAAGGCCTAACTGAAATTGGTTTTGATGGTTATGCCATTGGTGGTTTATCGGTGGGTGAGCCCAAAGAAGATATGCTACGTATTTTGGATCACTTATCGACCAGAATGCCGGAAGATAAACCGCACTATCTCATGGGGGTAGGCCGTCCAGAAGATTTGGTTGAAGCGGTCAATTTAGGCATTGATATGTTTGATTGTGTAATGCCTACGCGTAATGCTCGAAATGGCCATTTATTTACTCATCACGGCGTCGTTAAACTACGTAATAGTCGTAATAAAAGTGATACTGGTCCTTTAGATCCATTGTGTGATTGTTATACCTGCCAAAATTATAGCCGCGCTTACCTACATCATTTAGACCGGACCGGCGAAATGTTAGGCCCACGATTAAATACTATTCATAACCTGCATTATTATCAAACCTTGATGCAAGGCTTACGTGATGCGATTGAAGCCGGAAATTTAGCACAATTTACGCGTGATTTTTATGCATTAAGAGCGACAGACTAAGAACAAGTTTGTCACTAACTATCAGCTTGCTTATGCCTGTGGCATAATCGCATTCTTTTTTATCTCTGAATTTTTGAGGATTTATGATGGATTTTTTAATCTCACCAGCATTTGCAGGCGCAGCAGCTAGCGAAGCATCATCCCCCGGCTTATTAGATTTTGCCTTTCCGATCATTTTATTAGTACTGTTTTATGTGATGTTAATTCGTCCTCAATCAAAACGTGCCAAAGAACATCGCTCTATGCAATCAGCTTTATCTAAAGGTGATGAAGTCGTGACTGATGGCGGCATTATGGGCAAGATCATCAATATCACTGACAATGCCATCACGGTTGAAATCGCAGACAAAATCGAAGTGAAAGTACGTCGCGAAGCAATTGGTTCAGTTATGCCAAAAGGCACACTGAAAAAGCTATAACAACGTTGGCTATCGGGAAAGATAGCTTGAGATAACGTTAGGAATTTCAATATGAATCAATATCCTTTATGGAAAAACTTGCTGATAGCAGCGGTCATCGTCGTTGCTGGCTTGTATGCTATGCCAAATTTATATGATGACGACTTTGCTGTTCAGGTTTCATCTGGACGTTATGGCAAGGTTGATCTTGAGTTGATGGCAAAAGCTGAATCGGCGCTAAAAGCTGAATCGGTTGAATATAAACGTGCTGAGTTGCAAGACGATCGTTTATTAATTCGTTTTGCTGATGCGGATACACAGCTTAAAGCCAAAGACGTGCTGCAGACGGCAGTGACGGGTGATTACATCATTGCTCTAAATCTGGCTCCAACGACACCTGGCTGGTTGGCAGGCATTGGTGGCGAACCCATGAATTTAGGTTTGGATCTTCGTGGTGGTGTGCATTTCCTTATGGAAGTGGATATGGATGCCGCATTGAAAAAAGCACTGGATACTTATGGTAGTGAGTTAAAAGTATTGCTTCGTGATGAAAAAATTCGTTATAAACAAATTCAAGTCACGGGTGATAACTTAACGGTTAGTTTTAAAAGTATTGAACACCGCGAGAACGCCTTAGTTAGTGCAGAGCGTGAATTTAATCAGGTTGTTATTGAAATCGTAGAAGATGCGGTCACGCCAACGATGGTAATGAGCTTGACGGAAGTCTCGATACGAGAAATTCGATCCCTCGCACTACAGCAAAATATCGTCACTTTACGTAATCGAATTAATGAATTAGGTGTAGCGGAACCAACGGTACAACAACAAGGTGATAACCGTATTGTTGTGCAATTACCAGGTGTGCAAGATACGGCGCAAGCTAAAAAAATCTTGGGCGCGACAGCAACGCTTGAATTTCGTTTAGTTGATAATGAGCATGATGTGCAAGATGCCGTTAATGGTCGTGTTCCTGCTGGTTCAAAATTATTCCACCATCGTGATGGCCGACCATACTTGCTTAATAAACGGGTGATGTTAACAGGTGAGCATATTATTAATGCCGCATCGACCTTGGACCAAAATGGCTCAGCGGCTGTGTCGATTACCTTAGATGGTAAAGGCGCTCGTGCATTTAGTAATGTGACTCGTGACAACATTGGTAACCCAATGGCCGTGGTATTTATTGAGTCAAAAACTGAAACGCGTGAAATTGATGGTGAAATGGTTAAAGTGCGACGGCTGCTTCCTGAAATCATTAACGTTGCCACTATTCGTGACCAATTAAGTAAGAAGTTTCAAATTACAGGCTTAGATTCAACTACTGAAGCGCGTGATTTAGCGTTGTTATTACGAGCAGGTGCTTTAGCGGCTCCAATCGAAATTGTTGAAGAACGCACGGTGGGACCAAGCTTAGGCCAAGATAATATCGACCAAGGTTTCCAATCAGTGATGTTAGGTTTTGTTTTTGTCTTAGTCTTTATGGTGATTTGGTACCGTGTATTTGGTGCGGTAGCTAACTTAGCTTTGGCTGCAAATCTGGTATTGATTGTCGCTTTATTATCAATGCTGCAAGCAACCTTAACCATGCCTGGTATCGCCGGTATTGTATTAACAGTGGGTATGG
>Ga0209495_1002994_pt1 | contig 10636 bp, 11 predicted proteins | sample EN1Hudsemesocosm_FD_184629 | JGI IMG/M metagenome (GOLD analysis project Ga0209495, IMG submission 184629) | Methane-oxidizing microbial communities from mesocosms in the Hudson Canyon - EN1E Hudson Canyon (SPAdes) (version 2) | ecosystem: Environmental > Aquatic > Marine > Cold seeps | place... | reverse complement strand
TCACCGTCGTAGAGATCACGGTGGCGTGATTTTCCTTGATATGCGAGACCGAGAAGGCGTTGCTCAGGTGGTGTTTGATCCGGATACCGTCGAAAGTTTTGCAAAAGCAGAGAGTGTACGTAGTGAATTTGTCTTGCAAATAAAGGGTCTAGTTCGAGCGCGTCCAGAAGGTACTGTTAATGCTGATATGGCGACGGGTAAGATCGAGATTCTGGGTAAGGAGCTAACTATTCTCAATGCGGCAGAAACGCCGCCTTTCCCCTTGGATGCATATGTAGATGTCGGTGAAGATATTCGTTTGAAATACCGATTCATGGATTTACGTCGTCCGGAAATGCTTAATAAGTTGATGTTCCGTTCTAAGGTGACCAATTATATCCGTAACTTTATGGATCAAAATGGTTTTATGGATGTCGAAACACCAATTCTGACAAGAGCTACACCAGAAGGCGCTCGTGATTACTTAGTACCCAGCCGAGTGCATGAAGGTAATTTTTTCGCTTTACCTCAGTCGCCGCAACTATTTAAGCAGTTGTTGATGGTGGCGGGTGTGGATAGATACTACCAAATTGCAAAGTGCTTTAGAGATGAAGATTTACGTGCAGATCGTCAGCCTGAATTTACTCAAATAGATGTTGAGTGCTCGTATATGAGCGAAGAACAGATTATGGGTATGATGGAGAATCTGGCTGGTTCAATGTTTAAAGATCTAATGGATGTCGATTTGGGTGAATTTCCACGAATGACCTATGCTGAAGCCATGAATCGTTATGGTAGTGATAAGCCTGATTTACGTATCCCACTTGAGTTAGTCGATGTAGCTGATTTGATGGAAGGTGTAGAGTTTAAAGTTTTTGCTGGTCCTGCAAAAGATCCAAATGGCAGAGTGGCTGCTTTAAAAATACCGGGTGGCGCAACGCTATCGCGTAAGCAAATTGATGAATACACCAAGTTTGTCAGTATTTATGGTGCGCGTGGTTTGGCCTGGATTAAGGTAAATGAATTAGAAAAGGGCGCAGAAGGTTTACAGTCACCGATTGTGAAATTCTTAGGTGAAGAAGTTGCTTTGGCAATTATGACTAGGCTTGGGGCACAAAAAGGTGACATCGTTTTCTTTGGCGCTGACACCATTAAGGTTGTTAATGAAGCGCTTGGTGCTTTGCGTTGTAAGATAGGTGAAGATCTCGAAATGTTTACCTGTGAGTGGGCGCCAATGTGGGTGGTCGACTTTCCGATGTTTGAGGCATTGGAAGAGGGTGGCTTAACCGCTATTCATCACCCGTTTACCGCGCCTTCTTGTTCGCCAGAAGAGTTGAAAGCGAACCCGGCTACTGCACTGTCTCGTGCCTACGATATGGTGTTGAACGGTACTGAATTGGGCGGTGGTTCCATTCGTATTCATGATGGTGATATGCAGAAAACTGTTTTTGATATTTTGGGTATTGATGACGAAGAGGCGCAAAATAAATTTGGTTTCTTATTAGATGCCTTGAAGTTTGGTTGCCCTCCTCATGGTGGCTTAGCCTTTGGTTTGGATCGACTAGTTATGTTGATGACGGGCGCTAAATCAATTCGTGAAGTCATTGCTTTCCCTAAAAACCAAAGCGCTACTTGTGTGCTGACACAGGCACCAGGTGAAGTGAATAACAAACAGCTTAAAGAGTTACATATTCGTCTCAGGAAAAAAGAACAAGAAGCTGAGCAGGCTGAAAAGTAAGAAAGTGTTAAGGGCGGATTCAATCCGCCCTTTTTGATTCAGGACTTTATAGGGTAATTGTGAATGCCGGTTTTCGATTCGCATCTTCATATTATTGACCCAAGGTTTCCGCTTGTAGAAAATCAGGGTTATCTGCCTGATAATTTTTTAGTAGCGGACTACCTAAAGCAAGTATCTGGATTATCGATTCAGTCTGGCGTTGTTGTGTCCGGCTCGTTTCAGGTGTTTGATCAAACTTATTTAGTTGAGTCATTAAGACAGTTGAATCTGAATGGCGACAATTTTGTGGGTGTGACGCAGCTACCCGTCAGCGTGAGTGATGAAGAGATATTATCTTTAGATAATCAAGGTGTTAGAGCGCTACGTTTTAATTTAAGGCGTGGTGGTTCAGAGTCGGTTGTTGAGTTGGAATCGATGGCAAAGCGCGTTTATGAATTGGTGAATTGGCATGTTGAGCTATATATAGGTTTTGATGCGTTGAGTGAATTAGCTGACGTTATTGGTAAGTTGCCTTCAGCAAGTATTGATCACTTGGGTTTGGAGAAGAGATCGTTACCTTTTCTCAAGGATTTAGTGTCAGCAGGTGTCAAAGTCAAAGCAACAGGTTTTGGTCGACTTGATTTTGATTTTTTACCAACGATTACAGTGTTACATGCGATTAACCCTGACGCTTTGATGTTTGGTACCGATTTGCCCTCAACACGCGCGCCTAAGCCTTTTGAAATTACACACTTAAGTCTACTAAAAGAAAGTTTAGATGAAAGTACTTACAAGAAAATAACATGGCAGAATGGTCGTTCTTTTTATCGTTTGGATTAAGTATTATTCCTGGCAATATTTATCTAGTAGGGGGTTGTAGTGTCACTTATACTCGGGATTGACCCTGGCTCAAGGGTGACAGGTTATGGTCTGGTTAGGAGTCAACATGGTAAGTTGATTTATGTTGCAAGTGGTTGTATCCGTTTGACGGATGAAGCGCTAGCCAAACGGCTGCATGTGATTTTCCAAGGTGTTACTCAAATAATTCAACAGTATCAACCTGATGACTTTGCTATTGAAGAAGTATTTATGGCCAAAAATGCTGGTTCTGCACTTAAGTTAGGGCAGGCGAGAGGTGCAGCTATGGTGGCGGCGAGTCATTCAGGTTTGGATGTAAGCGAATATTCGGCACGAAAAGTTAAGCAGGCGGTCGTTGGTAAAGGTGGGGCTGAAAAGCAACAAGTGCAGCAAATGATTATGACGTTATTATCGCTTGAATCTTCACCTCAGGCTGATGCTGCAGATGCATTAGCAATTGCAGTTTGTCATGCGCATACTAAGCAGGTATTGATTAAGGTTGCAGGTGCTACGCATAGTAGAAGAGGTCGTTTTCAGTAGTAGTTTTATGTTTTGTAAACAAGGTTTGTATATTGAATGATAGGGAAAATAAAAGGGCTTATTGAAGAGAAGTCCACAAATCAATTATTGGTGGATGTGGGTGGCTTGGTATATGAATTGGATATCCCGCTAACCACTTCATTTTCGTTGCCAGGCATCGGGCAGCCAGTAACGCTATTTACACACTTTGTGGTCCGAGAGGACGCGCAGTTATTGTATGGCTTCCTTCATCGGCAAGATCGGGATATGTTCCGGGTGTTAATTAAAGTCAATGGCGTCGGCCCAAAGATGGGGATTGCTATTTTATCTGGCTTAACCGGGCAGGCTTTAGCGAGATGCGTCGAAAGTGAGGACGTTACTACGCTGGTAAAATTACCAGGTATTGGAAAAAAAACGGCAGAACGCTTATTAATAGAGTTGCGTGATAAGGTGAAGTTGCTTCTGCCGGTAGATGCAGGTACCGGAAATGTAGATGAAGGGCAGCATGTTAGTAGTGGTGTTTCAATGTTGGAGGAGGCAGAGTCAGCGCTAATTGCTTTGGGTTACCGGCCTCAAGATGCAGCTAAAGCGATCAAAATAAATAATAAAGAGGGTTTGACGCTTGAAGGGCTGATCAAGCGTTCACTTAAAAGTATGATGTAGTATTCGTGCTGTCTAACATAATGTTAACTGTTCCCTGGCCACCTCTTAAGTAAACTAAAGCAGGTTTACTTTATTCTCTACTCTTTTCATTTTTGGATTTTTACATGATAGAAGCGGATCGTCTTATTTCACCTGAAAGCAAACAAGATGCTGGCGGTAGTGAAGAATGGCAAGATCGTGCTATTAGACCCAAAAAGCTTATTGATTATGTTGGTCAACCGTCTGTAAAAGAACAAATGGAAATTTTTATTCAGGCAGCCAAAATGCGCCAGGAAGCCCTGGATCACGTATTGATATTTGGTCCGCCGGGTTTAGGGAAAACGACCTTAGCCAATATTATTGCCAACGAATTAGGCGCCAATATCAAGTCTACTTCTGGGCCGGTGCTAGAAAAAGCAGGTGACTTAGCTGCCTTATTGACGAACCTTGAAGAAGGCGATGTGCTTTTTATAGATGAAATTCACCGACTCAATGCCAATATCGAAGAGGTGCTCTATCCTGCCATGGAGGACTACCAGTTAGATATTATGATTGGAGAAGGTCCCGCAGCCAGGTCTATCAAATTGGACTTACCGGCTTTTACTTTGGTGGGCGCGACCACTAGGGCTGGTCTGCTTACTTCACCTCTGCGCGATAGGTTTGGTATTGTTCAGCGTTTAGAATTTTATAATAATCAGGATCTTAGCTCGATTATTCAGCGTTCAGCAAGCCTGCTAGGTTTAGAGATTGAAGTGTCTGGCGCTGATGAAATTGCCTGCCGATCAAGAGGTACGCCGCGAATAGCAAATAGATTGCTACGTCGTGTACGGGACTATGCGCAAGTAAAGGGTGATGGAACACTAACGCTAGATATGGCTGACAAAGCCTTGAATCTGTTGAAAGTCGATGAGTCAGGTTTTGATCATATGGATCGGCGCTTATTATTAGCCATTATAGAAAATTTTGCCGGTGGTCCTGTCGGTGTTGAAAGTATGGCGGCAGCGATTAGTGAAGAACGAGGCACCATTGAAGATGTGTTGGAGCCTTACTTGATCCAAAAAGGTTTTTTGACGCGCACGCAGCGTGGACGCATGGCAACAGATAAAGCCTGGGCACACTTTGGGTTAAAGGCGCCTACTAAAGATGAGTGAGAAAGCAGTATTTATCTTGCCGGTTCGTGTTTATGTGGAAGATACCGATGCTGGTGGGATCGTATTTTACGCTAACTATTTGAAATATTTTGAACGCGCCAGAACGGAATTTATTCGTGCCTCTGGTTATGAATGGCGTTATGGGCTAGAGAAAAATATTAGTTATGTCGTTCATAGTCTGGACATTAACTATTTAAAGTCAGCTAAGTTAGACGATATGGTGCGTGTTAGTGTTCGCGTGAAAAAAATAGCCAAAACCTATATGGATTTTCAACAACAAGTGCTAAATGAGCAGGGTGAAGTGCTTGTTAAAGGCAATGTTAAAGTAGCATGTGTTCATTTGGATACCGCAAAACCCAGAGCATTGCCTGCTGAGTTGAGCGAAAAATTAGCCGTACTAATAAATTAATATTTTTTTAGCTATTAATAGTTGAAACCTTCTTTTTAGTAACATTGAAGTTAAATGTAAATGTGGAGTTAGTCTAGTGGAACAGGAATTATCAATACTGGGTTTAATGCTTGACGCGAGCTTTATTGTTCAGTTTGTCATGTTTATTTTATTTGTCGCATCACTTTGCTCTTGGTATTTGATTTTTCAGCGTGGTGCATTTTTCAAGGCGGCCTTGGGTAGTCAAAAAAACTTTGAAGAGCGATTCTGGTCTGGAATGGACTTAAGTCAATTATACAAAGAGGCCTCATCAGGTCAGGGGAAAGCTGGGCTTGAACTTATTTTTAAATCAGGCTTTAAAGAATTTAATCGCTTAAGGCAGCAGACGGGTATAGAGGCTGACGCGGTAATGGAAGGCACTCAAAGAGCGATGAGAGTGGCTTTATCACGGGAAAGCGAACGGCTTGACTCACACTTGTCCTTTTTGGCAACTGTAGGCTCAACAAGTCCCTATGTCGGTCTTTTCGGTACGGTATGGGGGATTATGAATTCATTTCTTGGGCTTGCGCAACAGCAACAAGCTACTTTGGCAACGGTAGCTCCAGGTATATCTGAGGCTCTGATTGCAACGGCAATGGGCTTGTTTGCTGCCATTCCAGCGGTTGTTTCCTACAACCAGTTCTCAGCGAAAGCGGATGCACTTTATGCTAAGTATGAAACCTTCGCGGATGAATTTTCGAGTATTCTGCATCGCAATGCGCATACTCAAAAGACAGCATCGAAATAAGGGCTGCTCTTGGCAGGTTTGAATTTAAGTTAGCTAGGAAATTGTTCAATGGCTCGATCAAAAAGAAAACCAATGTCAGACATCAATGTAGTGCCCTATATTGATGTCATGCTGGTTCTGCTGATTATATTCATGATTACTGCGCCGATGATGACGCAAGGTATCAAAATTGATTTACCTAAATTAGAGGCAGGCGTGGTTGAAACGGATAAAAATTCTGAACCGATTATTGTCTCAATTAATTCCAGCGGTGCTTATTACCTTGAGATGAGTGCGGGCGCAAAAAAACCGCTTGAGTTAGCTGACCTGCTTGTCAAAGTAGAGGCTATTTTAGGGCAGCGACCCGATACCAGTGTGTTGGTGCGCGGCGATAAAAATGTAGATTATGGTTCTGTGATCGCGCTAATGGCGGCATTGCAGTCTGCTGGGGCAAATGGCGTGGGTTTAATAACAGAAGACCCATGAGTAAAAAAACCACTTCACATCATGTTAATGCAATTAATAATGTTCATTCATTATGGCGTTCTTTGCTTGATGAACCAAAAAATAAAAAATACTTGGTCGCGAGTTTGTTGCTTCACGCCTTGGTCATTTTCTTACTATTATTCTCTTGGCAAGGTAGTAAGGAGCTGAAAGTTTTGAAGGTGCCTAATAGCATACAGGCGCATGTGCTCAGTCTTGAAGAAATTCAAATGCTTCAAAAAATGAAGCTTTTGGAGCAAAAGAAATTATCGGATAGTGATAAAAAGAAAGCAGACCTTAAACGCAAAAAATTAAAAGACAAAAAGAAAAAGCTGCAGTTAAAAAAGAAAGAGCAAGCCAAAAAGAAGAAGGCGGCAGCTAAGAAGAAAGAAGCAAAGCGAAAAGCAGATCAAGCTAAGAAAATTCTTATCCAGAAGAAAAAAGAACGGCAAAAAGCAAAAGATCTAAAACAGCAAAAGCTAGAGCAAGAAGCAAATGAAAAAGCGTCATTAGCAAAGCAAAAACAGGCAGATGCTAAAAAAACCGCTCGTGAACAGCGCTTGTTAGATAAGTTGAAGTTTCTAGAGCTGGAAGAGCTTAGGCAGCTGGAGTTGTTGGAAAAAGCCAAAAGTGCAGAGCTTTTATCGCAGCAAAAAGCAGAAAGAGAGTTTGAGCTCAGTGAGGTGGAGCGTTTTGTTTCACTTATTAGAGCAAAAATTGAAAGTCGCTGGCATATTCCACCTAAGTTAAAAGATAAAGGCTTGAATTTTGTTTTAAGAATAAACCTGCTACCCACTGGAGAATTAGTTGCAGCTAGGGTAATAAAATCTAGTGGTAAGATAGCGTTGGATCAATCGGCAGAAAATGCCGCTAGAAGCGTTCGTCGTTACCCAGTTCCTGAAGACTCAGACGTTTTTGAGCGAAACTTTAGGCAGATCTCTTTAAGTTTTGAGCCCTAGAGGAAATAATTTTGTTAAGAATAATGAGGGAAGAATGAAGTTTAAATTATTAATACTCTTTTGTTTGTGTTTTACACAAATGGTAAATGCAGAGCTGACAATAGAAATAACCAAAGGCTCAGATAGTGCCCTACCTATTGCTATCGTACCCTTTGCAAATAAAGGTGGCGCAGCGTTACCGCATGATATTGCGCGAATTGTAGCGAATGATCTGCAGCGAAGCGGTGTGTTCGATACACTCTCAACTAGCAGCATGTTAAGTTTACCCGAAAGCTATAGTCAGATTTTATTCCGCGACTGGCGTATGCTGGCTCAGAACTATGTTTTGGTGGGTAATATAAATTATTCGAATTCGACTAAAAAATACCAAATTGTTTACGAGTTAATTGATGTGAATAGTCAAAAACGTCTGCTCGGTGAGAAAGTTTCTTCGACGGCGAAAGGGCTACGGAAAATTGCGCATTATATTAGTGATAATGTTTACGAAAAAATTACCGGGGTCAGGGGGGCTTTCTCGACAAAAATTGCATACATTACTCGCAAGCAATTAACCAAAAATAAACGCTCCTATCGTCTACAGGTTTCAGATGCTGATGGTAAAAATGGCGTAACGTTGTTCCAAAGCACTGAGCCAATGTTGGAGCCTGCTTGGTCTAACGATGGCCAGCATATTGCCTATGTTTCATTTGATACAGGCAGGCCAGCAATATATATCCAGCATGTAAAGTCGGCTCAGCAGAAACGCTTAATGTCACATAAGGGCATTAATAGTTCCCCTATGTGGTCGCCAGATGATTCGTCTTTACTGATCACCTTATCCAAAGATGGCAATGCGGAAATTTATCGTTATGACCTCAGTAGCGGTAAATTACAGCGTCTCACTAATCACTATGGTATTGATACCGAAGGCAGTTGGTCGCAGGATGGTAAAAATATTGTGTTTACCAGTGATAGAAGTAGTCGTCCTCAGGTATATAGAATGTCGTTGAGTGATTTGGTGCCAGAGCGGCTGACATTTGAAGGTAAAAATAATGCCCGGCCACGTTATAGTCGAGACGGTGAATCTATTTATTATGTGCATAAAAGCAATAGAGGCTACAATATCGCGTCTATAGATATTGAGTCTGGCGACCAGCAAATATTGACCTCTACAACTTTAGATGAATCACCTAGTTTAGCGCCAAATGGGCGTATGATTATTTATTCTACTTTGCGAGGGAACAAAAGTGTCTTGGCTGTTGTCTCTGTTGATGGGAGTTCAAAATACTTTATTCCGTCTTCATATGGAGATGTACTTGAGCCAGCGTGGTCACCGTTTTTATAGGAGATAGGGAATCTAGATCAAACATAAATGTTTTTTATACAAATGCCGCTTGTGTTTTATTTGCCATCGGGTAAGCTTTGTATGAAATTACGTTAAAATAAAGCTGTGTATTTTTTCGCGACTAGCAGCACTAACTACTCAAATTCAAAATGAAAATGAAGGTAAAATAATGAAATTTAATTCGCTTAAATTAATTCTTGCATTGACTTTCTCTGCTCTGATTCTTACTGGTTGTGAAAGTGTAGGTACAGAGGATGATATTGTTGAACCTGTAGAAAATGCAGCTACAGATAATGCAGGGTCTGATAATGGCAAGGGTGAAACATTTGGCGCACCTGAAGACCCTGAAGTGACAACTTCAGAATTGGCTGAGCAGCAAGCGCAAGAAGCAGCTATGAAAGAAATGGCCGCGTTAAGAGAAGTTAGAACTTTTTACTTTGACTTTGATCAATCTTCAGTAAAAACAGCATCGCGTCCAGCACTGGCCGCTCATGCAGCCTTTCTTGAAGCAAACCCAGCGTCAAAAATATTACTTGAAGGACATTGTGATGAGCGCGGAACAAAAGGTTATAACATTGCATTAGGTGAAAGTCGTGCCAAGTCAATTGCACGATTTTTAGTAGTTAATGGTGTTTCTATGGATCAAATTGAGGTGCTTAGTTTTGGTGAGGAAAAGCCGGCGAATGCATCACATAATGAAGCTGCATGGGAACAGAATCGAAGAGTTTATATTGAGTATAAATAATTGAATTTAGACGCTGGCAAGCTCCAGAAGCCTCATCATAAATTGATGAGGTTTTTTGTTATATTTCCGCTTTTATTTCTACTGGCTGAATCAGTAAGCTCGAAAACCTTAATTTTTCAGACAAAAGAGCCTGAGAAATTACCGACTATAGATTACTCATCTACAGATGCGCCTGCTGAAAAAACTGTTCGAAAAACCAAATCAAAACAAGCAAGTTCACCTAATAGTGAGCTATTTTTTATGATAGAGCAGCTTCAGCAAGAATTGGGTCAAGTAAGAAGCTTGGTGGAAGAGCAGGCCAACCAGATACATCACCTTAAGCGAAATGCCAAGAGTCGTTATCTGGATTTGGACTCAAGAGTGCTGAACTTAAGCAAGAAGCTTAACTCGAAAATTCCTGCAAAGGTTTCTTCTGCAACTCGTGCTGGTTCACCAGCCGCACCGTTAAGTTCGGCTTCAGCTGTTGTATCAGATATTGCACCTTCAATCGCTCCTTCGGTCGTATCAGCCATTCTGCCGGCAGTAGTCCCAGTTGTGAGTGGTGGAACTGATAGCGCTATGGTTGCTAAACCTCCGGTCGTTGCAGCTGAGCCCACTCAAGAACAAAAGCAGGCTTATCAAGCGGCGTATGCTTTGATCAAGGCTAAGAAGTATGAAGAGGCTGTTGAGGCTTTCCATAGCTTTATTGAAAAGTTTCCTGAAGGTAATCTAACAGGGAATGCTTATTATTGGTTAGGTGAAGTTTATTTGGTCTTACCGCAGCTTGAGCAGGCCAAGCAGTCATTTTCAATCGTGGTGAGTGCATATCCAGGCCACGGTAAGGTTGCAGATGCCTTATTTAAGTTAGGTGTTAGTTATGATCGATTGCAGGATCCGGCTAAATCAGAAATTTATTTAAACGAAGTACAGAAAAAATTTCCAAAGAGTACGGCTGCAAAGTTAGCGAAAAGTTATAAAATTAATCGCTAAGTAACTGACTGTGCTTGTTTTTATTCGATATTTTGGTCTTTGTTTATTTAGTACTAATATTTATTGAAAATACCCTTGTTATTTTCCGTAAAATCATTAATATGTGCGCCTCGTTGGGTCGTTAGCTCAGTTGGTA
>Ga0209495_1002988_pt1 | contig 10643 bp, 11 predicted proteins | sample EN1Hudsemesocosm_FD_184629 | JGI IMG/M metagenome (GOLD analysis project Ga0209495, IMG submission 184629) | Methane-oxidizing microbial communities from mesocosms in the Hudson Canyon - EN1E Hudson Canyon (SPAdes) (version 2) | ecosystem: Environmental > Aquatic > Marine > Cold seeps | place... | reverse complement strand
ATTTATGTTTACTCATACCATCACCTTTGCTTTGACTTTTGCCACTTGCCACTTGCCACTAACAATTAGAATGGCCACCATTCGCTGTTAAAGAAGCGAGATCCCCAACCCATTCGGTTATTCTGATCAAAATCACCTGTACCGCCATAAGCTATTCGCGCATCAGCCACCTTGGTTGAAGGTATAGTATTACTGGGGCTGATATCGTTTGGACGTACGAGGCCTGTTATTCGAATGTATTCATCACCTTGATTCAGTGTGAGCCACTTTTCACCACGAATTCTTAACACTCCATTTGGGAGCACCTCTGAAACAGTGACCGATATACTGCCATCTAAGCTATTACTCTGATCACTTTCTGCCTCACCATCAAAGTCTCGCTTAAAATCAATATCAGTTAACATACTTAAGTTATGTGAAGATATTGCAGAACCAAGAATCGTCCCTTCATCAAACTCAATATCATTATCTTTGCCATACGAAGTCTCAGCCTTTTTCGATGACTTGGTCTTCTCTTCTAAAGTAACTGTCAAAATATCGCCTATATTAAAAGCAATACGATCCCCATATAGACCAAAGTTACGATTCACCTGAAAGATTGAACCATTAACATCTTCTGGCTGAATAAGTGACTGAGGAGGCACCGGCGCATAAGCTGGGTCGCCTGGTTCCGGCATCTCTCTGGTAACAGTGCTACAGCCACTTGCCGCAACCAGCAAACCAAATGAACATATACTCAAAATTTTGTTCATCTCACCCACCCCTTTTAAATATTTATTACTTTCAAACTAGTTACTAAAGATTTTGGCTTATGTACTGCAACATCGAGTCGGCAGTGGAAACTACTTTTGAGTTCATTTCATAAGCACGCTGAGTTGTGATCATATTCACTAACTCTTCAACCACTTCAACGTTAGAAGATTCAACCATTCCTTGTTCCAAGGTACCTAAGCCGTCAAGTCCTGGTGTACCTTCTTGAGGATCACCACTAGACCCAGTTTCTCTGAAGAGGTTATTACCCATTGCTTCAAGACCCTGAGGGTTAATAAAGTCGACCGTCGTTATATTGCCAAGAATTGTGGGGGCCGTATCTCCTCTTACAACAGAGGAAACCGTGCCATCAGTACCAATAGTGATTGAAGATGCATTATCAGGAACAGTAATCGCGGGTTCGAGTGGGTGACCATTAGCTGTAACGATATCGCCATTAGAATTTAACTGGAACTGACCATCTCGAGTATATGATATATTGCCATCAGGCATTAAAACCTGAAGGAAGCCGCGACCATTAACCGCCATATCAAGTGGTTGCTCGGTTACCTGTAAAGAGCCTTGCGTAAACTCTTTGGCGGTTCCAACAACACGAACGCCCGTTCCTAATTGTAAGCCGGAAGGCAGTTCTGAATCTTGCGAACTCTTGCCACCTGGTTGACGCTCAATTTGATATAGCAGATCTTGAAATACCGCTCTTTCTCTTTTAAATCCAGTGGTATTTACGTTTGCCAAGTTGTTGGACGTTGTTGTCAGCGCTGTATCTTGAGCACTAAGCCCTGTTTTACTGACATATAATGCAGGATGCATAAGCACCTCCTAGTTAGCTCGTATACATCTAATAAATCATCTGTATACATTTTGAACGGCCCATCCGGAAATCGTTAACCGCCCTTGAATACATGACGGTGAGCAATTTCCGATAGTGACGGTTTTATGCCGTTATTATTGCTCTACTAGGATATTTGCAATAAGCGTGCCGCTGCTTCAGAATTTTGATCAGCAGTACTCATTACTTTTACGTGGAGCTCGTATTGACGAGCCAAAGAAAGGATTTCAGTGAGGGATTCTACGGCATTCACATTACTTGACTCTAAAAAGCCAGACTCTAATCGAACACCAGCATCAACAACGGCCGGTTGCCCGTCACCTTTGACTCTAACTAAACCATCAACACCTTTTTCTATTTGATCTCTAGGAGGGTTAACTAATTTTATTCGGTCAATTTCAGCCAATGCATCAGGGGTTTGCCCTAAAGGAACAATTGAAATGGTTCCATCGGCTCCAATTTCCATTTTTGCTGCTGGAGGAATAGATACAGGCCCACCATTACCCAAAACAGCCAAGCCTGAACCTGTACGAAGAATACCGTTACTATCAGTCTGGAAATCACCTGCACGAGTATAAGCTTCACCTCCATCTGGCGCCTGAACAGCAATCCAGCCATCACCTTTTATAGCAACGTCAAGATCACGCCCTGTTTCATTTAAAGGCCCCTGTTCAAAATTAGTACCTGGCCGCTCTGTCATTGCATAGGCTCTGGTAGGATGGTGCTCACCATAAACTGGCATGCTTCGCGCCTGAGCAAAGTCATTCTTAAAGCCTGTCGTATTCACATTCGCCAGATTATTAGAATGCGCTCGCTGCGCTAGCATTGATTGCTTGGCACCACTCATGGATATATATAACGCCTTATCCATTACCCTTCCCCTTAATAATACATTTCAATCCAGATACGACACCAAACACTTAATAATCAACCTATAGGTTCAAGATCGTTTGCGTGACCTGGTCTGCTGTTTCTATTGTCTTGGCATTTGCTTGATAGTTTCGCTGAGCGATAATCAAGTTAACCAACTCGTCAGATAACGCAACATTAGATTCCTCAAGAGAGCTTGAAGATATAGCACCTAACGAACCAGTACTCGGAGCCCCAACAATGGGGTCACCTGATGCAAATGTTTGCACCCATGCGGTATCTCCCGTTGGCGACAAGCCTTCTACGTTATTGAAATTTGCTAACGCTACCTGACTTAGAACTCTTGACTCTCCATTTGTATACCTAGCAAATAAAATGCCAGATTCATCAACATCTAATCCTGCAAGTCGTCCTGTTGTAAAACCGTTCTGCTGCATATCATTTATCGAAAATGGGCTTCCATACTGAGTCGTATCATCCATATCGATTTCAAAGTTAGAACTAGTGGGTGGATCAGGGACCGGTAATGTACCGCCATCAACAACATTAATTGGGCCAGCTGCGCCATTAGGGTTACCATCAGCATCAAGAGGGATCCAGTTGGAAATTAGAACCTGATCAGAAAGGTTGGAATTTAGTGAACCATCGTCATTAAATACGAGCGTATACGACGCCCTTGTCGGCTCAGTACCAATGACAGGATCTCCCACATCCTCGCCATCAATCTGGATATGCATTTGCCAAGTATTTGGCTGCGCAGAGGTACCCGACGTTTGTTTGACGAAATATAAGGTCTGCACATGACTATTGCCTAAGCTGTCATATACACTTGTCGATGTTGCGTGATTGTAGGTACCTGAATCCAAGGGATCAAACACATTGTTACTAAACGGCTGCCCAGTAAACGTTTCAATAATGTCAGTATTTGCGGTAGCCGTGCCAGCATCAAATGCAGCAAAGGTAGTCCCCTCATCTCTAACTACGGTTAAAATGCCTGAAACTACAGCCTGTGAATTTGGTAACGCCCCGTCCATTACCAAAGAGTTTTGATAGTTAGGATTAGCATTTGCATCAATTTGGGCGGTACCTATACCGGAGTATTGAAACTGAAGATCCCCCCCCTGGTTGTGAATAATGTTGAGAGTCAACTCATTTATCCCAGCACCACCTGGGGTCCCTGTTAATACGGCAGTAATCCCCCCTAAGGCCGAACTATTAATATCAAGCGCCAATTGCGCCAACTTGTCTTCATTCGTTGGATTCGCAACACCGTCAACCGTAAAAGGAACACCATTAACCGTCAATATGTCACCATCAGCCATATTAAAAGTTGATTGCGGGATTGTTGCATCCGTTGAAGCTGACGCATCAACACCGTTTAGGCTAGAAAGAGAAGCAGCAACAGCACCAGCAGATGCACCAGCAGGCGTTGTTATCCCTGCACTTGTCCCATCCCCATAAGTGATATTCCAATCAACACCTGGAAAAGAGTTTTGCAATCCGGCAGAAATTACACCTGCAGCACTCCCTGCATCCCCTGCTGCCAACTGGGTACCCCTTTCTTCTAAGACCAATTCTGAAGAGTCGAGGTTTAAGGTAGGGTCAACTAAAGTCGTTCTTCTGGGAGAAAGACTACTATTATCAACCTGAATATCAGTTAATATTCCCCCCACATTACCATCTTCATCCGCTTCAAATCCCTGGAGATTCATTCCAGTGTTATTTACAACAAAGCCGTCTTTATCAACACCAAACTGCCCAGCTCTTGAATACTTCGTTTCACCACCATCACTCAACACATAAAAACCATTGCCATCTATTGCAAGGTCAAGCCCCCGTTGAGTACCGCTAATGTTTCCGCCATCAAACAACTGCCTAATATTCTGTACCTCAACCCCCCCACCTGCTGAATTTCCGGTGCTACCCAAAAAAGAGTTGGAATAGATATCACCAAATTCAGTCCGCGACTGCTTAAAACCAACGGTACTTGCGTTGGCAATATTGTTACCTGTTACTTCCAAATCCGTGGAAGCCGCTCGTAAACCACTCAGTGCAATGTTAAACGGCATGAAACACCTCGTATTTTGTTGTTAAGTAATTAAAAACAATTATTTTTATAACGGTCATAAATGCTTATCTTATCTAATTAATTTGGCGTATTTCATTAAGAGGAACCCCCCCCATGCCCGCCAAATTCAAGGTAATAGAGCTATCGCTTCCGATAGAAACGCTATCTACATTGGCGCTAAGCATGGTGCCTACCTGTTCTGTTTTTCCACCATAACTAGCTTCAGCCTTAATCGTGTACTGCCCGGCAGGCATTTTTTCTCCAGCCTTATTTGTTCCTTCCCACAAAAAGGACACCTGACCGGCAAATTGTTGCCCCATCTCATATTGATTGACCAACTCACCCGATGAATTGAGGACAGATACCCTCAAGTCAGAAGTACTAGCCGGCAGATCTACAACACCACCAATGGTTCCCGCCACTGAAGTAGGCCCTGTCGATGCATTAACCAACACCGAACGACCAACCATTGATGAAGCCTGTAATGCCTGCGTAGACTGATAACTAGACGTAAACCCTTCCACTGTTGCATTTAAGCCTTGCATCTCTTCAAGTGAGCTGAATTGAGCCAATTCGGCAATAAACTCACCATTATCCTGAGGTTCAAGCGGGTTTTGGTTATTGAGTTGAGCAATCATCAACTCCATAAACTCATTTTTTCCAAGTTCATCACTGGTGTTCGCATTAGGTGCCTGCAGTGAAAACTGGTTCAGCACATCATTGGTTGGCGATACAGAGTTAAAGTCGCTCATAGTTGACTCCCATTATTCCTTATTCGAATGTGCTGATTTATTGGCCTAGAGTTAAAATTCGTTGCATCATGGTTTTTGCTGCATCCATCACATCGACATTCGTCTGAAAGCTTCGTGAGGCTGAAAGCATATCTGTCATTTCTTCTACAACATTCACATTGGGGTACATGACATACCCATCATCATTCGCCATTGGGTGATCTGGTTGAAAACGCATATCCAAAGGAGCCTCGCTTTCAACTATCCCCTTCACTTCTACCCCTTGAGACTCAGGGTTGTCAGTAAAGGCAGTATTAAATCCATTATTCATTACAGATTGTTGAATTGAAGCAAAGACGGGCTTTCTGGCCCTATAAACCTCCTCAGTACTGCTGCTAGCGGTATCCGCATTGGCAATATTACTGGCCGTAGTATTTAAACGGATGGACTGAGCTGACATCGCTGAACCAGCAATATCAAAAATACGATTAAGCGACATATTTATTCACCCCTTATGGCACCGGTAAGTGCTTTAAACTTGCCATTTAAAAACTGAAAACTAGCCTGATAATCCATTGCGTTTTTCATGTATGCAGCCATTTCCTGCTGAGTATCTACCGTATTGCCATCGATTGACGGTTGAGTGGGATTTTTATAAAGAAGAGCCTCTCCAGACTCGCTTCGTGTACTGATATGATTTGAGTTGGTCTTAGACATTGCCATTTCAATTCCATTTTGAGCACTCCCCATTTGTTTGCTGAGGGCTGCTTTAAAATCCAGATCTCTGGCTTTAAAGCCTGGCGTATCAGCATTAGCTAAATTGTTTGCTAAAACTTCTGCACGTTTTACACGAACATTTAATGCCTGCTCATGTATACCTAATGCGTTATCAAATGAAATTGTCATAGCTGCTCCACTAAACCAAATGCGACCCTTAGATTTAAATTCAGTACTATAAATGTAAATCGGTAAATCTTGACCACAAAAAACTAATTAATATTAGTAAAGCAATAGCAATGCCAACTACATAACGCATTGTTTTAGATAGCTTTTTGTTTTAGTTGAGAATTTAATGCCAAATTTACGGCAATGCTTTACCGGCTAGGGGGAGATGTAATACTGATACTAAATAGGAAGAATAGGTATCGCTGGGCCTTACGCCCAACGTGCAACAAAATCACTAATATTATTCTGCGGTATCGACTTGGCTTTTCCTTCTGGTGTTCCCACATAAAGGAAACCCACAATGTGCTCGCCCTTATTTAAGTTCAAGCCTTTATGGACCCCTTTATTATAGGCAAGTGGTCCTGTTCTCCACATTCCACCAAAACCTTCTGCTTGTAATGCAAGGAGTAAATACCCCACACCAACACCTAATGAAACCGTTTGCTCTATTTCAGGGATTTTATGGTTAGCTTGAGTTTTGGCAATAGCTACAATAACCATCGGCGCTCTTAAAGGCATTTTACGAAACTTATTTTCTTGCTCTGGAGACAAGTTAGAATTCTCTAACTTTGAACTCTCCGCAAAAAGATCACCTAACTTATTAAGTGCATCACCTTCTATAGTGAGATAACGCCATGGCCTGAGCTTCCCATGGTCAGGCGCACGAAGCGCCGCTTGATATATAGAATCCAAAACTGCACCGCTGGGTGCGGGAGCAGAAAGGCTTGGCGTTGAATTGCGCTGCAGCATAAATGCAGTAACAGGATGAGTCATCACGTACCTATAAGTTATTCGTTGTTGACCAACAATACTGGAAAAGTGTAGCAAATATCAATAAGATACGTTTACGCACATCTTTACAGACGCGGCATGTCCCTTTCAGCATAATCACAATAATGAATTAAATGACAATTACAAATAAAAAAGCCAGAAAAAATAAGCCAAGAAAGCCCGTTGCAATTCCTCCTATGCCAGACTACAACGCCCGGGTTCTAGGTTATCTGGCAGCGGCATCTATTATTGTTTCAGGGATATTGGCAGGCCACTTCAATTCAAACCTTATATGGCTAATACCTGGCACGATGCTGTGGCCTCACCTTCTTTATTTTACAATGAGGTATTTCAATAAACAGCGTAACCCCATCATTCGTAACAATATCCTTCTAATTGATGCAGCAGTATTAGGGCCAACCATTGTATTACTAGATTTTAGTCTAATCCCTACCTTGTTTTTTGTATTGATGCTGAACTTCAGTTTTATCATAGTCGGCGGAATGAAAAGCTGGGTTTACGGGAATCTGGCCTTGCTTACCAGCCTATTACTTTCTTCTCTTTATTTCGGTGTAAAGTTTGCGCCTACAACACCCTTTTCAGTGAGTGTTGTATCAGGCGTTAGTATCGGAACTTATATTTGCATCATGGCTTACTACACACACAGACAAGCAAAAGCGTTAGTACATGCAAAATCACAAATACAACACCAAAGAGAACAATCAATCACGCTTTCTCATAAACTGGCAAAATACCTTTCCCCTCAAGTATGGCAGTCTATCTTTACCGGTGAGCGGGATGTAAGGCTTGAAACTCAGCGTAAAAAACTAGCTGTATTCTTTTCAGATATTAAAGGCTTTACTGAGCTCTCTGAAGAAATGGAACCCGAAAGTTTAACGGAACTTCTAAACACTTATTTTAACGAAATGTCTCAAATCGCACTCAAGTACGGGGGCACTATCGATAAATTCGTAGGCGATAGCATTATGATTTTCTTTGGTGATCCTACCAGTCGAGGCGCTAAAGAAGACACATTAGCATGCGTTGCTATGGGTATTGATATGCGCAAGCGCATGAAAATCCTGCGTCAAAAATGGCAAAGCCAAGGCGTTAGAACCCCATTAGAAATAAGAATGGGCATAAGCACAGGCTATTGTACGGTTGGTAATTTTGGTGCTGAAAACAGAATGGATTACACTATTATCGGTAAAGAAGTAAACCTCGCAAGTCGCTTGGAAAGCCTGGCTGAGCCCGGTGAGATTTTAGTTTCCTACGAAACATTTTCTCAGGTAAAAGATACCATAATGTGTAGAGATAAAGGTGAGATAACCGTTAAAGGATTCTCCCGGTCAGTACCTATTTATGAGGTTGTAGATTTCCGGCGTGAAATGGGGGCCAACCAAAGCTTTATGGAGCACGAAACAACAGGCTTTGCTATGTACCTGGATACAGGGAAAATAGGCACAGAAGAAAAAGACCAAATTGTTCGCGCGCTTGTCACTGCTGCTCAAAAGCTTAAAGATTCGGATAGCGAGGACGAACAGTAGATAAATTTATCTACTGTCGAGTTAAGCGAATATTGCCCGAATAATTTGATTCAGTTGATCGCAAAGGGTTAATGTCTAGTCCTCCCCGACGAGTATAACGCGCATAAACGGTTAAACTGTCAGGCTTACATTGCGTCATAATATCCATAAACATACGCTCTACACATTGCTCATGGAAGTCTTGGTGATTCCGATAAGAAACAATGTATCGAAGTAGTCCTTCATGACTGATAGCGCCTCCAGAATAGTCTATTAACACAGAAGCCCAATCAGGCTGCCCCGTAACAGGACAGTTCGTTTTGAGTAAGTGTGATACCAGCCTTTCTTGGACATGCCCTCCCTGAGACTTAGAGAGTAAAGTAGGATCAACCTCGTACTGAAATGAACCCAATTCTAGATCATCAATCAGAATACGATCTTCAGCGCCTGAATTTATTTCAAGCACGTCCCCTAAAGAAGCAACATTAACTTCTACCTCACACTCAGCAACCTTACTCAAATCATCAATTAATATTTTTTCAAGCTGCTCCTTAGAACCAAAGACTGTTTGATTTAATGAATTAAGGTAAAGCTTAAAAGACTTTGATTCAATAATATTTTTAGAATCACAAGGAAAAGAAAATGTAGCAATAGCCACTTGAGGCTTGCCTGATGAACTCAACCAAGAAAGTTCATAGCTGTTCCAGTAATCTACACCACTAAATGGGAGATTCTGTTCGTTCATACCCAGTTCATCACGCTTTACCTTACGTGGTAAAGGGTGTAATAACTCCGGAGAATACTGGTCGACATAATCAGTGCTTTGACCCAGCAAGGTATTATTTAAATCTACCATAATTTGAATTACCTAAAAATTCACAAACCATATGCAATCAACATGATTAACAACTAACTACGAATACCCTTACCTTTGTTCAATAAATAAAGAGATACGCAAAAAAGAGCTACAGTAAACCCGATAATCATCATAAACGCGACCCCAACATTAATATCAGTGACACCTAATATCCCAAATCGGAATGCATTCACTATGTAAAGGATCGGATTAGCTAAAGAAACCGCCTGCCAAAACTCTGGCAATAAGCTAATAGAATAAAATACACCACCAAGATAGGTTAATGGTGTAAGAATAAAGGTTGGGACGATTGAAATATCATCAAACTTTGTTGCAAACATGGCATTAATAAAACCGCCCAGCGAAAATAATATTGCCGTTAACAGCGCCACCGCAAACATAATCAGAGGACTGTGCACCTGCAAATCGGTAAAACCCAAAGACAACAAAGTAACAATTAAACCAACAGCCAAACCACGAACAACCCCACCAGTAACATAACCCGTAAGAATGACCCAGTTTGGTACAGGAGAGACAACTAATTCTTCGATACTTCGTTGAAATTTCATACCAAAAAAAGATGAAACGACATTAGCATATGAGTTAGTTATAACGGACATCATAATCAAACCAGGAACAATGAAATCCATATACTTATGGCCATTCATTTCACCTATTCTAGGGCCTATTAAGTTGCCAAAAATGACAAAATAAAGCGTCATAGTAATCGCAGGAGGTAACAGCGTTTGCACCCAAATACGCATGAAACGACGAATTTCTTTTACAACGATGGTTTGAAAAGCAATGAATGTTTTATCGAAGCCCATTTATTCTTCCCCCTCAACCATACGAATAAATAATTCTTCAAGTCGGCTTGAAGCCGCCCTCATACTCATCACTTCAATTGACTGTTCGCTTAGTTGATTAAACAAGGAATTAATATCTTGTTCCTGGGCTACATCCACCTCCAAATAACCATCCTGATTTAAACGACATTTGAAATCGACAAGCTTAGGTGCGCACTCAAGCGATTTTTTCAAATCTAAAACGAAAGTTTCAGCATTTAACTTTTGTAATAATTCTTTTTTACTAGTATTTGCTAAAATACGACCCTGATCAATAATAGCGATATTCCGGCAAAGCGCTTCAGCTTCTTCAAGATAATGAGTCGTTAAAATAATGGTTGTACCCTGCTGTTCGTTTAACTCTCGCATAAACTCCCACATGGAACGGCGAAGCTCAATGTCCACCCCTGCCGTAGGTTCATCCAGAATTA
>Ga0209495_1002985_pt1 | contig 10646 bp, 6 predicted proteins | sample EN1Hudsemesocosm_FD_184629 | JGI IMG/M metagenome (GOLD analysis project Ga0209495, IMG submission 184629) | Methane-oxidizing microbial communities from mesocosms in the Hudson Canyon - EN1E Hudson Canyon (SPAdes) (version 2) | ecosystem: Environmental > Aquatic > Marine > Cold seeps | place... | reverse complement strand
ATCTGAAGAATATTTTAAATATAGTGAAATTTTTTCTAAAGATTACAAGTATGTTGATGTTCCGATGTTTATTAGAAATTCACCAAGCTGGATATTTGACGAGGTTCACTACAACAATATAAGAAATTCTCAGCCCGACCTATATCGAAAGATGAGCAATTGGGATTAACAAAATGATGGATATTGAATTAGCTAGAAAGGCTTCTAGTGGAAGGCAATTTTGTTGTGATTCATTACCACTGGTGAGCTTGGCCGTTAGATTGTAAGAGAGTTATTATGAGTTCCGAGAATACAAAAGAAAAAATAGTGATCTTCACTGGTGCTGGAATTAGCGCTGAGAGTGGGTTAGCCACTTTTAGGGATTCTGATGGGCTTTGGAATAACCATTCCCTTGAAGAAGTTGCCACGCCAAGTGCATGGAACAGAAATCCTGAATTAGTTTTAGATTTTTATAACCATAGAAGGAGAGAGGTGGGAAGAGCTTCACCAAATTCTGCACATGAATCGTTAGTTGAGCTTGAAGAAAAGTATGATGTAACGATTGTGACCCAAAATGTAGATGATCTCCATGAGCGAGCTGGCTCTTCAAAAGTAATTCATTTGCATGGTGAAATTACTAAGGCTCGAAGTGGTATTGACGACAGCATTTTATATGACATTGGCTATAAAAATATAAAAATGGGTGAATTCTGTGAGTTACGCAGTCAGATGCGGCCACATATTGTTTGGTTCGGTGAAGAAATACTGAACTACGAGAGTTCAGTTCAAGCGATAAAAGAAGCTGATAAGGTCATGGTAATTGGTACCTCTTTAGCCGTGTTTCCTGCTGCTTCTATCATCAAGAAAGCTCGTTATCACGCAGAAAAGATTCTAGTAACAATGGAACTCGACAAAAAGCCATTTGGGTATATGTTTATTCGTGCTAGAGCTACTGCTATTGTTCCTTGGATTGTTGGAAAGTGGCTTCAGGGGCAAGTTGCTGGATTGCCCCGAGTTTTCTAGAGTTTGTCTTTTATCTGACTTCGGCTGAAATTAAAATTTATCCTAACATACGCTGTTTTAATTTCCGTTACGGTTAACGCCCGTATCACAGGAGAGCGACCTAAAGGGGCGAACCTGGAGAAAGCACTTGTTAAGAGTTTCATGCATTACCACATATTTATTGTCTATATGAGTATGTTTCATACTGCTAGCGACTTAGCGCAGTCGGCTTGAGTATTTTGTTAGATCACGTAAAGTCAAGTCTCGAGCCTGTCCTATCAGGACGTTTGTTATAGCTTTTTTACAACCTTGTCTTTAGTTGTGAATAAATAAGAACTTTTCCATCTTAAAAATTCTTCACTTTCCAAAGAAAGGGAAAACCTAAGAGCAGACTTAGTATTACCTTCATTAGCTTTTTTAGTCCCATTTATTGGGATAGCTTTCAACTTTTTTAATTCACCTTCCATTTCATTTTTTGAAAGTTTAAATGAGTAGGTAACAATGTTGTCATAATTTTTTGCATCAATAATAAAAATATAATATCCATCAACTTCTTGCCAAGGTCTTATACCAGTTATATTTGCAGTTTTATTGGTAATTGTTATTAGTGACGTTTTTACTTCGAAATACTTATTGTTTTTTTCAAAATCACCTAAATCTTCATTTGCTTTAACTGATGACAACCTATTTTTTTCTATAATTCGGTTTTGAATTTTTGTTCCATATGATTTTGGAGATAGTGCCAAAACCTTTTTTATAAAAATACTCCATTCGTCATCAAATCCATATCTTGGATCAATAGAGTCTTCCTTGATCTTATAAAATATATTCAAAAAGTTGTTTAACTCAGTTTCTGTCATAATTATTCCTTAGTGCTCTAACTTGTAATTACCGAAATAAGAACTCCCTGTAATTTTTCCTTATATACGGAATGAAATTCCTTGTAACCGTATAATTAACAGCAATCAAGGTGCAGTACTCCATTATCAAGCTTTATTGAATCGTATATCAATGGGGTATGATTCACAATATTTTTTATACGAACCAACAGTGAACACTTAGAATGCTGTCGTTGGCCGACCTGATGAGTACACTTTTGTTGCCGCAAAAAGGAGACTATAATTTTGCTATGAGACATAGTATTCACCGTCATCGTAATTCATACCCAATAAACTATATCCCTCGCTCGGTTTAAGTCTGGGGTTATTTATTATCAGCTTGATAGTTTTTTCGAACATTGTTTTATTCCTAATAGCAATGATTTCTGATTACGGGGTAATCTCATTGACAGCTACATAAAGGATTTCAGGTGCATCATTGAAATACTTATAGAGGGCGGGGCATAACCACCCTTGCATACCGCTCTCTTCATGCAGATACCACCAGCCAGCATCATCAGAAAATAAACGAGTTAAAGAGTTCTGAAAGCCATCAAAGGCTGTTTTTGAAAATAGCAGTTTAAAACCATCATCAGCATTTTTCAGTGGTAAAACCATCATATCAATGATGTTATCAGCCCCTGAAACAAAAGGTTCTTTCTCTAGTCCTACAGAAGGATCGTCAAAAACCCATAAATCTTTATACTTGTATGGATAAATAGTCATAACCGTAGTAGTCATCACTACATCTTCCTCAAAAGAATCAAAAAGATGATGGTCATCTAGGGTGATATCGATGTCTAAATGGTATTTTGTCTGAATGACACTGAACAGTTTCATAAAGGCTGTATCGGTTAGTATTGCTTTGTCAGCGAATGCCAGAGCCGAATAATCTTGGTACACAGCAGCTAACACCACTTCACGGTCAGCACGTAAAGATTGATCAGCATATTTTAGAGCTGAATAACATTGGCGTACTGCAGCCAAAACCACTTCACGGTCAGCACGCAAAGACATATCAGCGTATTCTAGGGCCGAACCATTACAGTTCACCGCAGCTAAAACCACTTCACGATCAGCACGCAAAGATACATCAGCAAATTCGAGAGCCCACCCATCATTGTTCACACTGTTCACCGCCGCTAAAACTATTTCACGATCAGCACGCAAAGGTATATCAGCATATATTAGAGCGGTACCGTCATGTTCGACAGCTGTTAAAACCACTTCACGATCAGCTCGCAAGGCGTTATTTGTGTATTTTAGAGCTGTTTCATCATATTTGACGGCAGTTAAAACCACTTCACGATCAGTACGCAAAGATTTATCGACAAACATCCAAACATCACTATCCCAGAGAGGACATTGAGCAAGGGCCGTCAGAACCACTTTTCTATCAGCACGCAATGACTTATCTGCATATTTCAGGGCAGAACCACATCGAGATACAGCTTTTAATACAAAATCACGATCAGTTTTTAACGATTTAGTAGCATACTTAAGAGCTTCAACATTTTCACCAATCATTGCTAACATGAAATGTGGATTACTTAATAAGTCATCGCTTACATTTCCATTCCAACCAAAATACCACTCTCCTATGTGTAGCTCACTATCTGTCATGCACATACCAGATCAATTCCTCTCAATTAATGATGAAGATAATTTACGCCACCTATGGGACGTACTGTGTCGTACATGGGGGTTAATATTAAATTCGACGAAGTTTGATTACTTGTAGAATAATAGATTAAAGTAGATTCACTTCTTATCAGCATAAAATGAATATGTCTCAGGCCATACATTACATATTGGCTAAGGAATTGAGAATAAAGCAAGTTATAACATACGATGATGCGTATAAAAAAACGTTTAAATACATGAATAACAATTAATAAGGATCTTTAATGTACAAGAAGTCTTCTGAATTTATATTTTCAGCATCAGACCTAATTACCTATATGAACTCACCATTTGCTTCATGGATGAGTCGTATTGCAATTGATAAACCTGAATGCTTGGATGGCATTGAAAAAGATCATGATGAGATGATGGGCTTGTTAGCTGATAAAGGTAATGAGCATGAAGGGCTTTTTTTAGACTACCTAAAAGAAGAGTACGGTAGTGAGAATATTGCCGAAATAGAAGATGATAGGCGTACAGCAGCAGAGTCCACTAAGAAAGCGATGGCTAAGGGTTATAAAGTTATATTCCAAGCCTATCTTGAGCGTGATAACTTCGCTGGTTTTGCTGATTTTTTAGTGCGACGAGAAGGGAATTCGGAGTTAGGTGATTACTATTATGAAGCCTGGGATACCAAATTATCTAAATCAACTCGCCCATACTTCATCATCCAGTTATGTTGTTACAGTTGGATGCTTGAGCTGATACAGGGCAAGATCCCAGAGGAGACGGTTGTTGTATTAGGAGACCGAAAGCATGAACGTTTTCGCATAGCCGCCCATTACAGTTATTTTCTAAGTCTAAAACAGCGTTTCCTACTGGGGCAAGAAAACTTTACGGGTGATGAGGATACAATGCCCGATCCTTCATTGGAAACGAACTTTGGTGCATGGGGAAGTTATGCTAAACAATTAATGGAAGAACGCGATAGTTTGGCTTTAGTGGCTACTATCCGTAAAAAACAGATTAAGATTTTGCAAGGGAAGGGAGTAAATACCCTAACTCAATTAGCCGAGACAGAACTTGAGCATGTCAAAGGAATTTCACAAGAAACCTTTGAAAAAATACAAGCACAAGCAGAAATTCAGCATCGCTCCAAAGGACAAGACAAGCCTCACTTTAAAGTAATCAAAAATGACAATGGCAAAGGATTATCGGCCTTACCTGAACCATCAAATATGGATATGTTCTTTGATATTGAAGGTCATCCATTAGTGGATGGAGGCCTTGAATATCTCTGGGGTGTCAGTTATCACGATCTGTCTGCCGCACAAGGCAAAGACTACGCGTTCAAAGACTTCTGGGCACATGACCAACAGCAAGAAAAGAAAGCCTTTGAAGACTTTATAGATTGGACTTATCAGCGTTGGCAGCAAGATAAAACGATGCACGTTTATCACTATGCAAGTTATGAAATAACGGCTATCCGTAAATTATCAACACGTAACCATACTCGATTAGAAGAAGTTGCTGAATTACTAAGTAATGGCGTATTTATTGATTTATATAAAGTCGTAAAAAATGGACTGCTTATTGGTGAGCCAAAATACTCCATCAAAAATGTAGAGCATCTATACCGTGGCAAGCGAACCACAGACGTTGCCAACGGTGGTGAATCAATAGTTTTTTATGAGAACTGGAGTGAGCAAGGCGGCACCGAAAATTGGGCAACACAAGTAAATGGTTATCAAAGCTGGTTAGCCGATCCTGATGGTTTTGATTGGTCAGAGTGGCAAGCACTAAAAGATATCCGTGATTACAATATTGATGATTGTGAATCGACACTTGAATTAGTTGATTGGCTACGAGAACAACAACAAGAATCAGGTATTAGTTATTCACCGATAGAAGAAATTAAATCAGATAAAGAGCAAACAGAAAGACAAGTTCAAAATCAAGAAAAACGTGATGCACTGATAGCGCGCCAGAAAGCCTTAATAGATCGCTTTGAAACAGATGAAAAGTTAAAAGAAGATCCCAGTGCAGAGCTCTTAACATCACTATTACATTTTTACGATAGAGAACGTAAACCACAAATCTGGTCATACTTTGAACGCTTAGAAAAAACAGACGAGCAATTATTCGATGACGATACAGTTGTATTTGATATTATCCTAACTGGAAGTAATTATGATGAAGGTAAGATCTTATGCACTGCAACATACAACAAAGATCAGTCTGTAAGAACCGACAAAATAAGCACAGCAACAATCCAAGGCAGTGATGCCAAAGTAAGCAAAATTAGCTTTAATGAATTAGATGAGCATAAAGGTGAAATTAGCTTTGAGCTAAAAGCTGATGATGAAGAGGTGTTACAGCAATCACAACTCACCTTGTTTGGTGATGAAAGTCGAATCAACACAGATACATTAGAAAATAGACTCTGTGAAATCACCGAGCATTATTTTGATACGGGTGAGCTATCAGGTGTCATTGACACAATATTAAATCAAGCAAACCCTAATTTTGGCAAAACCGAATCACCACTTCCTGTTTCGCGTGCTCGTTACCCTGATGATGACAAGTATATGCAAGCAATGATTAGCATGATTGAAACGCTGGATAACTCCTGTCTATGTATTCAAGGCCCACCAGGTGCAGGAAAGACCTATACTGCCAAAAATGTGATCACCAGCTTAGTGAAAGATGGTAAACGCGTAGGCATCATGTCTAATAGTCATGCCGCTATTATGAATTTACTGGAAGAGCTACCAGATCTGTTACCTGAAGCAAGTTTAGTGAAAATTGGTGGTCATAAGAATAAAGGGTTATTCAGGGAAGATTTCTCAGAAGAGAACTATCCTAATCTTGATTACCGAACAGGCATGAAGTTTACCAACAAAGCACCGTATGCAAGTTATAGCGTTATTGGTGCAACAGTCTACGGCTTTGCCAAAGATGAAGCCTATGAAGAGCCCGTAGATTACTTATTTGTAGACGAAGCCAGCCAAGTCGCACTTGCCAACTTGATTGCTGTATCAGGTGCAGCAAAAAACATTATCTTAATGGGCGATCAGATGCAATTAGAGCAACCCATTCAAGGTTCACACCCTGGCAATGCAGGGGCATCAGCATTAGAGTTTATGCTTAAAGGTCATGCTGTCATTCCAGATGACCAAGGCGTATTCTTAGAACGTACCTATCGAATGCATCCCAATGTCTGCCAACCCTTATCCGAAATAGTATATGAAGGTAAGTTAAAATCAGATAAACAAACTGAAATTCAATCTATCAATATAGACCAACCAAAGCAGATAACCCAAGCTAATGGTATTTTATCAGTCAGCGTTCAACATGAAGATAATACACAGAGTAGCGAAGAAGAAGTTATCAAAGTACAACAACTGGTAGATGAGCTAAAAACAGGAACCTTTACCAATAACAAAGGCAAAACAAAACCAATAACAGACGAAGATATTCTAATTGTCGCCCCATATAATATGCAAGTGAATTTGCTAAAAGAAAAGCTTAAAGGCGATCTTAAAATTGGCACCATTGATAAATTCCAAGGGCAAGAAGCGCCAGTGGTTATTATCTCAATGGCAGTCAGTGATGTGGCCGAATCCAGCCGAGGATTAGACTTCGTATTTGATATAAACCGCCTTAATGTGGCAGTATCACGAGCACAAGCATTAGCTATTATCGTAGCAAATGAGGGATTGGAACAATGTCATGTGAATAGCTTGGGGCAGATGGAGAAGGTTGGTTTTTATAATCGGTTAAATCATTAAATTTTGTATTCTAGACAAGAACTCCTTTTCATTATGGATAATATTCTCAATATTCATTCTTTCATTGACATAAATACCATCGATGATAAATTTTGTTTTCTGGTTTGCTGAACCAAAAAGACGACTTGAGTGGGAATTAGTAGGTTCTACTTGCTTAGAAAACGGATAGATTAACCCTCCGAATAAAACATTAGGCTGATAATATTGGATATATGAGTGGATTTGATAAAAATCACTTCTATCGACATCTTTTAGTTTTCTCTTATCATCTTCTCCCCACATTTTTTTAAACTTAGCATCTAGGACTATCACCTCCTCAGTTTCTTTATGCCGCATGATGAGATCTGGAAACATTTTTCGTTTAAAAAACATATCATCATAGACAGATAATGCTTCTTGGCTTGTCACGAACCAATCGCCAAAGTGGCGACTGAGTAACTTTTCCAAATAGACCTCAAATAATTGAGATATATCGAATAGATAGCCATGTGTTATGTGATTGTTATTCTTATTCTGAGTGACTAAACTTTGTTCTTTAAGAATTATCTCAGCGTAAGATAAAACCTGTTTGAATGAGGAAAATATAGGATTCTGTAATACACTATGATTTTTTGCTTTTTCTATTGTGGCATGATTGGCATAGCTCCCTGAGTAGTATTGTTTTAACAACTGGTAGATGCCTAAAATTTTCTTGTGAATAGCTTTGCCAAAATTATGTTCTAGCTTTTTACAGGCAAGGAAAAGAATATCTATAATTTCTTGGGTATAAATTTGTTCTCGGAATGTTGTTGTTAATTTACCTTGAAAGGGAAAATCATTTTTTAAATATGCATTGATGTTTATTTTTCCACGTACTTTATGGCTGCGCTGCACTTGTTGTTGATATGCTTTTGGCAAGCCTAAAACTGCCGCCTTCTCTAAAGATTGAATAAATAGAAACGCTAAAATATTTTGAAATTCATTTGTTTCAGTGGATTTAGAGGCTTTATCTTCTTGAGTATCGATATAAATATCATTGATAGAATTAAGCATTCTTTTTAAAAAAGCATCACCATATGCTGATGTAATATTAAACTGACAGCCATTATGGAATACAACACCAGAAAACAATCCTGTTTGAATAATGTACTTCTTATCTTCCTTACTATTTTCTTTTGAGAATAGCTTCAGAATAAGTTGTTCATCATCGTTCAACTTGTTTTTCTGGTTTTTAAAACCAAATATTTTAATTTGTTCTAAGTCGGCGCTTTTAGTCGTGAATTCAAAAGTTGATGAGAATAAGGATGTAACTTTTTTTAAGCTTTTAGTCTTAAATGCAATCTTTAATTGCTCTTTAATTAAAGGATCTTCTTCATAGTAGTTATGGTTAGTCGGAATACTTACACGCATTGTTATTGGGCTTTAATTTTAGGGTTGAATTTATCTAAAGCTTCGTTGAGTTTTGAATCTAATTCACTTTCAGAAAATATTGCGCGCAAGTATTCTTTTAATGTTGGACGTAAATGGAGATTAAATAAGGTTTCCATATTTGTAGAGCTAATTTCTTTACGGTTGGTGATGGCAGATATTTTCATAAAAAAAGAATGTCCAAACTCGTATGACTTTCCTAGACCAAGATCATTACTAATATAGTGATTTAGGTTTTTACAATTGGTTATGTAATCATCAATATTGCTGAATTGACTTCCACTTTGATGGTTAGTATTTTGGTCAATAACATCATAATCACAATCTTTTCTAATCCATTTAAATCGACGTCTTAAAGCCAGATCAAAAGCATCAATGCTTTTATCTACATCATTCATCATGCCAATGAAAAAAAGGTTCTTGGGAACGCCAAACTCTACATCACCATTGTCATGTAAGACATAAGCTAGGTTTTTCTTGCTGGAATCTTCCTTAATAATCTCAGCTATAAGAGTTGAATATTGTGTTTTTACCAGTGTTGAATCGCTATTACTTGGGTCGTGCCGATAATCTTTTTCCAAACATAATAAGGCTTCTCCAAACACAGCCGAGAGATTTGCTCTATTGATTTCATCAACCACAAAGTAATAATCTTGTGCAGGGTCGTTTTTAGCTTTAATACAAAATTCTTTAAAGATGCCGTTCACTAATTCAAATTTGATATTTCCATCTTTGCTGACACCTTTAGGTTTTATTCCTTCGATGAAATCTTCATAAGTAAAAGATGGGTGAAATTGAACAAATTCATATCTAGAACGATCACCCTGACATATAAAATCTAAGCTATTTTTTATAGCATATGTTTTTCCTGTGCCTGGCGGGCCATATAAGATTGCATTCGGTGTGTCTAAATCTACAATACTTTGAGTATTAGCATATTTCCATAAAAAATATGACAGTAAAATACTCTCTACATTATCTTCCTTCTTGATGTCCAGGAGTTGATTGGCACAGTCTCTAATAGCATTGTTTTTATGGAGGTTTGATAATTTATTTGCAGTGTTTGGCTCTTTGAAAAAAATATCGTATAAGGAATCAATCATTTCATCTGAGTACATAAATAAGAAATCACCAAGATGATCTAGCACGGCAAGCTTTCGAAGTATTTGTTTTGCCGAGTAGTCTGATCTTTCAACCACGTCAATCTTTTCTTTTATTCCTAAGCCTGCAGTCACCTTTTTTATTAATGGCTTAATATCTTTCTCAAACTTTTTTAACGCATCCTCTACTGGTGCTTTTTGGTCTTCTTGATTTAAATAATAAGTATCATTACTGTTTAACTTTACGCCAAAGCTCTTGGCTGTTCCAGGTTTAGATGAGCCTAAAAGCTCACTAGTTGAACGCTCTAAAAAATTACAGAGGTATCCCCCTGGCATTATTGCTGTTTTATTGCCTAACCTATTAGTGTAGTTATCTAAAGAAAAAGAATTAGAGTTTATCTCTTTTTTATATTTCTGCCAGTCGCTGAGTAGTTCCTCAAGTTTTTTCTTGATTTCCTGATATTGAGCGGAGGTATATCCTTCTTTAAACTTTGCCCATAGGGCCTTAATATTTTCTTCTTTAATGTTAGAGGGCACTGTCATAATCAATCTCTTGAATGGTTTAAACGAAAAGGTGATGTTATTCGTCAACTTAACGTCATTAATTAATGTACTAAGTAGCAATAGGGTGGTCAATATTATATGAAAAAGTTACACACGTCAGACATTATTTATAGCTAACGGATGAATCTTAATGCGTCCTTAAATGTCGTATTAATAGATTAGTATTAAGTTCTAACTCAAGGAGATTAATATGAATAAAGCTAAAAAAGAAGAAATACGAAAATATAATGAAGCCCGAGAAGGTAAGTCTGTTGAAGAAATTTCTGAGATAGATCGGCAAGATAAGTTGGATGCACAAATTA
>Ga0209495_1002978_pt1 | contig 10661 bp, 5 predicted proteins | sample EN1Hudsemesocosm_FD_184629 | JGI IMG/M metagenome (GOLD analysis project Ga0209495, IMG submission 184629) | Methane-oxidizing microbial communities from mesocosms in the Hudson Canyon - EN1E Hudson Canyon (SPAdes) (version 2) | ecosystem: Environmental > Aquatic > Marine > Cold seeps | place... | reverse complement strand
ATCAAAGAGATAGTCTGGCTTACCATTCAGAGCTTACAGGTGGGCCTGTAACGTGCTTAAGGTACTAGGAGATCACAATGTATGCTCTTAAACCAGCGCTGTGGAACTCTCCTGCGGTGATTAGGATTCAGAAATGGAGCTGTCCTGTCGATGGTCGAATTGATGAAACTCTGAGGGGCTTGGGAAGGTTGGATACTTACAGTTTGGTCGGGTTATTCATAGTAAGATATCACTTTATCCGTAGATGCAAATTGCGGCCTACTCACATTGCTCTAAAGCATAACTGACATCTTCAAAGGAAGCTTGGATCTCAGCTATGCCCTCCCTTGCTGCATCGAAATCACCTTCTTGATATTTTCTTAGTATGACCTGTGCAATGTAGTGTGACTTGCCAAGGGCTTTGTTTAGCTTGCCTAAATAGGATTGATCAAACAAGTTGTTCTTGTTTTGCACGTTTAATCCAAGTATCACAAGGACAGTGCTTTCGCTTCATAATTGGCCAAGATGTAACCTCGTAGGTGGCGATTGAATGTTGGAGATAAATTTGTTTTTCCATTGCTCGAAAATCAACCTAAAGAGTGCTACTTGCTCATCTTTAGCATTGCGGTGTTGGCCGCCACTGCTCAAGCAGTCAATAATGACTAAGCCAGTCAGACATATCCTCATGCTGCGCTTGAGCGTCGGCAAGACCCTGTTCAAGCCCCTTGTTCTCTTCTTTAGCGTGAGTTAACTCTGTTTCTAATAATGAAACTCTATTCTCTAAGTTCTTTACTGTTTTTCTTTTGCTAAACCACATCACTGAAACCTTTATCTGATAATGTCAACGAAGCGTGAAATAGTTGGAGTTATTTTCTTAGGACTCTTTTTTATTAGAAAAATTAACCTGCTTTTGTAAAGTATTCAAACTATCAAGCACCTGACTTTTCAACTCTAATAGTTCATCAAAAAGTATTAATGCTTGCTTAGTTTCACCGTTGTTATTCATTGAAATAATTTGGTGACCTAGACGGTGAACATTAATATGAATATCTTCTAAATCACTAAAAGCTGATAAATGCCCATAGTGTGTCTTTCCATGCCCGTAATACCACGTTCCGAGGCGACATTCGTAATGATTTGTTAACTCTCCATGCTCCATATTAAGCAGGCTGCCACTTAATGCCTTATGAATTTCTTGAACCCATGCAATATGATCACTTTGTGCAACAACCAGAGGTAAATTACTCATTTCCCAATTCGAGCCTGACCAGATAGACCATGATTCATCCGGAATATAGTTTTGAGACCAAGTTTCCATTTCTTTTACTGGCATAGGTCTAGCAATGCCATAACCTTGCGCATGATCACATCCCAACCTCATTAGTACAACGCCATGCTCTGCGGTTTCAACTCCTTCTGCAATGACACTCCTCTGGAATACTTTTGATAGTGAAATAATACCTTCAATTAGTGCTAGATCTTGGCGGTCATCGAGCATATCGCGTACAAAACTTTGATCAATTTTCAGACAGTCTGCAGGTAAGCTCTTTAAATAAGATAATGATGAGTAACCGGTACCAAAATCATCCAGAGCAAAGCTAACCCCCAGTGCCTGACAGTCAGCTATTTGTTCTGATACTTGAGCTAAGTCATCAAATGCGACTGTCTCAAGAATTTCTATTTCAAGTTTGTACTCTGCCACACTGGGGTGGCGAGCAAGAGCCTGCACCAATTCAGAGATAAAATCGTTTTGCATAAAATGATATGCATCAATATTAATGCTCACGGTCCAATTTTTCCCTTGGTCTTGCCATGATTCTAACTGTATTAAGGCTTGCTCAATCACCCAAGCGCCAACATTAACCATTAGAGGTGTATTTTCAATATAAGGTAAAAATTCCAATGGTCCTAGCAGCCCACGCTCAGGATCTTCCCATCGGATCAGGGCCTCAGCACCAGTAATGATTCCTGTACGCATATTGACTTTAGGTTGATAAAATAATACAAATTCATTTTGTTCGTGGGCCAGTGTTATACGTTTAAACTCTGTATCTCGGTCATGAGACAGTTTGGTAAGTTGAGGATCATAATATGTAAATTGGTTTTTCCCAGAATGTTTTGCTTGATACATCGCTTGATCGGCGTGTCGTAGCAAAGTATCTGGATCAACATTATCTTCAGGGTACACAGAAAGTCCTACGCTGGATGAAATCGTGAAGATATGTTCATTAATAAGATAAGGCTTAGCTAAAGCATTAAATACTCGCTTTATAGATACATCAATTTCTGCATGAGCATCGAAGTCATTGAGTAACAGTACAAACTCATCGCCACCCAGTCGAGCGACGGTATCATCACTTCGCACAGCCTTGAGTAAGCGTCGTGCAACTTCAATTAAAACTTTATCACCATACTCATGACCATAAGTATCATTGATGGGTTTAAAATTATCTAGATCAAGAACGCATACGCAGACCATGCTATTTGTTCTATTAGCATTTGCAATTGCAATGCTAAATCGGTCTTGAAGTAATGTACGATTTGGTAAGCTGGTCAGGGCATCATGCCAGGCCTGCCACTCTACTTCTTCTTTTAGTCGGTATTTTTCTGATACATCTTGAAAGCTGACTACGCAACCAACAAATTCATCGGAATCAAACAAAGGACTGGCAGAGCATTCTATCAGGTGATCATGCCCATCATGAGAATGCAATAATGCCCCCGAATTAACTTCTGATAGTTGCTGGCTTTTAATAACGCGGTTTACAGGGTGTAAATCTTTTTCAACCTCTAAATTAAACACCTCCCCAACCTTTTTATTCATTGCTGCAGATATGGACCAGCCTGTTAATCTTTCTGCAGCATGATTCATAAATATAATATGGCCGGTAACGTCCGTTTTTAGCACACCATCAGTAAGTGACTCTAGGGTTATTTCAGCGCGATGTTTTTCATGTTGTAATGCTGCTTCAAGTTTTTTACGTTCAGTGATGTCAAATCGAATCGCCTTATAACTAATTGGTTTCCCAGTATGGCTATCCAGAAATGGAATAATGGTTGTGTGTACCCAATATAAATGACCCGCTTTCGCTCTATTACAGATATCTCCTTGCCATGTCTTTCCTTGAGAAATGGTGGACCATAAGTTCTCAAAAAACTCAAGTGGATGGACGCCAGAATGTAATATTCTATGATTTTGGCCCAATAATTCTTGTTCAGAATAACCGGATAAAGAACAAAAAGTAGAATTAACAGAAGTAATCGAGCCCTTTACATCTGTTTCAACAACAATGGCCGCTTTATCTACTGCACGGCGAAGTTGTAAATGACTGTGATTCTCGAGTTCTAGATTTCTAAGCTGTTCATTATTATATAGAGTGAGTTCTTTATTCTCTGCCTGTAAGCGCATAATACGAGTCATTACCAGTATTTTTGCTTTTAAAATGTCAACATCAATCGGCTTGAGCAGATAATCATCAGCGCCCAACTCTAAGCCTTTAATAATATCTTCAGGCTTATTAAGTGCACTGATAATAATAATTGGGATCCAATAATCAATATCTAGTTTTCTTATTCTTGTAGTAGCAGAAAAACCATCTTCAATGGGCATCATAATATCCATTAATATCAAATCTGGTGGATTTGATTCAACAAAATGGACTGCTTCTTGGCCGTTCTCAGCAAGAATAACCTCGAAACCTAGTTTCTTAATTATAGAGGCCAGTAATACTCTATTAGCATGGGAATCATCGACGATTAATATTTTCATACCAAGGATAGTATATGAAATTATTATTTATAAACACAGATGAAGTGTAGGTGAATTTTATCTTTATTTACAAGTCATTAGCATATAGGGAGGTATTGATTACATATCTGCCACTGGCAACTCAAACCAAAACTTACTGCCTTTCCCATCGGTACTCTCGAATCCTATGCGCCCATTCATCTCTTCAACAAGGTGCTTCGTAATGGTTAGACCTATCCCCGTCCCCTCAATGTTTAGAGTCTCTCTTCCTAACCTAGAAAAAGGGGTAAATAAAAATGATTGCATATCCTCTTTTATTCCCATTCCAGTATCCGTTACTATAATTCTAAAGTGCCTATTTTGCATCACCTTATATTCAACTGTGACACTACCCTCAACTTTATTATATTTAATTGCGTTACTAACTAAGTTAATAAAAATTTGCTTAAATAGAACTCGATCAGCTTTTATAAAAACATTAGGGTCACCATCCAATTTTAGTCGAATATTCAGTGTTTTAGCTTGCTCTTCAAGTAGAGGCATACATTCATTAATGGTATGTGATGTATTTAGATCTCTAATATTAACTTCTAAGTTATTTGATTCTATTTTAGATAAATCAAGCACTTTATTAACAAGTTCGAGAAGATGTTGCCCTCCATGATAAATATAGTTCAAATGTTCTTTCTGCTCTTTATTTAGTGGATGAGTTTCATCAGATATTAATAATTGTGAAAATCCTAATATCGAATTCAATGGTGTCCGTAATTCATGGCTCATCGAGGAAAGAAATTCTGATTTAGCTTTATTTGCTTGCTCTGCTTCTGCTCTAGCCCGTATAGCTTCATCACGAGATCTTTCCATATCTACTGTTCTTTCTTGTATAAGTTCTTCTAAATGCTCTTGATAGTCCCTGAGTTTAGTTTTAACCTTTACTTTCTCGGTAATATCAATGATGGATGCAAGGTAACATTGCCGACCAGCATGATTAATGCAATCTAAATGTACTTCTACAGGGTACTGGGTTCCATCTTTACGTTGATGCACTGTTTCAAATTCAAGAAAGGCCCTGCTTTTTGACGTCAGGGGAATAAGTAAATCCCTAAATTGTTGCTCAGAATAAAGTGGTTTTATATCACTAGGGGTAAGGTTATATGCTTCTTTAAGTGTGATACCTAAGTTATTTAAGGCTACATCATTAACAAAGGTGAAGCGCATATCACCTTCATAGAAAATATAGGTTTCAGTGTGACTCGTATTAATTGCCTGAAATAATGTATTTCTATCATTAATTGAATAAGACAAAACTAAACTACAAATAGGAATAAATATAAAACTAGCCGAAAATAAAATTAGATCAGGTTGTAATTGAGAATCAATAAAGAGACCTTGTTGGATCAATAGTCCAATGACACCAACAACAAAATAGATAAAACTAATTATTGACGTCATGATATGGCTAAAGCGTAATATTGACCAAGCGAATGGAATTACCAATAAGTAACCACCGTAGGAGCCTAAATCATTAGTAATACTCCAGTCAGTTAAAATGCTAAATGCAACTATTACTGTGAATAAAGTAAGCAAAACCAACTCACCACGCTGCTTGGCTAAGCCAAGAAATGTCTGAAAGCGAAAAAGTAACAGAAAGGGTGCAATGAGTACTATTCCTAACTCATCTGCCATCCACCAATGTAATGCTATTTGAGGAATGTCTAGGAGGGTGATAAAACCAGCGATTAGTAATGTTAATGGACCAATAACAGCACTGACAATAGCACCGATACTCCCTGCTGTGACGAGGGATAGGTAATCATTAAGACGATTAAGGCTAAGCGAGAAAGGTAAAAAGCGTAAGAGGTATACAGCTAAAATAGGTTCCAGTGTGTTGCCTAGAGCTGTACCAGCAGAAACAGCCTGTGAAAGCCCCATATACAAACCAGCAGCATGGGCTCCTAAAAAAATACCTATTGAATAACGGGTCCCATACTTGAGCAAAACGGCTAATGCAAAACCAGAGGATGGCCATAATAATGTTGCTCCCTCTTTTAAAGTGGCAAACTCTAAAGCAACCGTAGCAAGTAAAAAATATACAGCGGCTATTCCAAATTGCATTGCTACATAATGTGATTTACTGTTAATAGTGAAGCCTCGATGATCAATATGAGTCATCAATATTAATCGTTCTATCAAAAAAAACCAATAATTTCATAACCGTATCAACAACATGGAATTAGCTGGCCACTATAAACTACCAGATGAGGCTACGAGTGAACAGCAGCAGAAAGCGGGGGATTTTAATTCAATGCACTAAAAGAGGATGATGTTTTGCGGCTTCAGAACAAGTGAGAATTGAGGTGGAGGTCGAAAGCGTTCAGATAGCTATATGATTGGAATACGAAACCTCTCCTTAATAACCTTGTCATATATATGTGATTATAGACTGACATATCTGCATGAGCGATAGCTTGAAGCCCAACCTTCCCAGCAGTGTCAATTATTGTTTAGCTGATTCTCTTCTAGATAATGCTCTCGTACTGATACAGCCATATTATTACAATATTAAACACACTTGCCTAAGGCGTTACTCATATCATCATAGGCAATTCTGAAGTCGTGTAAAACACTTCTGGAAACCTCAATATCACCTTCTTGGTATTTAAGAAAAATAGCATTTGCGATGAGGTGAACCTCTTCATGGGCTTGCTTAAACAGTTCTAAACCATCTTCAAATAGCTGTTCTTGCTCTGTCTGTTTTATCCAAGTTCCACATGGGCAATGCTTTACGTCCATAATAGGCCACTGTTTGATACTTTCTGGAGAAGAATGGATATTGTGTACAAAACGTTCATTCCAATGCTCAGTAATTATTCGGAACAGTTTCACCTTGTTTTCTTTGTGACTACGATATTTTTTGCCATACGCTAGCCATGCTTCATTTGGCGTATATTCACTTAGCCATTGTGAAACCTTATTAGCTGGCATCGGTTTGGCAATGCCATAGCCTTGGGCGCTATCACAGCCCATCATAAGTAACATTAAACCATGTTTGCTTGTTTCTACCCCTTCAGCAATAACTTTACGATTAAATGAGTCCGAAAGGCCAATAATACCGTCAATAATTGTGTAGTCACTGGGATCATCAAGCATATTCAGAACAAAACTTTGATCTATTTTTATTGTGTTTGCAGGTAAACTTCTTAAATGTGTCAGTGATGAATACCCTGTGCCAAAATCATCCAGTGCAATATTGACGCCTAAGGCTTTCTGACAGGTCTTAAGAATAGTACTTACAGTATACAGATCACCTAATGCACTACTCTCCAATATCTCTATCTGCAGCTGTGTAGAGTCAACCTCAGGATAGTGTTCTAATGCGAGTTCTAGATTTCTTATAAAATTAGCTGACTGTAAATGATAAGAAGCTATATTTATGCTTACTTCAAGTTCAACATCTTGTTTTCGCCACTCATCTAACTGCTTTAATGCCTGATTTATGACCCATTCACCAATGAGTATTTCTATGTCTGTCTCATTGATTAAAGGTAGAAAATCTATCGGTGGAATTATTCCTTTTTTAGGGTGTAGCCAACGAATCAAAGCTTCGGCACCAAAGACATCGCCCGTCACCATATTTACTTTAGGTTGATAATATAGTGTAAATTCATCATTTTTAAGTGCTTGTGCAATTTCCGCTAGGCGGTGATGCTTTTGAACGGTTTCTTGATCTTGTTCTGTATTAAACAAATCGTATCGGTTACGCCCAGCCTGTTTGGCCTGATACATAGATTGATCGGCATGTCTGAGTAAGGTATCAATATCGCCATCATCCTTGGGATACAAGGTGACCCCCATAGATGCAGAAATTTCATGTGCCGCATCATCAATCAAATAAGGTTGGGAAAGTGCATGGAGTAACCTTTCTAGTGTTTGTTCACACTGTTGTTGAAATTCAATATCGTTGAGTAACAAAGCAAACTCATCGCCGCCTTGGCGTGATACGGTATCTTCCTCTCTTATACAGCTTTCAATACGTTCAGCAACTTGAATCAATAATTGATCGCCTACATCGTGACCATAATTATCATTCACAGGCTTGAAATTATCTAAATCAAGAAAACATATCGCTAACTGATTCTGACTACGCTTACTATGAGCAATCGCCTGATGAAAACGATCGATAAATAAAGCTCTATTCGGTAATTTTGTTAACACATCATAGTGTGCCATTAAATTAAGCTTTTCTTGCTGTTGTTTACTTTGAGTAATATCGGAGAACAAGGCTACATAATGCATGGTATATCCATCATCATCTTTAAGTGCAGAAATAGTTAATAATTCTGCATACAGCTCACCTTCCTTCTTACGATTCCAGATTTCACCTTGCCAATGCCCATGCTCTTTAATCTCGGCCCACATCTTTTTATAAAATGTAGAATCTTGCTTTCCTGAACTCAAAATACTTGGGTTTTTACCTATCACCTCATCATAACTATAGCCCGTTATCTTGGTAAATGCTGGGTTCACATCGACTATATTCACTTTAGCATCTGTTATCACTATTCCTTCAAGAGAATCACTAAACACGCGAGCTGCAAGGCTTAACTTCTGCTCATTTTTACTTCTTTCAATAACCATATTATTGAAGGCAATTTCCATATCTGATATTTCATCATTGCCCGTTATCGTTAATAATGTGTGCTCCTCATTATTCTGTTGCATTGTGTCTGCAATATATTTTATTTCATTGACCAGTCGAGCTCTCAGCTTAAGGCCAAGAATCAAACTAAACAATAAAATAAAGCTTGTAAGTAAAATATAGACATAAAGTGCACGCTTAGTTTTAGCTTCTTTTTTCTGAGAATATATAAGTAAATCATTGGCGATTAGAGCGGTTACTTTATGTATCTGATCAAGTCTATGGCTTGCTTGCTTCCACCAATGTTCGGGCTCATGTGAAATAAGATTGTCACCTAATAGTGTTATTGCCATTCGTGCTGGACCATCATCGACCCTAACGTGTTTATCGATCTCGCTAATCATCGCCTGTTCTGTTTTCATTTCAGCGACAACTGATAGGTAGTCATGGTATTGTTGAAGCGTATTTTTTATCGTATTCAACGCCTGTTTTTCAGCGCTGCTAAGCTTAGCTAATTGCTTATAAGCATCGAGTTGTTTATTGACGTCAATTAATTGCTGACGAATAGCATCAGCATATTTACGATCACCTCTAATCACATAATTTTTAAAGTCGTGAATAAAGCCACCATATCCAATCAGTTCTAGCAGAGAATTTAAGGCATCATTTCTTTCTGTTCGATTAAATATATTCTCACGATATTGCTCCACATCAACAGCAGCGTCCTGTTCAAACACCGTTCTTAATTGAGCTTGTTGTATGGAATCGGCTGTATTATTAAACTCTCTAATAGCCGCATTTTGACCTGAGATATAACTCGAGATTAAGCTATATTGATTAGTCTTAAATTTACTGGCTGAAATAACCCCGTTTAATGCCCCACGTTCCAGTCCCGAATACTCTTCAAGCCAGAGAAGATTTACGTATGCGCTAACCATATTTTTTTCTATATTCAACTGCTTCAAGATACTAACTATGTTTAAAGCATCAGTAATAACATGACTATATCGCTCGAAAAATGCTCGACTCACTAATGTATCAACGTCTAAACGCATCGTTTTTAATAATGCAACTTCATCTTTAATATGCAAAATAGTTTCACGATCTATTTCTCTTAAATAGGTCGGTACTGTTGTTAAAACGAGTGTTAATTGTTGCACTGCTACATCTGTTTTCATTCGCTGCTGTTGCAGTGCCTCTTGATAAAGTGAACCATCACTTCCAACTGCACCAGCACTAAGCCCCCTTTCCTTTTGAAGCTCATAGATAACAACAGTCAAGTGTTGAGATATTTGGATAAAATCTAAGGTATTTTGTGTAGATTTAAGCTGTTGATGTTTCTCAGAAATAGTCACGCTAGCAAAAAACAATAGCGTTAGAACAGGAGCTAAGAAAAAAATAAAAAGCTTGGAGCCAATACTTAATTGTTTGAAGTTATACATACTACAATCATATCGCAATATTGCTTGGTTTGCATGGCCTCTGCAACAACACTATTTAGTACATTGCCTTTCATTAACAAGCGGACTATTATGGTTTTAACATAACGGAGAAATGTTACTCATGGTGATTACAATGCTTGCCTATTTAAGTAGGGGGCTGAAATGAAAGATAATCTATACATAATCTGGCAAGATTCATTTGTTCAGGATAAGTCTATTATTGACGAACAACACCGAGCCTTGCTTGCCACTATTAACTCACTGCATTATTTTTTACGACAGGGGCAGGGATTAGATGTGTTGATGCCAACTGTTAAGATTTTAGTCAATTACCTTCGTTTTCATCATAAAACAGAAGAAGGGATTTTACGCTCTGCTGATTATCCGAAACTCAATGACTATATTCATCACAGTGAAGAAACAATCAAAAACTTTAAATTAGTGTGTAAAGAAGCGTTAACTTACAAAGAGCCTGAACAGGTTTTATTATTTCTAAGAAAGTGGTGGCAAGAACATATAGGACAGCATGACGAACTCACACCTTACCTGACCCATTCAACTGGTGGATATTGTCGTGTTGAATAACACTGAATTTGATATAAAAATATTTTATTGGCTGGGAATGAACTAAGAGTTCTAACAAACATTTACAGTAGATAAAGTTATTCAGCCCACTGTTTCTCTATGTTCAGATACAAAAAAGCCGCAGTTAACTGCGGCTTTTTCTAAATCTGGAGCGGAAAACGAGATTCGAACTCGCGACCCCGACCTTGGCAAGGTCGTGCTCTACCAGCTGAGCTATTCCCGCTAAGAAAGATGTGCATTATAGGCGTTTATTTTAGGCTGTCAACCA
>Ga0209495_1002974_pt1 | contig 10671 bp, 9 predicted proteins | sample EN1Hudsemesocosm_FD_184629 | JGI IMG/M metagenome (GOLD analysis project Ga0209495, IMG submission 184629) | Methane-oxidizing microbial communities from mesocosms in the Hudson Canyon - EN1E Hudson Canyon (SPAdes) (version 2) | ecosystem: Environmental > Aquatic > Marine > Cold seeps | place... | reverse complement strand
TTTTTCAAAGGAGGAGGTGAGTAGTTACTTATATTTTATTTCTTTGCTCATCTTCGTAGCTAGATTGTTAATTTTTAGCAATTTTCGTCAGAAAACACTTTTAAAATTAATCTAATATTTTCCAACCAAAATTTGCACATTGTTTTCACAATTGCTGCAAATTATTTGCAATATTCAAGGTTAAAGTAGATAGCAACAACGGAGATAAACCGTTTAAAACACAACCCTAATGAGAGAATAACAATGAATAAGAAAATCACCATCATCGTATTAGCATTAATCCTTCCTCTAACTGCTGCTGCATTTCCCGGTGGAGGCGAGGGTCGCCCACAAGATCAGCGCGCTAACAGAGTTGAACGTTTAGCCAAAAAACTCAATTTAAATGCTGATCAACAATCAAAAATGGACGCTATTTTCAAACAACAACGTGAAAAAATACAAGCCATTAAAGAAGATACTCGTACACGCATGCAAGATGTTTTAAGTTCCGAACAAATGAACAAATTTGATGTAATGAAGCAACAACGCAAAGAAAAAAGACAGCAACGTAAAAGTGAAATGAAGAACAAAAAGCAAAATAGAATGCAGCAATAAATATATTTAGGAAAGAGGATTTAATAATACCCGAAAGTATCGCCCAGTATTTTGGCTTCACAGGCCTGTGGAGTCAAAAGACAAGTCAGGCACACGGGTATTATTGAATATCGGTCCTTAGTCTAAGCAATATACAAGGTGACCATTATGAATACCCTAAGTAAAGCAATTGTGTTACTCGTGGCGTTATCTTTATTAACACCGGTTATAGCATCAGCAAAAAGAGGTAATAATTCCAATACTAACAACCGAAAAGAAACTGTGTCTGTTTTAACAGTGGAGCAAGAAGATACTTTATTATGGATGCGGGAAGAAGAAAAACTTGCTAGAGATGTGTACTTGACTTTATATGACACGTGGAATGTAGCCGTATTTAAAAATATTGCTAACTCTGAACAAAAACATATGGATGCTCTATTAAAAAAAGTAAACACATTTAAGCTCACCGATCCTGTCATACCTGGAATAGGTGAGTTTTCTGACGAGAATTTACAAGATCTCTACCCTATATTGGTTGAAAGTGGTTCAGGTTCCTATGCAGCTGCATTAAGAGTAGGTGCAACAATAGAAGATCTAGATATTGCTGATTTAATAGAAGCCATAGAAGCCCTTGAAAATACAGATAATTTAGCTCTAAAAACGACCTATAATAATTTGTTAGAAGGCTAAAAACCATTTACGTTCTTTTATCGGATATTTACAACTTCAAGGTGAAACATATACCCCTCAATATATAAGCCAGGAATTATTCGATGCGATCATAAATGTTTATTAGATAAAAACATGAGTGGCTTATTTTTCAGCCTATGAGTATTATCGTTCGCTTAAACAATAATTATTTCAGGTACTTTCTAATCTACTCAAACATTATCGCGACCTCAGTATCTTCAATGCCCAGTCGCTTACATGCTTGTGCTGAGGTTTCATCCTTGTCAGGGAAATAACATCAGACTAACATCTGTAAACAATATCTGTTGTTCAAGCTTGGTGAGCCTGCTTTCTAACCTACTCATATCAAGTTCTCGTATTCATTTTGATTTAGGTTTAGTTCACTACGAATAGTCCGAGTAGATGATCCCTTGCTTCTAAGCTTGGCTATTTCAAACCTCAGTTTCTCATTCTTTTCTGCTTTTTCAATATAAGATATATAACTCTTTGAGTGCAAGTTTCGCCTTATTTTATGTAATAAAATACGCACACCGATTATCGCGTATATGCGTATTAAAGTGATTGTTTTAATGAAATAAGATATAGTTGGTTGGCAACTACCTTATATACTTTAAGACAATAAAGATTTATGTTTTTACCGTACCAGCAAGCACTATTAGTGTACAGCCTCATACTACTGCCTTCGCTGGCAACCGCAAATGAACTTTCTGATTATGCATTAGAAGATTTAATGGGAATTAGTTTATCATCAATTACAAAGATGGAAACTCAATTATCTTCTTCACCGGTAACTGCTCATGTTGTAACTCAGGATCAAATCAATAAAAGAGGCTATCGTTACTTAATAGATATTTTAAAAAACACACCTGGTTTCTACATTGTAGAAAATTCCCTTGTGGAAAAAGGCGGTACAGAAATCTATGTTCGAGGTATTTTATCAAATTCAAAAATGCTTGTTTTAATTGATGGACATCGAATTAAGCCCGCTACGGGAGAGCCCATGTCATTTTTTTCGAGCCTGCCTTTGATAAATATTAATCAAGTAGAAATTAGCATGGGCACAGGCTCTTCACTTTATGGTGCTGATGCAATGACAGCAACTATTAACCTGGTGACATTTGATGGTCAGGAAATCGATGGCGTAAGAACAAAAATCACTGGTGGAAACCGTGATACAGGTGAAATACAATTTTCGGCAGGTAAGGCTTTTGATGAAAATATTTCTGTCGCTATATCAGGGAGTTTTCAACATACCTCAGGTGAAGCCTTTGAAAAAACATACCCCAATGAATACAACAATCTTTCTGAGCACATTGATATGGAAGAGAATGATTATTCAGTAAATTTTAGAGCTGACATTGATAAATTAACGTTAAGTTATTATAGGGTTGAAACTAAGCGGAATAGCGGGTTAGGTCTTAATCCAAATATATATGATGCCAGTGGTGATTCTTATTTACAGATCAGTAATCAACTTGCAACTGCAAGCTATGACTGGGACATAAACCCATTCTGGAAAATGCAAACACAATTAGCCTATGAAAACACTTACCTTGACCCCGGTTCAAAGTATAGCTTTACGTTTCCAGGCTCCGATCCACTTGTCCGACATGTGACTTGGAACAGTAGCTCAACCAGATTCACACAAAACATTGCTTATCAAAAAGCAGGTTTACACTGGATTGGTGGATTTGAATTCATGCACCTTAGTTCTTCTCCAAAAAAAGATATTGAACAGCCTTTTGGTGAATATCATTCTAGTTATGAAAATTATGCGCTATATTCACAACTTCAATATGATTTGTTAGACAATCTGACGATAACAGCTGGCGTGCGGTTGGATTATGATAGCCGCTATGATGAGCAAGTAAGTCCTAGAATTGGTTTCTCCTGGAATCCGTTAGATTCATTGCGATTTTTTGGCTCATGGGGAATGGCCTATTTGTCTCCATCGCCCTATCTTATCTATGAGCGATTTAATGAAGAAAAAGATGGCTATTATAAACGACCAAATGAAGATCTCGACTCTGAACATTTGATGTCTTATGAAATAGGCTCTGAATGGCAAATTAATAAAAATAATAGTGTAAAAGTGGCTGGTTTTTTCAATTATGCTCAAGATTTGATTCGACAAGTTAATCGAACAAAACTGAATCTGCCAAGTATTAATGATAATAATGACGAACATAAAATCTATGGTTTTGAATTAAGCACGCATAACCAATTATTTGAACAATTCGTTTTAGATGCCGCTTATACAATGACATTGGGACGAAAAGATGCGGGTAAATATTCAAAGACAAGCAGCAAGCCCAAACTAAGCCATGTTCCGGTTAATTTAATTCATGGTTCTATTTTATATGATTTACAACCCTGGACAATGCGTGTTTCTGGACGTTGGTTTGATCATGTATATTCACACCCAAAAAATTCTATTTACCAAGGCGAAGCAGCCAACGGTAGCGTTGTTTTTGATGCGAATTTGCACTATAAATATAAGTTGAATCAATACTTATTTGATATTGATTTCAATGTCGATAATATTTTTGATGAAAAGTATCATAAAATTTCCACCATTGATAATAGCTTCATTGGCTTTGCTGACACACCCCAGGAAACAAGGCGCTTTTCCATGACACTAGGTGTTTCGTTTTAAAAATGAAAATACGAAGGTATTTTCTAAATACTAAAGGAGTAATAGGGGTACTTTTGCTCCTTTTTGCCACTCCCCCGAGCCTTATCGCTGCTAATCTTGAAGCACGGCTTAAGGCCGCTTACCTTTTCCGTTTATCATTATTTGTTGAATGGCCAAAAACATCTTTGTCCACTAACAAAGAAAGCATAAATTTTTGTATTGCAGAAAACCAATCTTTTCATAATCTACTTTTTGAGACAGTTGCAACAAAGACAATTAATGATAAATCCGTAAAAATTTCATTAATTGATCTAACTTCTGATTTATCACAGTGTCATATCCTTTTTCTTCCTAAATCAACAAGTAATATTAATAAATATTTTAGCCTTATAACTGATAAGCCAGTACTTACTATAGGAGAGTCAAAAGAATTCTATGTTAATAATGGAATGATTGTTTTTTTTGAGAAAGACAATCGGCTTCGCTTTTCCGTTAATGAAGCAATGGTTAAAAAAGCAAGTTTAGTAATACGAGCACAATTACTAAAACTAGCAACTGAATTTCGGGATGAATAAAAATGATTTTTAAGAAAAGCAACTATTCACTTAAAAACCGATTGTTTCTGGCCATTCTAGTCTCATGTTTAATTACTTTGTTTGTTGCATCAATTTTATTTGTTTTTTTTCAAGTAAATCAATTAAAACATGAAATGAAAAACAGCTTAGTTATGCAGGCAAATATGCTGGCAGACAATGCAACAGCAGTAATTCTTTTTAATGATCTCCTTGAAGCCAATAAACTTTTGGGAACACTTAAACATGATACGCAAGTAGTTTCAGCAGTCTTACTTTCAGAAAATTATGATGTATTTACAGAGTTTAACCCTAAAAATTTAAAATTAGAACCAATAGATCAAGCCAATTTAATTAAATCAGATAATGAAATAATTTTTATGGAGCTAGACAGGAATGTCATCGCTATTAAAAGTATTTTTTATCAAAAAAATAAAATAGGTTATCTCATCCTCTATGCAGACTACAATCGTCTCTTTCAAGTTTTGAAAGGGATGCTGATCACATTGCTGACAGTCATACTATTGAGTTTTATTGTTGCCCTATCCTTAGCTTATGGCTTACATAAATCAATTAATAAACCTCTTGCTGCTCTCGGTGACTTTGTTTTGCTTATTACTGAGAATAATGACTTTACACTACGGAAAAACACTGGGCGTTATATAGAAACGAACCGGCTCGTTACCACATTTAACAAATTACTAGAACATGTTTGCCAAGCTAATTTGCAGCAGAAAAACGCTGAAGAGGCACTGAAATACTATACGGATTCATTAGAAGATCTTGTTATAAAAAGAACTCACGAATTAGAAGTTGCCAAACAAAAAGCTGAATCGTCGTCACAAGCTAAGTCAGCCTTTCTAGCAAACATGAGTCATGAGATTCGCACACCAATGAATGCGATTATAGGGATGACTCGTTTAGCCCTAAGAACAGATTTAAATGCCCAACAAAACAACTATCTATCTAAAATTGATACATCAGCTAATTGGTTATTAGGCATTATTAACGATATTCTTGACTTTTCAAAATTAGAAGCGGGAAAACTAAAACTTGAACATATTGAATTTAATATTGATTCAATCATCAAACACTTAGAAGATGTAACTACTTCATCCATTAATGATAAACAATTAAAGCTAAGTGTAGAAATTGATAATAATGTACCGCCAATCCTGATAGGAGATCCCTTAAGACTAGGGCAGGTTTTACTTAATTTACTTAATAATGCCATCAAGTTTACTGAAATCGGTACCGTATCACTTTCCATACAGCTCATCAATTCTAATAAAACCCAGGTAGAAGTTCAGTTTAGTGTTAGTGATACAGGGATAGGTATAAGTGACGAACAAAATGTACATTTGTTTAATGCGTTCGACCAAGCGGACAATTCTACTACCCGACTATATGGTGGTACAGGTTTGGGGCTTTCCATCTGTAAACAAATAGTTCAAGCAATGGGTGGTGTTATAGATGTTAAAAGTCATTTAGGTGTAGGTAGTACTTTTTTCTTTATAGTAAATTTAGATGTACAAACGACTAGCACGAATATACAAGAATTAAGCTTCTCTGATACAAGTACAGATACTTATCTTGAGCTCAATGATACACACATTCTTTTGGCAGAAGATAACATTATCAACCAAGAAATAATGATTGAACTACTTTGCAACCAAAACATTCAGCTTGATATTGCTAATAACGGTGAAGAAGCCGTATTGAAGGTAAAGAACAACAACTACTCAGCGATATTAATGGACTGCCAGATGCCCGTAATGGATGGTTTTGAAGCAACCCGCGTTATTCGTAATTTACCACACCACGCGGATATACCAATTATTGCTATGACAGCCAATGTCATGGAGGAAGATATAGAGCGCTGTCTTGCCAGTGGTATGAATGCGCATATAGGTAAACCAATAGAGTGGGAGGTGCTTTTAAAGACACTGGTTAATTGTATTAAACCAACTAATCCTCCTTTAACTCAAGGTCAGCCTCCTACCATACTAGAATCCAGTCAAAAAGACTGGAACCATCTAGCTGAAAAATTACCTGGTTTTGATTTAAATAAACTTATGGTTTCCGTTCATGGTGATCAGAAAAAGACCTTATACTTACTTGAGTTGTATAAAAAACAGTTGATTCATGAAGGCCCTGAGGTTATCAGTAATATTACAGCAGGAAACCTCATTGAGGCTGAAAAATATTTACATAAGATTCAAGGAAGTAATGTCAACATGGGTGCTAAAGACCTTAGCTTTGCGAGTACTAAATTAGAAATAATGTTGAAAAATAAACATATTGATACTTCAGTATTTTCTCACTGGCAAGAGACTTATGATAAAACTGTCCAGTCTTTATCATCCTTACTTAAAGGCTTTCAGCAATAGTAGGAACATCAGAACCAGCCCCTACTTTTGATATTTCACTTAAACAAATCGCCTAGACCATGAAATTACAATATACCTTTATCAGTTTACTCATTGTTATTCATATCAATACTGCTTCTGCCGATAACAAAGCAACAGAGGCCAGGCTGGATGAAGTTGCCCGCATAGGCCGACAAGTCATGCCTTTTAATCTAGAGCAGACTTTACATATCTTTTCCAAAACAAAGACTGGAGGAGTTCAACAAGTTATATCTAAAGATGCATCAAATAAACATCAAATTAATTTAACCCAAGATCATCTCAGAAAAATTGCAAAAGATTTCAAGCAGGGTAATTTTTCTGATCCTGAAAAGATTCATGGCAAAGATATGCCCGGATTGAAGGCTTTACAAAGGGCTAAGGCAGGTGAAATATTAATGCAATACCGGAAATTGTTAAATGGCGCAGAAATTGTGTATATCACAGATAAAGCAGATTTAGTCGATGCTATTCATCAATGGTTTGATGCACAATTGAATGACCATGCACGTCATGCAACGATGCATCACCGTATGCATAATCAAAAAACAAAAAAATAGGGCTTAAATTTAAGGGAGGGAGTACCTAGAAAAAACAGCCCTTAACATTACATAGAAATGCAAAGGAAAACCTTCACTCTTCTTTCCATCTCTATGTCTTCGTGTGAAAATAAAATACGTTCTTAAGGCAGCTGGCAATAAAAAACCCACCCAGATTGCGCAGATTTTTTGTTTCTGCTCAAACTATCTCAAGAGGCGCATAGCAAGCTACGGTCGCAACCAGCATCCTACTTCGAGCGACACTTGCACATCCGTGTGCTACGTAACGATTGAGATTGTTTGAGCAGGGACAAAAAGGCCAGCAAGGTGGGTGGGTTATTTGTTGCGAGTTGCCTAAGTAATAACCGTTGGCTCTGTTCTACCTGTACGTTTTTTAACCTCACAAAACTGTTCGGCAAGATTAATTAAAAATGACAGCGCATCTTGTGCATCCTGGTTATGTTTAGCACTATCTTCTTCAAATTTTTCTAAATAAATCCTTAGGGTTGCTCCAACTGTACCAGTACCCGATAAACGATAAATGATTCGTGAGCCATCTTCAAAACCTATGCGGATCCCCTGGTTGCTACTAACACTATTGTCTACAGGATCTGTATAGCTAAATTCATCCGCATATTGAACCGTATAGTTACCAAATGACTGGCCTTGCAAACCAGGTAGTTGATCGCGTAAATGGTCAACAATGCCATTCGCTATCTCCATATCAACTGCTTCATAATCATGGCGGCAATAAATATCACGGCCAAATGTTTGCCAATGATTCGAGACAATTTCTTCGACAGTTTGACGTTTTTTAGCAATTAAATTTAACCAGAACAGAACAGCCCATAAACCATCTTTTTCTCTGACATGGTTAGAACCTGAACCAAAACTTTCTTCACCACATAAGGTAATTTGTCCATCATCAAGCAAGTTACCAAAATATTTCCAGCCGGTGGGTGTTTCAAAACAAGGAATCCTTAGCTTTTTAGCAACTCTATCAACCGCTTGGCTAGTAGGCATAGAGCGTGCTACACCTGAAATACCTGCAGAGTAGGCAGGAATGTTTTTAGCGTTTGCAGCCATAATGGCCAAGCTATCACTAGGAGTAACAAAAATATTAGCTCCCATCACCATATTACGATCACCATCGCCATCTGATGCCGCACCAAAAGTAGGTGCATTATCACTAAACATGCGTTCCGTTAATTCTTTAGCATGTGCCATATTGGGGTCGGGGTGTCCGCCACCAAAATCTTCTAAAGGAATGCCATTAATGACAGTTCCAGCAGGTGCGCCTAAAATATCTTCTAGGATTCGCTTTGCATAAGGACCTGTAATCGCATGCATCGCATCAAAACATAAGCTGATATAGCCGGAAGAAATACTGCTTTTAAGTAAGTCGAAGTCAAAAATAGATGCCATTAAATCGGCATAGTCAGAAACAGGGTCAACAATAGTAATCACTAAACCATCAATTTGTTGCTGGCCTATATTGTCCAAATCTACATTTGCAATATCGGCTTTTTTATATTCAGTAATTGTTGTTGTATTTTCATACAGCGCATCCGTAAATTTTTCTGGAGCAGGCCCGCCATTACTGACATTGTATTTAATACCAAAATCTTCATCAGGACCGCCCGGGTTATGGCTTGCTGAAAGAATAATGCCACCAAAGGCTTTATTAATTCTGATAAGGTGTGAGGCAGCAGGTGTTGACAATAATCCCCCCTGACCAATAATAAGTTCCTTAAAACCATTTGCGGCAGCAATTTTTATAATAATTTGTATGGCTTCGCGGTTAAAATAACGTCCATCGCCGCCCAATACTAATGAACTTCCCTGGAAATCATTCAAGGAGTTAAATATAGACTGTACAAAGTTTTCTAAATAATTACTTTGTTGAAACACGGTGACTTTCTTTCTTAACCCTGATGTACCGGGTTTTTGATCTGTATATGGCGTTGTTGACAGGGACTCTATTTTCATTTTTAACCTTGCTTCGACATGAGATAAGTGGCTTTAAAATACACCAAAACTTTATTAATTTATAGATTTTTATGAAACAAATTCTATTATTCAGCTTTTTATTACTTTTTTATTCGTTCACAGCTTCTTTACGAGCAGAGGATGAAGTATGGATATTGATTGATACTAAAAAAGCCCAACTTGAAATTAAAAAGGGAAATATAACCATTAAAGTTATGGAAAATATTGCGATTGGTCGTAATGGCGCTGGATTTAAACACCGAGTAGGAGATGATGTCACACCGCTTGGTACATTCAGAATTGGCTGGATTAATAAAAAAAGTCCTTTCTACCGGTTTTATGGGTTTGACTATCCTTCTACCGAGATTGCTGATGAAGCATTATTGAGTGGGCTGTTAAGCAAACGGTCACACACTCGCATTATTAATGCTCATAAAAAAGATAAAGTTCCTCCACAAAATACAAAAATAGGTGGTCAAATTGGTATACATGGCCTAGGCAATGCTGATCCGTTTATCCATCAAACGATGAACTGGACTCATGGCTGTATTGCAATAACTAATGAACAAGTTGATAAGTTAGAACGCTGGATTAAAAAAGGAATTAAGGTAAAAGTAAAATAAAGCTGGAAAGTCGTTAAAAAACAAGGCAAAATTAAGGTTATTAATAACGTAAAAAAAGGATAAACGATGAAATTAGTAAAGATTTCAGCTGTAATGCTTGCAGCTGGTTTAGCAACAGGTTGTGCAAGTACTTCTGATATTGAAAACTTACAAGCACAAATTGACGGTTTGAAAACTCAAATCACTAGCGCAGCGACTGATGCAGCGACTGCACAAGCAGCAGCAGCTGAAGCAGCAACAAAAGCAAGCGCAGCTGAAGCAGCCGCTAACCGTGCTGCACAATATGCTCAAGATACTAACAGTAAACTTGATCGTATATGTTCAAAAAATCAATGATGAAATAAGTTCTGATTTTATGAAAAAATTAAAATCCAGTACATCTCTACTGGATTTTAATAATCATCACTCTTCAGTTCTAATTTTCTTTCAAAAATAGCCACGGGGATTCCATTTCTTTCCTGTAAGGCTTTCTTCAATACCCGAGCATTTATAACAGGCATTTGTTGATTATTCGCTTGTTCAATCAAATCCAGCGCAACATTTAGTTGCTCCCCGTAGCTTGTTTCCTTACCTTCTAATTCTGGATAGGCCTCTATATATAATTTATTGCCTGACCAGCCCATTTTAATGGCTTGATTAACA
>Ga0209495_1002968_pt1 | contig 10688 bp, 7 predicted proteins | sample EN1Hudsemesocosm_FD_184629 | JGI IMG/M metagenome (GOLD analysis project Ga0209495, IMG submission 184629) | Methane-oxidizing microbial communities from mesocosms in the Hudson Canyon - EN1E Hudson Canyon (SPAdes) (version 2) | ecosystem: Environmental > Aquatic > Marine > Cold seeps | place... | reverse complement strand
GTGGCGGTTCCTCTGCGCGTTTGTTTAGAAACTTAAGAGAAGACAAAGCTTATACGTATGGCGCTTATTCATCTATGAGTATAGATGAGATAGGTTCGTATTTTAATGCTTCTGCAAAAGTTAGAAACGAAGTTACGGATAGTGCAATTGTAGAATTTTTTAGTGAGATTAATGATTTACGCGATGTGAAAGTATCTCAAGAAGAGCTTCAAGGTGTTATCAATAATATGTCGGGTAAATTTGCTATAGCACTTGAGAATGCTTCCACAGTAGCTCGTTTTGCAATTAACACTGATTATTTAGGATTAGATGCTGATCACTATGCAAACTACTTAAAAAAGCTTTCTGAAATTACAGTAGATGATATTCATGAGGTAGCTCAAAAGTATCTAAAACCTAATAATGCACACATTATTGTAGTAGGGGATGCTGACAATCTTACAGAAAAGCTTGAAGTATTTGGAGCTTTGACTTTGCGTGATAATTACGGGGTGGAGAAATCAGATTTAAAAGCTGTTCCTACTGGTATTACTCCTGAGACAGTAATTGCAGATTATATTGATGCTATTGGGGGGGCTAAAAAGCTATCAAAATTAAATACACTTCAATTTAATTACAGTGTAGATATCCCTGGGGCACCGGTGAAAATTAAAATGGAAGTCCTTCAGGCAAAGCCTAATAAGTTTTCAATGACAATGAAAGCTATGGGAATGACTGTTCAACGTTTATATTCTAATGGTGAACTTGCTTATAATGATGGAATGCAGGGTTTAACTGAAATGTCTGCTGAAGATCTTGCAGAAATGGAGTCTACTTATACAATTGCATCAGAGTTAAACTACTTTAATGATTACAGTGCTGTACTTAAAGGAATTGATACTGTGGATGGAGAAGAGGTGTATGTTCTTGTGAAAACAAGCTCTAAAGATGAAACAACTACTGAGTATTACAGTCTGAATAGTTCTTTGTTAGTCAAGTCTGAAGCAACTGTTGAAGGGCCTGAAGGAATGGTAAGTCAGGTAACTTCTTACAAAGAATATGAGTCTGTAAAAGGCTACCTATACCCACACAGAATGGTTCAAAATATTGGCGGGCAAGCAATGGACATGAAACTTAAAAAAGTGTTGATCAATAAGAAAATTGACGACAGTAAGTTTGAGTAATAATATATCTGAATAAAGTAAAATAAAAGCCTTCCGAACTCTCGAGAGGCTTTTATTTTTTAATCTATATTTGACTAAGATAAAGACTCTTATGAACAAGCCATTAGCCGAACGATTACGACCTACAAACCTCGAAGAGTATATCGGGCAATCTCACTTGGTGGGAAGGGAGACAGTCTTTCGTCAGGCAATGGAATCTGGAGTGCTACCTTCACTTATTTTGTGGGGGCCTCCAGGAGTTGGTAAAACCACATTAGCACAAATTATCGCTCAACAATTAAAGAGAGATATTTATACTTTGAGTGCTATAAATTCTGGGGTTAAAGATGTACGCGAGGCTATAGAAAAAGCGAAGAGTAGAGGTTTGTTTGGAACTCAAAGCCCAGTGTTGTTTATAGATGAAATTCACCGCTTTAGTAAGTCACAACAAGATTCTCTTTTAGGTGCAGTAGAAACTGGGGTGGTTACACTAATTGGTGCTACTACAGAAAACCCTTCTTTCGAGGTTATTCCTGCCTTACTTTCGAGATGTCAGGTTTATACGCTCGAACATTTTACCAAGGAAGATTTACAAAACTTGCTTAAAAGAGCGATTTCTGAAGATGAGCAATTATCGAAAAAAGACATTACTATTAAAGAAGACAAGGCTCTATTAAGACTTTCGGGCGGTGATGCACGCAAGCTTTTAAATATCTTTGAGCTGATTGTAAATTCTGAACTGACGAATAAAGTAATAATTGATGATACCTTAGTGAATCGTCATGCTCAGCAAGTAATTGCTTCGTACGACAAAGGTGGCGAACAGCATTTCGATATTGCTTCTGCACTTATAAAGTCAATCCGTGGTAGCGATCCTAACGGAGCGGTTTATTGGTTAGCTCGAATGATTGATGGAGGTGAGGATGTGAAGTTTATTGCTAGAAGATTATTGATTGCAGCAAGTGAGGATGTTGGTAATGCGAACCCTACAGCATTAATCATGGCGAATAATTGTTTTCAAGCCGTAAGCTCTATAGGAATGCCTGAAAGTAGAATTATACTTGCACAGTGTGTAACCTATTTGGCGAGCTCTGCAAAGAGTAATGCTTCGTATATGGCAATTAATAATGCACAAGTTGCTGTAAAGCAAACGGGGTCTTTATCTGTGCCTCTACATTTAAGGAATGCGCCAACAAAACTAATGAAGGATTTAGATTATGGGAAAGATTATAAATACTCTCATGACTATGCCAATAGTTTTGTATCCCAAGAATTTTTGCCAGATGAAATTAAAGGACAGATATTTTTTGAGCCTGGAAATAATCCTAGGGAAGCCGCTATGCGTGAGTTCTTGAAAATACGATGGAAAGACAAATACGGGTATTGATTATTGAAATTAGTGAGTTCCTTACGTGGGGTAGAGATAGTTTTACACCAACCAAGCCATAATACTTCCCAAACCAATAGCTAATAATTTTTGAAAATTAAACTTGTGAGCTTCAGAGCTTTCAAATAAAATGGTGGTAGAAATATGTAAAAATATACCCACTACAACAGCCATAATTTCTCGATGGTAATAACTGAGTTCTTGAACTAAATTACCCGACAAAGTACCTAAAGGTGCCATAAGCGCAAATACTCCAATAAGCATAAAGGACTTTGTTTTAGAGAAACCTGCTTGAGCAAAAAGACTCATTAAAACTATGGTAACGGGTATTTTATGTAGCGCGATTCCAGTAAGTAAAGAGCCTTCAAAATCTGAATGTACATGTCCATGATGTTCTATCCCTCCTAAAGGCATTCCTTCTAAATATGCGTGAATAGCCAAGCTAACCAACATAGAAATTGGTACAGTTTTGTTCTGTAAATGCCCATGGCCATGCTCTATACCTTGAGAGAAAAACTCTAAAACGATCTGTAAGATAAAACCGATTAGTAAGAATAAACCGATTCTTTTTCCATCTCCAGTATATACTTCAGGTAAAAGGTGAAATACTGAAATTGCAAATAAGTATGCACCCGAAAAAGCCAAAAGCAATTTTATTGCACTCGCTTTTAAATCGTTTAAAACTTGAACTAAAATTACCCCGATAAGTACAGAGGCGATTAATACAATATAGGTCATCTATAAATTTTTATGCGGTCAAATATAAGAAGAATATATAATGGTCGGTAGTCTGTGGACGTTTGACGTTAGATTATTTCAAAACTACTCAAGATTTGGTGTTCGAGCTAGTATATTGTTTTAGGATTAAAAAGTCCGCATTACTAATATAAGTCTATCAGAATTTGGTGCGTTAAATTCGTTTAGGTCATAGTCGCCAAAAACATCCACTATTTGAAGTCCAGCAGTTGAAGCCATTTCTTGGATGGTGATTAAGTCAAATGCTGATACTCTTTCTTGAAAATGATGTTCTTGCTCCGCATCAGTTACAATAATGTCTTTAATAATGTGCCTCCCATTAAAAGTTCTCTTGATATCGAATTTAATTCCATCGAGTTTTTTAATTTCGGAGGGAACAAGGTTTGGAATTACCTTTTTAACGTTTAAGAAGTCTAAAACAAAAACACCTTTAACGTTTAAATTAACTGCTGCAGCTCTTAGGACTTCTACATTTTCATTCTTATCTTCAAAATAACCAAAGCTTGTAAAGAGGTTGAATACATAATCGAAACCATTTTTGATATACGTTTCGCGCATATCGTGCACATCAAAACTTACATTGACTACTGCATTTTCTTTTGCCTTATTAATGCTTTCTTCTGCTAAATCTACTCCAGTAGTTTGATATCCTTTTTTAGCCAAATGAATAGTATGCCTCCCTTTTCCACAGGCTAAATCAAGAATCTTAGCTCCTGATTCAATTTTTAAGTGCGCACACAAAATATCAATAAATCGGCAAGCTTCAGACTCATCTCTGTGTTGGTAAAGTGTATGATAATAAGAGGTGTTAAACCAATCAATAAACCAGTCTTTATTCATTTTAAAGGAAGTATAAGTGTAGGTTAAACAATTTTATGATGGCTAGAGAAATCATAACGATTAGTAATCGTCTAACCCAAATGGTCGCATTCTTGTTTTCTAGAGCAAACTTAGTGGCATACCATCCACCCAAACCTTGCCCTAATGTAAGCGCAATTGCTGCTAACCAATCTACTTGATCGTTATAGATGTAAATGAATAGTGCAGGAAATAATAATGCTGCACAAATAATAATTTTAATAAAGTTGGCATCTACCATGCTATATTTCGAAATCAGTACGAGGGCAGCTAAAAATAAAATACCCATTCCCATTTGTATGAATCCTGAGTACCAGCCAATGGCAAAGAAAATTAAAAAGTTTAAAACTGATTTGTTGTGCTCACGATTGACTGTTTCTATTAGCCAACGTTTTGGTTTTAATAAAACTATCCCAAGCATAAAGATCATTAAATAACCAATGACCTTGGTAAGGATTTCATCTGAAACCTGTAGAGCAGAATTAGCCCCCACAATAGTTCCTAGAATGGTAGGGATCATCAACCATAAGCTATCTTTTAGTAAAGGCTTAAATTTTTCAGATTTACGAAATGTAAGTACACTTACCAGACATTGTACAAATCCACCTAAACGATTTGTTCCATTGGCCAAGCCTGCTGGCATACCCGCAAAAAGAAGTAAACTCAAGGTGAATACAGAGCCGTTTCCTGCTAAAGTATTGATAAGCCCTGCCATTAATCCTGCAAAAAAGAAAAGAGGGTAGAAATACCAGTCTAAGTCCATAGCTTTTTAGAAAAGGTAAAGATAATTATTAGTGGGAAGTAGAGCGTATCTAGTCCTTATAATGTGGTCATTATTATTTAGATTTCATGGATGTTGGTATACGAATACGTGTTCATCAGTAGTAGACTAAGAGTTAACTTTTCATCGTTCATAAGTTCATCATCTATTAACAATTATAGCTCAATAGTTTTTCTATTTTTAAGAATTAAACCGAAAACAATGAGAATCTTACTGATAATACTAGCCTTTGGTATGAATATTCACCAAAGAGTAGTAGCGCAACAGCCTGTAGCTGATCTGCAGATACAGCAATATCAATCTGCACTACAGATCTATAAAGCTAATTCTTACGCACGTGCTTATGAGTCTTTTGCACGTATAGAGAGCGGAATTACAGATAGGAATAGTTTAGTTGCAACCAATACTAGATACTATAAGAGTCGATCTGCCATGCAACTCTTTCATAAGGATGCTGAAGATTTAATGAAGTCTTTTTTAAATGATTATCCAAACAGTACTCTGTATTTTGAAGCATGTAGAAATTTAGCGAACTATTATTCTCAAAAGAGAGATTATTCTAGTGCTACAGTTTATTATAAGCAAGTTGATATTGCACAAATACGTAAAAAGTATAGAGATTCGTATAAATTTCAATATGCCTACTGCCTTTTTGAGTTAGGAGACTACAAGGCTGCTGCTGCATTTTTTCATGATTTACTTTCAAATGACAATGAATATAGTAATAAATCTAAGTACTATTTTGCCTACACTACTTATATAGATTCAAATTTTGCAACTGCAAAAAAATACTTTTTAGAGCTAATTGATAAAGGACTTTACTTGGATGAGTTGCCTTTATATGTAGCTCAAATTTATCACCAGCAAGCATCTTATGATGACGTTATAGATTTTAGTTTAAAATATGTAGACAGTGTTAATCAAGTGTCATCCGAGCTGTATAAACTTATAGCTGAGGCTTATTATCATAAAAAAGATTATGCTCGATGTATATATTTCTTCGATGATAAATATCTTCATGCTGAAGCTAAATTAGACGATTTAGGATACTATTTGTTAGGACAAGCTTATTATAGAACCCAAGAGTATTCTTTAGCGAGTTCAGCTTTTAATAAAATTATAGAAGCTGAAGATAGCCTTGCTCAAAATGCCTACTACTATTTGGCAGATTGTTATCTAGAATTAGGTGATAAACGATCTGCTCAAAATGCATTTGAATCTGCATCTTATTTTAATTTTAACAACCGTATTACTGAGCACTCAAATTTCAACTTCGCAAAGTTGTGTTATGAATTAGGCTACCCCTATGCTGATCCAACAATGATTCTCCAAGATTTCATAAACGACTTCCCAGAATCTGAATATATTGATGAAACCTATTCTTATTTAGTAAACGCATTTTTAACCCATAAAGATTATTCTAGAGCAATAAAGTCAATGGAGACTAATGGTTTGGAGAACATCCGCTTACAGCAAGCCTATCAAGAGGTGTCTTATTATAGGGCAGTGCAATTGTTTAATGACGGAAACTATACTAAAGCAGTTGCTCATTTTAATAAAGCTTTAGTTTATAAACACAATAAAAATTACGAAGCTTTAGCGTATTTCTGGAAAGCCGAATCAGAGTATCGGTTGGAACAGTTTGAAACTTGTATCAACACTTATGGTCAATTCCAAAACTCAGCTTCGGCTAGTACAATGCCCGAATTTGAATCTGCTTCATACCATATAGCCTACGCACATTTTAAATTGTGGGAATTTGCAAAGTCATTAAATGCCTTTGAAACTTTTGCAGGTAATGTCTCGGATTCTGACATGCGTCTTCATGATGCCTATACACGAATGGGAGATGCACATTATATGCTGAAGGATTATTCTAGAGCGATAGAACATTACAGTATGGCTATAGTGTTATGGGGGGTAGATTCTGACTACTCTGCTTATCAAATAGCTTTAGCATATCAGCAATTAAATGAACACCAAAGTGTTGTAGAGAGTTTAGAAGATTTCAGTGTTCAATTCTCTTCTTCTACCTATCGCGATGATGCCTATTATAGAATGGGCGAGTCATATATTAAACTCCAGGAGCCCGAAAAGGCTATTACTATGTTTAGAAAGGTCGAAAGTCTATTTCCTAATTCAGCTTACCTAGCAAATGCAAGAATGAAAATAGGATTGGTTTTGTATAATAAGGAAAGTTACCAAGAAAGTATAGCTGAGTTTAAATCTATTGTAACGACTTACCCTGCTACAAGTATAGCTAGAGAAGCTATTAGTAATGCGCGATCGGTTTATGTTGATCTAGGCGATGTACAAGCTTATGCCGATTGGATGGAGACGTTGAGCTTTGTTCATATTAGTTCTTCAGCATTAGACTCTACTTCGTATGAATCGGCTGAGTTACAATACTTAAAATCAAATTATAGTAAAGCTTATAATGGTTTCGAATCCTATTTGAGTAATTATACAGAAGGTTTATTTAAGCTTCCTGCACATTATTATTTTGCTCAGTCTGCTAAAGAGATTGATAGTTTAGAACAGGCTCTTATAGCTTATGAAGTTGTCAATACTTACCACAATAATAATTTTACTTCTAATGCTTTAAAACAAGCTGCTATTTTATTTCAAGATAAAGGGCTTTTTGATAAAGCTATTGAAAGGTACTCGAAGTTGGATATGCAGGCAGAAGATGTAGAGTCTCAGTTATTTGCTAAAAAAGGTTTAATGACTTGTTATTTTGAATTAGCAGAATATGTGCAAGCAATAGAACAGGCAGAATTGATCTTGAATTCAGGTAGGGTTGATCAAAGTTTAATCCTAGAAATTAACACTTTTGTTGCTCGTGCAGCCTTCTTAAATCTTGATCGATCTTTAGCTACAGAAAAATATCTTTTTGTTGAAGGTGTTAGTCAAGGTGATTTAAAAGCAGAAGCAATGTATCATTTAGCCTATTTAGCCTTTTACGCGGGTGATTATGAAGTTTCAAAACAAATTATTTTTGAGCAATCTAGATTACTGCCACTCTATAAAAATTGGTTGGGTAAATCGTTTATAGTATTAGCCAAAAATTATTGGGAAGAGGAAGATGTGTTTCAAGCAACACATACTTTAGAACAATTGATTTTGAATATTGATGATGAAGTAACCTTGAAAGAAGCAAGGAGCTTAAAAGCAGAAATCCTAGCCAAGGAAGATATTCCTCAAAAAATGAGACTGGGATTAGACTCAACTCAACAAATTGATACACTACAAACTACCGAAGAATAGAGCTATGAAGAAAGTATTAAGTTTAGCGATTTCTTGTTTTTCCTTATTGGCTGTTCAAGCACAAGAGAATTTAAATAAAGAAGTAATAGATGTAGTAAAGGATTTTCGTCCAAAAGTAATGCAGGCGAATAAAATAAAATCTCAACCTATATTTATTGATACCACAAAGGTTTCAGAAAATTTAAAATATCTAATACGATTCGAAGAGTTTAGAGTGCGTCAGGATGTAGACTCACTTGAAGCAAGTGTATTGGTTCGTCCGGAGTTAAGTACGTTGTATACAAAGCATGCAGAGCTTGGTCTTGGAAGTCTTCTGAATCCTCATTTTTCATTTGGTATTAGCAATGCTCGCGATACAAAACGTATGTATCATACTCTTTTAAATTATGATGCCGCATTTTTCAATAAACTTCCATTAGAAGATAAGTATAGTAAACTGGATTTATCTTCTGCCTACAAGCAAGTTTTCGAGACTTCTAAATTAGAATCGGATGTCTATATTAAAGATGTATTTCGATATGACAGCCTTAACACTACCTATAGAAACTCTAGTTTCGGTTTTGATACTCAGCTAGAATTTACTGATAGTAGTAAGGTGATGATTCCGAAAGTATTAAAGTTGTCTACTGACTTGTTTTATAGAGGTCTAGAATTTGTAGAAAGTAAAGTAATCGCTAAAATTGAGTATCAAGGTATTCATGATAAGCTGCAAAAATGGATATTTAGCAATAAAGTAAATATTCAAACATCAAATTCTTATTCTTACTTCCAATGGAATACAAAATTACAATCCAAAAAATCTTTTGAACGTACCGATGTTCAAGTGGCTTTAGTTTTCGATGTTTTAGAGGGAGATGTGAAAGTTTTTCCTGAGCTCAGATCTCAGTATCAGTTAATAGAGAAGGGTTTGTATGCCTATACTGAAATCGGTGGTGGTAGAGATCTATATTCGTGGAGAACCTTGTATTCCCAGAATCCTTATATCGTAAATCCCTTAGTACATAATTATGGTGTTCAGAATAACACTTCATATTATAGTATTCTTGGACTCAATGGAAATTTATTTAGAGGTGTTAGCTATCAAGTTTCTGTTACTGCTAAGAAGCAAAGTAACTTCATGCACTTTGTTCATTTACAACATGCTTACCTCGATGAGCGAAAAACAGAACAATGGGTAGCTCCCCAATACACTGAATTAAATTCTGTTCAGTTGCATGCAGAGCTAGACGCCAAATGGACAGATAAGTTTCACCTATGGTTGAAAGCAGATTATATCTCAATAGATAAACATCTTTCTTATGTGCCTGAGTTGGAGTTAGGGCTCTATGTTGATTACCATTATAACGATCAGTGGTTCATAAGTAGTTCAGCAAGATATATGGGCGAAAGAGAAGCCCTTACTTATTCAGAAGGAATTTATTGCTATCAAGAAATGGCAGAACAACTTAATCCTGTTATTGATGCAAATCTTAAGGTGAATTTCGCTTATAACAAACAACTGGGCTTTTATTTTGAAGCTGCAAACCTTTTAAATCAAGATTTTATTTTGTGGCAAGAGCGTCCTGTGTTGGGTAGGCAATTAAATTTTGGTGCTAAATATAGATTCTAGTAATGTTAAAGGCTTAATCTTGAAGCTATATTCCACGAATTTTATTAAATTAGCCTAAAGATTACTTAAATAGAAAAACATGAAAAAATTAAGACTACTTAAAGGAATAGCTTTTGTCTTTGCTATGTGTTTGTTTACTACTAGTACAAATGCTCAAGATCTGAAGAAAGCTCATGATACAAAACGTTTTGCACGCCCTGTAAATACAGGTTCAAATCACACGTTATTAATCCTTGATAAATCTTGGGGCGAAATGAAGCCTGAGATAGGGGATGAGGTAGCAGCGTACGATACACAAGGGAATATGGTGGCTAGTATTGTTTATGTTGGACACCATACCGGTTTAGCTCTTTGGGGCGACGATGAATATACCGAGGAGAAAGAAGGTTTGACAAAAGGAGAGAAATTCAATATCAAATGGTGGAAAAAATCTGCTAATGAAATGGTTTCTTTATCGGTATCTGATTTTGAAAGAGGAAATGACCTCTATGATAAAGATGGACTTACCGTAATTTCGGGCCTTACTATGAATGAGACGTTAACTCAAGATTTAGAGCTTTTTCAAAATGTTCCTAATCCTGTGGTAGATTTTACTCAGATTAGTTTTTACCTTCCAAAAGCCAATAAAGTGAACCTTAGTTTACACAATAACTTAGGACAAGAAATATTAGTAATTACTAATGCCCGTTACGATGCAGGTTCTCATAAAGTTGAAATGAAAACTTTAGGTGTTAATCCTGGAGTATACTTCTATAAGCTTATTTCTGGTAAACAAAAAATTACAAAACAAATGACAGTTGTAAAATAATTGTTGTTTAATAGTACAAAAATGCCGTCTCTACAGACGGCATTTTTTATTTACAACTGTTAAGAAATAGAATTTAGTTT
>Ga0209495_1002962_pt1 | contig 10703 bp, 7 predicted proteins | sample EN1Hudsemesocosm_FD_184629 | JGI IMG/M metagenome (GOLD analysis project Ga0209495, IMG submission 184629) | Methane-oxidizing microbial communities from mesocosms in the Hudson Canyon - EN1E Hudson Canyon (SPAdes) (version 2) | ecosystem: Environmental > Aquatic > Marine > Cold seeps | place... | reverse complement strand
GTGGCGGTTCCTCTGCGCGTTTGTTTAGAAACTTAAGAGAAGACAAAGCTTATACGTATGGCGCTTATTCATCTATGAGTATAGATGAGATAGGTTCGTATTTTAATGCTTCTGCAAAAGTTAGAAATGAAGTTACTGATAGTGCAATTGTCGAATTCTTTAGTGAGATTAATAATTTACGCGATGTGAAAGTATCTCAAGAAGAGCTTCAAGGTGTTGTCAATAATATGTCGGGTAAGTTTGCGATTGCACTTGAGAACGCTTCTACAGTAGCTCGTTTTGCAATTAACACTGATTACCTTGGATTAGATGCTGATCACTATGCTAACTACTTAAAAAAGCTTTCTGAAATTACAATTGATGATATTCACGAGGTAGCTCAAAAGTATCTAAAACCTAAAAATGCACACATTATTGTGGTTGGGGATGCTGATAATCTTACAGATAAACTAGAAGTATTCGGTACTTTGACTTTGCGTGATAACTACGGAGTGGAGAAATCAGATTTAAAAGCTGTTCCTACTGGTATTACTCCTGAGTCAGTAATTGCAGATTATATTGATGCCATTGGGGGAGTTAAAAAGCTATCAAAATTAAATACACTTCAATTTAATTACAGTGTAGATATACCTGGGGCGCCCGTGAAAATTAAAATGGAAATCCTTCAAGCCAAACCCAATAAGTTCTCTATGACGATGAAAGCTATGGGAATGACTGTTCAACGTTTATATTCTAATGGTGAGCTTGCTTATAATGATGGAATGCAGGGCTTAACAGAAATGTCTGCCGAAGAACTTGCAGAGATGGAGTCTACCTATACAATTGCGTCAGAGTTAAACTACTTTAATGATCACAGTGCTGTACTTAAAGGAATAGATACTGTGGATGGAGAAGAGGTGTATGTTCTTGTAAAAACAAACTCTAAAGATGAAACAACTACTGAGTATTACAGTCTGAATAGTTCTTTGTTAGTTAAGTCTGAAGCAACTGTTGAAGGGCCTGAAGGAATGGTAAGTCAGGTAACTTCTTACAAAGAATATGAGTCTGTAAAAGGTTACCTGTACCCACACAGAATGGTTCAAAATATTAGCGGTCAAGTAATGGATATGAAACTTAAAAAAGTGTTGATCAATAAGAAAATTGACGACAGTAAGTTTGAGTAATAATATACCTGAATAAAGTAAAATAAAAGCCTTCCGAACTCTCGAGAGGCTTTTATTTTTAATCTATATTTGATTAAGAAAAAGACTCTCATGAATAAGCCATTAGCGGAACGATTACGACCTACAAACCTCGAAGAGTATATCGGGCAATCTCACTTGGTGGGAAGGGAAACAGTCTTTCGTCAGGCAATGGAGTCTGGAGTTCTACCTTCACTTATTTTGTGGGGTCCTCCTGGAGTTGGTAAAACCACATTAGCACAAATTATCGCTCAGCAATTACAGAGAGATATTTATACTTTGAGTGCTATAAATTCGGGGGTTAAAGATGTGCGAGAAGTCATCGAAAAAGCCAAGAGTAGAGGTTTGTTTGGTACTCAAAGTCCCGTCTTGTTTATCGATGAAATTCACCGATTTAGTAAGTCGCAACAAGATTCTCTTTTAGGTGCTGTAGAAACAGGGGTGGTTACACTAATTGGTGCTACTACAGAACACCCTTCTTTCGAGGTTATCCCTGCCTTACTTTCAAGATGTCAGGTTTATACGCTCGAACATTTTACCAAAGAAGATCTACAAGACTTGCTTAAAAGAGCGATTTCTGAAGATGAGCAATTATCGAAAAAGGACATTTCTATTAAGCAAGACAAGGCTCTATTAAGACTTTCGGGGGGTGATGCACGCAAGCTTTTAAATATCTTTGAGCTGATTGTAAATTCTGAACTGACGAATAAAGTAATAATTGATGATACCTTAGTGAATCGTCATGCGCAGCAAGTAATTGCTTCGTACGACAAAGGTGGCGAACAGCATTACGATATTGCTTCTGCACTCATAAAGTCAATCCGTGGTAGCGATCCCAACGGAGCGGTTTATTGGTTAGCTCGAATGATTGACGGAGGTGAGGATGTGAAGTTTATTGCCAGAAGATTATTGATTGCAGCAAGTGAGGATATTGGTAATGCTAACCCTACAGCATTAATCATGGCGAATAATTGTTTTCAAGCCGTAAGCTCTATCGGAATGCCTGAGAGTAGAATTGTACTTTCGCAATGTGTAACGTATTTAGCGAGCTCTGCAAAGAGTAATGCTTCTTATATGGCAATCAATAATGCACAAATGACGATCAAGCAAACGGGTTCTTTATCAGTGCCACTCCATCTGCGTAATGCACCTACTAAATTGATGAAAGATTTAGATTATGGAAAAGATTATAAGTATTCTCACGACTATTCCAATAGTTTTGTGGTGCAAGAATTCCTACCAAAAGAAATCAGTGGGCAGAAATTCTTTGATCCAGGAAATAATGCCAGAGAAGCTTCTATGCGTGAATTCTTAAAAACACGCTGGAAGGATAAATACGGGTATTGATGATTTATTAGTAATTAATGAATGATTTGTAAGGGTTCCTTAATCCAGAAAGGTATGGTTATACTAACCAAGCCAAGATACTACCCAAACCAATAGCTAATAATTTTTGAAAATTGAACTTGTGAGCTTCTGAGCTTTCAAATAATATGGTGGTAGAAATATGTAAAAATATACCCACTACAATAGCCATAATTTCTCGGTGGTAATAACTGAGTTCTTGTACTAAATTACCTGTTAAAGTTCCCAATGGAGCCATAAGGGCAAAAATTCCAATAAGAATAAAAGATTTTGTTTTAGAGAATCCTGCTTGGGTAAAAAGACTCATTAGAACGATAGTGACGGGTATTTTATGTAGGGCAATTCCAGTAAGTAATGAACCTTCAAAATCTGAATGTACATGGCCATTATGCTCTATTCCACCTAAAGGCATTCCTTCTAAATAAGCGTGAATAGCCAAACTAATCAACATAGAAATTGGTACTGTTTTGTTATGTAAATGCCCGTGGCCGTGCTCTATACCTTGAGAGAAAAATTCTAAAACGATCTGTAAGATAAAACCGATTAATAAGAATAAGCCGATTCTTTTTCCATCTCCAATATACACTTCTGGTAAAAGGTGAAATACTGAAATTGCAAATAGGTATGCACCCGAAAAAGCCAAAAGCAATTTTATGGCACTCGCTTTTAAATCGTTTAAAACTTGAACTAAAATTACTCCTATGAGTACGGAGGCGATTAATACAATATAGGTCATCTATAAATTTTTAAATGCGGTCAAATATAAGAAGAAAATATCTTGGTCGGTAGTCTTTGGTCTTTAGACAATGGACTGTTTGTAGGCTACTGATTACAATGCTAATTTCATTCCTTTTATCTGCAATTATTTAGTACGCATTATTAGGATAAGGCGATCAGAATTTGGGGCATTAAATTCGTTTAGGTCATAGTCGCCAAAAACACCCACTATTTGGAGTCCTGCTGCCGTAGCCATTTCTTGGATAGTTATTAAGTCTAGTGCAGAAACCCTTTCTTGAAAGTGAAGTTCCTTTGCAGCATCTTTAACAAGAATATCTTTAATGATGTGCTTGCCATTATAAGCTCTCTTGATATCGAATTTAATTCCATCGAGTTCTTTAATTTCGGATGGAACGAGGTTTGGAATTACCTTTTTAACGTTTAAGAAGTCTAAAACAAAAACACCTTTTGAGTTTAAGTTCTCAGCCGCAGCTTTTAATACTTCTATATTTTCATTGTTATTTTCAAAATAACCAAAGCTAGTAAAGAGGTTGAAGACATAATTGAAACCATTTTTGATATATGTTTTGCGCATATCGTGTATGTCAAAATTCACATTTGACACTTCATTTTCTTTTGCCTTAATAATGCTTTCTTCTGCTAAATCTACTCCAGTAGTTTGATATCCTTTTTTAGCCAAATGAATGGAATGTCTCCCTTTGCCACATGCCAAATCTAATATCTTAGCTCCTGGTTCAATTTCTAAGTATGCACACAAATTATCAATAAATCGACAGGCTTCCGACTCATCTCTGTGTTGGTAAAGTGTATGATAATAAGAGGTGTTAAACCAATCAACAAACCAGTCTTTATTCATCTTAAAGGAAGTATAAGTGTAGGTTAAACAATTTTATGATGGCTAGAGAAATCATAACGATTAGTAATCGTCTAACCCAAATGGTTGCACTCTTGTTTTCTAAAGCAAACTTAGTAGCATACCACCCACCTAAACCTTGCCCTAAAGTAAGCGCAATTGCTGGTAGCCAATCTACTTGATCGTTATAGATGTAAATTAAAAGTGCAGGAAATAATAATGCTGCGCAAATAATAATTTTAATAAAGTTAGCATCTACCACACTATATTTCGAAATCAGTACGAGGGCAGCTAAAAATAAAATGCCCATTCCCATTTGTATGAACCCTGAGTACCAGCCTATTGCAAAGAAAATTAAAAAGTTTAAAACTGATTTATTGTGTTCGCGATTGACTGTTTCTATCAGCCAACGTTTGGGTTTTAATAAGACTATCCCTAGCATAAAGATCATTAAATAACCAATAACTTTTGTAAGGATTTCATCTGAAATCTGTAGAGCAGAATTAGCCCCTACAATAGTACCTAGAATGGTAGGAATCATCAGCCATAAACTATCTTTTAGTAAAGGTTTGAATTTTTCAGATTTACGAAATGTAAGTACACTTACCAGACATTGCACAAATCCACCTAAACGATTTGTTCCATTAGCCAAGCCTGCAGGCATTCCCGCAAAAAGAAGTAGACTCAATGTGAATACAGAACCGTTTCCTGCTAAAGTATTGATAAGCCCTGCCATTAATCCTGCAAAAAAGAAAAGAGGGTAGAAGTACCAGTCTAAGTCCATAGTTTTTTAGAAAAGGTAAAGATAATTATTAGTGGGAAGTAGAGCGTATCTAGTCCTTAGAATGTGGTCATTATTATTTGGGTTTAACTAATACCAGTAGACTAATACTTGTTCATCACATGTAGACTAAGAGTTAACTTTTCATCGTTCATAAGTTCATCATCTATTAACAATTATAGCTCAATAGTTTTTCTATTTTTAAGAATTAAACCGAAAACAATGAGAATCTTACTGATAATACTAGCCTTTGGTATGAATATTCACCAAAGAGTAGTAGCGCAACAGCCTGTAGCTGATCTGCAGATACAGCAATATCAATCTGCACTACAGATCTATAAAGCTAATTCTTACGCACGTGCTTATGAGTCTTTTGCACGTATAGAGAGCGGAATTACAGATAGGAATAGTTTAGTTGCAACCAATACTAGATACTATAAGAGTCGATCTGCCATGCAACTCTTTCATAAGGATGCTGAAGATTTAATGAAGTCTTTTTTAAATGATTATCCAAACAGTACTCTGTATTTTGAAGCATGTAGAAATTTAGCGAACTATTATTCTCAAAAGAGAGATTATTCTAGTGCTACAGTTTATTATAAGCAAGTTGATATTGCACAAATACGTAAAAAGTATAGAGATTCGTATAAATTTCAATATGCCTACTGCCTTTTTGAGTTAGGAGACTACAAGGCTGCTGCTGCATTTTTTCATGATTTACTTTCAAATGACAATGAATATAGTAATAAATCTAAGTACTATTTTGCCTACACTACTTATATAGATTCAAATTTTGCAACTGCAAAAAAATACTTTTTAGAGCTAATTGATAAAGGACTTTACTTGGATGAGTTGCCTTTATATGTAGCTCAAATTTATCACCAGCAAGCATCTTATGATGACGTTATAGATTTTAGTTTAAAATATGTAGACAGTGTTAATCAAGTGTCATCCGAGCTGTATAAACTTATAGCTGAGGCTTATTATCATAAAAAAGATTATGCTCGATGTATATATTTCTTCGATGATAAATATCTTCATGCTGAAGCTAAATTAGACGATTTAGGATACTATTTGTTAGGACAAGCTTATTATAGAACCCAAGAGTATTCTTTAGCGAGTTCAGCTTTTAATAAAATTATAGAAGCTGAAGATAGCCTTGCTCAAAATGCCTACTACTATTTGGCAGATTGTTATCTAGAATTAGGTGATAAACGATCTGCTCAAAATGCATTTGAATCTGCATCTTATTTTAATTTTAACAACCGTATTACTGAGCACTCAAATTTCAACTTCGCAAAGTTGTGTTATGAATTAGGCTACCCCTATGCTGATCCAACAATGATTCTCCAAGATTTCATAAACGACTTCCCAGAATCTGAATATATTGATGAAACCTATTCTTATTTAGTAAACGCATTTTTAACCCATAAAGATTATTCTAGAGCAATAAAGTCAATGGAGACTAATGGTTTGGAGAACATCCGCTTACAGCAAGCCTATCAAGAGGTGTCTTATTATAGGGCAGTGCAATTGTTTAATGACGGAAACTATACTAAAGCAGTTGCTCATTTTAATAAAGCTTTAGTTTATAAACACAATAAAAATTACGAAGCTTTAGCGTATTTCTGGAAAGCCGAATCAGAGTATCGGTTGGAACAGTTTGAAACTTGTATCAACACTTATGGTCAATTCCAAAACTCAGCTTCGGCTAGTACAATGCCCGAATTTGAATCTGCTTCATACCATATAGCCTACGCACATTTTAAATTGTGGGAATTTGCAAAGTCATTAAATGCCTTTGAAACTTTTGCAGGTAATGTCTCGGATTCTGACATGCGTCTTCATGATGCCTATACACGAATGGGAGATGCACATTATATGCTGAAGGATTATTCTAGAGCGATAGAACATTACAGTATGGCTATAGTGTTATGGGGGGTAGATTCTGACTACTCTGCTTATCAAATAGCTTTAGCATATCAGCAATTAAATGAACACCAAAGTGTTGTAGAGAGTTTAGAAGATTTCAGTGTTCAATTCTCTTCTTCTACCTATCGCGATGATGCCTATTATAGAATGGGCGAGTCATATATTAAACTCCAGGAGCCCGAAAAGGCTATTACTATGTTTAGAAAGGTCGAAAGTCTATTTCCTAATTCAGCTTACCTAGCAAATGCAAGAATGAAAATAGGATTGGTTTTGTATAATAAGGAAAGTTACCAAGAAAGTATAGCTGAGTTTAAATCTATTGTAACGACTTACCCTGCTACAAGTATAGCTAGAGAAGCTATTAGTAATGCGCGATCGGTTTATGTTGATCTAGGCGATGTACAAGCTTATGCCGATTGGATGGAGACGTTGAGCTTTGTTCATATTAGTTCTTCAGCATTAGACTCTACTTCGTATGAATCGGCTGAGTTACAATACTTAAAATCAAATTATAGTAAAGCTTATAATGGTTTCGAATCCTATTTGAGTAATTATACAGAAGGTTTATTTAAGCTTCCTGCACATTATTATTTTGCTCAGTCTGCTAAAGAGATTGATAGTTTAGAACAGGCTCTTATAGCTTATGAAGTTGTCAATACTTACCACAATAATAATTTTACTTCTAATGCTTTAAAACAAGCTGCTATTTTATTTCAAGATAAAGGGCTTTTTGATAAAGCTATTGAAAGGTACTCGAAGTTGGATATGCAGGCAGAAGATGTAGAGTCTCAGTTATTTGCTAAAAAAGGTTTAATGACTTGTTATTTTGAATTAGCAGAATATGTGCAAGCAATAGAACAGGCAGAATTGATCTTGAATTCAGGTAGGGTTGATCAAAGTTTAATCCTAGAAATTAACACTTTTGTTGCTCGTGCAGCCTTCTTAAATCTTGATCGATCTTTAGCTACAGAAAAATATCTTTTTGTTGAAGGTGTTAGTCAAGGTGATTTAAAAGCAGAAGCAATGTATCATTTAGCCTATTTAGCCTTTTACGCGGGTGATTATGAAGTTTCAAAACAAATTATTTTTGAGCAATCTAGATTACTGCCACTCTATAAAAATTGGTTGGGTAAATCGTTTATAGTATTAGCCAAAAATTATTGGGAAGAGGAAGATGTGTTTCAAGCAACACATACTTTAGAACAATTGATTTTGAATATTGATGATGAAGTAACCTTGAAAGAAGCAAGGAGCTTAAAAGCAGAAATCCTAGCCAAGGAAGATATTCCTCAAAAAATGAGACTGGGATTAGACTCAACTCAACAAATTGATACACTACAAACTACCGAAGAATAGAGCTATGAAGAAAGTATTAAGTTTAGCGATTTCTTGTTTTTCCTTATTGGCTGTTCAAGCACAAGAGAATTTAAATAAAGAAGTAATAGATGTAGTAAAGGATTTTCGTCCAAAAGTAATGCAGGCGAATAAAATAAAATCTCAACCTATATTTATTGATACCACAAAGGTTTCAGAAAATTTAAAATATCTAATACGATTCGAAGAGTTTAGAGTGCGTCAGGATGTAGACTCACTTGAAGCAAGTGTATTGGTTCGTCCGGAGTTAAGTACGTTGTATACAAAGCATGCAGAGCTTGGTCTTGGAAGTCTTCTGAATCCTCATTTTTCATTTGGTATTAGCAATGCTCGCGATACAAAACGTATGTATCATACTCTTTTAAATTATGATGCCGCATTTTTCAATAAACTTCCATTAGAAGATAAGTATAGTAAACTGGATTTATCTTCTGCCTACAAGCAAGTTTTCGAGACTTCTAAATTAGAATCGGATGTCTATATTAAAGATGTATTTCGATATGACAGCCTTAACACTACCTATAGAAACTCTAGTTTCGGTTTTGATACTCAGCTAGAATTTACTGATAGTAGTAAGGTGATGATTCCGAAAGTATTAAAGTTGTCTACTGACTTGTTTTATAGAGGTCTAGAATTTGTAGAAAGTAAAGTAATCGCTAAAATTGAGTATCAAGGTATTCATGATAAGCTGCAAAAATGGATATTTAGCAATAAAGTAAATATTCAAACATCAAATTCTTATTCTTACTTCCAATGGAATACAAAATTACAATCCAAAAAATCTTTTGAACGTACCGATGTTCAAGTGGCTTTAGTTTTCGATGTTTTAGAGGGAGATGTGAAAGTTTTTCCTGAGCTCAGATCTCAGTATCAGTTAATAGAGAAGGGTTTGTATGCCTATACTGAAATCGGTGGTGGTAGAGATCTATATTCGTGGAGAACCTTGTATTCCCAGAATCCTTATATCGTAAATCCCTTAGTACATAATTATGGTGTTCAGAATAACACTTCATATTATAGTATTCTTGGACTCAATGGAAATTTATTTAGAGGTGTTAGCTATCAAGTTTCTGTTACTGCTAAGAAGCAAAGTAACTTCATGCACTTTGTTCATTTACAACATGCTTACCTCGATGAGCGAAAAACAGAACAATGGGTAGCTCCCCAATACACTGAATTAAATTCTGTTCAGTTGCATGCAGAGCTAGACGCCAAATGGACAGATAAGTTTCACCTATGGTTGAAAGCAGATTATATCTCAATAGATAAACATCTTTCTTATGTGCCTGAGTTGGAGTTAGGGCTCTATGTTGATTACCATTATAACGATCAGTGGTTCATAAGTAGTTCAGCAAGATATATGGGCGAAAGAGAAGCCCTTACTTATTCAGAAGGAATTTATTGCTATCAAGAAATGGCAGAACAACTTAATCCTGTTATTGATGCAAATCTTAAGGTGAATTTCGCTTATAACAAACAACTGGGCTTTTATTTTGAAGCTGCAAACCTTTTAAATCAAGATTTTATTTTGTGGCAAGAGCGTCCTGTGTTGGGTAGGCAATTAAATTTTGGTGCTAAATATAGATTCTAATAATGTTAAAGTCTTAATCTTGAAGCTATATTCAATGAATTTTATTAAATTAGCCTGAAGATTACCTAAATAGAAAAACATGAAAAAATTAGGACTACTTAAAGGAATAGCTTTTGTCTTTGCTATGTGTTTGTTTACTACTAGTACAAATGCTCAAGATCTGAAGAAGGCTCATGATACAAAACGTTTTGCACGCCCTGTAAATACAGGTTCAAATCACACGCTATTAATCCTTGATAAATCTTGGGGCGAAATGAAGCCTGAGATAGGGGATGAGGTAGCAGCGTACGACACACAAGGGAATATGGTTGCTAGTATTGTTTATGTTGGGCACCATACCGGTTTAGCTCTTTGGGGCGACGATGAATATACCGAGGAGAAAGAAGGTTTGACTAAGGGAGAGAAATTCAATATCAAATGGTGGAAAAAATCTGCTAATGAAATGGTTTCTTTATCGGTATCTGATTTTGAAAGAGGAAATGACCTTTATGATAAAGATGGACTTACCGTAATTTCGGGCCTTATTATGAATGAGACCTTAACTCAAGATTTAGAGCTTTTTCAAAATGTTCCTAATCCTGTAGTAGATTTTACTCAGATTAGCTTTTACCTTCCAAAAGCCAATAAAGTACACCTTAGTTTACACAATAACTTAGGACAAGAAATATTAGTAATTACTAATGCCCGTTACGAGGCAGGTTCTCATAAAGTTGAAATGAAAACTTTAGGTGTTAATCCTGGAGTATACTTCTATAAGCTTGTTTCTGGTAAACAAAAAATTACAAAACAAATGACAGTTGTAAAATAATTGTTGTTTAATAGTACAAAAATGCCGTCTCTACAGACGGCATTTTTTATTTACAACTGTTAAGAAATAGAATTTAGTTT
>Ga0209495_1002960_pt1 | contig 10709 bp, 9 predicted proteins | sample EN1Hudsemesocosm_FD_184629 | JGI IMG/M metagenome (GOLD analysis project Ga0209495, IMG submission 184629) | Methane-oxidizing microbial communities from mesocosms in the Hudson Canyon - EN1E Hudson Canyon (SPAdes) (version 2) | ecosystem: Environmental > Aquatic > Marine > Cold seeps | place... | reverse complement strand
GACATTATGAGTGTTTATGTCATTTAATTGTTTAACTGTCTGAATTTCTGTTTGTTTAAACTTATCAGGTGATTTGTTTTGGCAGGCGCTTAACGTGGCGTCGATAATAGGGCGATAACCTGTGCAGCGGCATAAATTGCCTGAAAGTGCTTGAATTACGGCTTCTCTGTTTGGTTGTTGTGTTTTTTGGTACAAAGCAAACATCGACATTATAAAACCAGGCGTACAAAACCCACACTGAGAACCATGATGCTCAACTAAACTTTGCTGTACTGGATGTAAATCTTTTCCATCAGGTAAGTGTTCAACGGTAATTAATTGTTTGCCATGTAGAGCAGATAAAAATGTCACACAACTATTAATGGCCCGATATTCAAGACTACTACTTGTTTGTTCACTACTATTTATCACTTCAGCTAAGACTACTGTACAGGCCCCACAATCTCCTGAAGCACAGCCTTCTTTAGTGCCTGTTAGGGTTTGTTGTTCGCGCAAATATTCAAGCAAAGTTAAGTCAGCTCGGGCTTTATCTATGGTAGTTATTTCGTTGTTGAGCAAAAAGCTGATCATATTGCGCTCCAAAATTAGGGTTTAGAATTGATATTATCCAGACTAGTGTAGTGAAATACAACAAAAACCAGACTAAATGGTCAGGTTTGGTTTATGATTAAGAAAAAGGTCTTATTGAGTGTGTTAATTATTTATAGATGTTTCTAAAGATAATTGTGATTTTGCGACAATTGTAGTTTGGCCAAATAAATTGTGTAAATTTGCATAGAACTCCAAAATGAACATCTACTATTTGAATCCTTATAAGTAATTTTTTGGTTACAAATTTATGCTTCTAGCAATCGAATAGATTGGGTGATATTTTTAAATTAATAATTAGAGCCTTGTAGGTTTTACACCAAGGGAAATAAAATAATAAATGTGTGCAAGTATTAATTACAAAGAAATCAGTATTGGTGAACTTAACCGCAATAAAATACTAGATGCGGCGGAAAAGGAGTTTGCCTTGCATGGGTTTAAAGGAGCGCGAGTACAACAAATAGCTGATCGTGCTGAATTGCCGAAAACCAACGTGCTTTATTATTTTAAATCTAAAGAATCTCTCTATCTGGCATCATTAGAAGATATATTGCGACTATGGAATAGTCGGTTTGACGAGGCAACAGTGAATGATGACCCCGCTGAAGTTCTGGCTCATTATATCGCTGATAAGATGGAGATATCTCGTCTGCGCCCAGATGCCTCTAAGATGTTTGCACTAGAAATCATCAATGGTGCACCTAATTTAAACGCGTTTTTTAAAGATCAACATGCGTCGTGGATGGCGGGACGAGTAGACGTTATTAAACAATGGATAGATCAAGGCAAGTTAGTGGCAACCGATCCCCACTATTTGTTATTTAATATTTGGGCAACTTCACAACATTATGCTGACTTTTCGGTACAAATTAATGAACTTAGAGGTAATCCTATGACTCAAATTGATTTTGCTGAAGCGACCAGTAATTTGATCAAGTTAATATTAACTGGTTGTGGATTGTCTGTTCCAACAGAATTTCAATAAGGTGATCGATGAAACATGCATACCCTAGGGATTTAATAGGTTACGGACAAAATCCTCCTCATCCAAAATGGCCAAATAAAGCCAGAATTGCAGTGCAATTTGTACTTAATTACGAAGAAGGCGGTGAAAACTGTGTGTTGCACGGTGATGAACAATCAGAAACCTTTTTATCTGAGATCATAGGTGCGCAAGCTTTTCCAGACAGACATTTAAGTATGGAGTCTATGTATGAATATGGCAGCCGTGCTGGTTTTTGGCGACTGTATAATTTATTTGTTCGTTATAATTTACCGATTACCGTATTTGGAGTGACGATGGCACTGCAACGTAATCCAGAAGCAGTTGCCGCGATGCAAGAAGCAAATTGGGAAATTGCCAGTCATTGTATGCGCTGGATCAGTTTTCAAGATATGCCTGAAGCCCAAGAAAAGAAGATGATTAATGCTGCTATTCAGTTACATCAAGCGATCACAGGCAGTAAACCGAAAGGTTGGTATACAGGTAGAACAAGTCCTAACACACTGAAATTGATAGCTGACCGAAGTGATATTTTATACTGCGCCGACTCTTATGCAGACGACTTACCTTATTACGATAAACACTACTCTGAACCTCTATTAATGGTGCCTTATACCCTAGACACCAACGATATGCGTTTTGCTACCCCACAAGGTTTTAACAGTGGTGAGCAATTTTATCAGTATTTAAAAGATGCATTTGATGTTTTGTATGCCGAAGGTGAAGTCGCCCCAAAAATGTTATCTATTGGTTTGCATTGCCGTATTATTGGTCGTCCAGCGCGGATGACAGCACTACAAAAATTTATAGAATATGTACAAAGTCATGATCAGGTTTGGTGCTGTACTAGAGAGCAGATAGCGTTGCATTGGAAACAGAAGTTTCCAAACTAAGACAACATTTGCAGCGTACCTTTGATAAACCTTAGCTAGTAAGGAATATACATGTATTTTGAAGATTTTCAGCCGGGTCAAACATCTCAGTTTGGCGCTTATCAAGTTACTGAAGAAGAAATAATAGAGTTTGCCAGTAAGTACGATCCTCAGTTTTTTCATTTAGACCAAGAGGCGGCGAAAGAATCGCTATTTGGGGGACTGTGTGCGAGTGGCTGGCATACTGCAGCTATGTTTATGCGTATGTTGATTGATAGTCTTCCGGAAGACCATGGCTCACTTGGATCGCCGGGTATCAATAACCTCAAATGGTTAAAACCTGTGTATCCAGGGTATATTTTAAGCGTAAAAAGTTGTGTGAAATCTAGTAGATTGTCTGAAAGTAAACCAGGTGTCGGTTTAATTTGTGTCAATTATGAGATTGTTAATCAACATGATGTGGCTGTGATGGCGTTAGAATCCAATGCATTTTTTAAATGCCGAAATAGTTAAGTTTTACCATTCTTTGCAACAGCTAACCCAGTTGTTGCAAAGCTCAGTTTTGCTCTAAGACTCCAAAAAGTCCACTATCAAAGGATACACATCCAATGATGCATTTTGCCCAATAACGCAATCCACATGCCCGTAGTCAGGAATTTCTTGACGGTGATATAAATCGTTGCCATTTACACTGCGTAGTAGATTATAGGTTTCTAGGGTACTGCGAGGTAATACGCAGTCGTTATTAGTACCTGAGATAAACAGCATGGGCAGGGCTAATTTTTGTACATGCGGAAGGTAACTATTCTCTCCTTTGGCATTAATAAGCTGGTTTGCCAGTAACATTTCTGTCAACTGCTTCATTGCGCGCAAATTGGCTCTGCCAAACATGCGTGGTAGGGCATTGTGAGTAGCAATATTTAGCTGACTATGTTCATACAATTCACCAAATATAGAACTAATGCGGTGACATACGGGGCTGTTGCAACGCTCGTGTTTAGGAACGGGCATAAACACCAAGCTAGCATCGTATAATTTTGTGCACCAACCCGCATTAGAATCAGTAAACGCAGTTAAGTGTTTTTTACCGAAATAGGGTAACCATGCAGGGAGTCGTAATTTGGCTTTATTAGTATTTAAATCTAACGAATACAAGTGAGTGGAAACTTGTGAACACACAACTTTTCTGACGTTCTGCAGACCTGATAACAAGGCCATAGTTAAAGTTGATGATCCTACGCCATGGGCAAATACATCAACTGCCCTAGCTTTTGTAATCTCACACACTCGAGCAACAGCCGCAGGATAATCTAGTGTGGCTACATCATCCATGGTGGATTGCAACGCACTAACAGGTAATTCAATACTTAATCGATGATCTAACAACCACACGTCATATTTGTGATTTACTAAATATTCCAACAAATTACATTCTATGGTGTCGATGGCATACATTAAACTAGACACCGCAATACAATGAGACAAGATAATCGGCCCTTTATTGCCTCCTTGAAACCGGGTTAACCGCAGTTCAACGTTATCTTCTGTGGTAAAAAAGTGTTGTTCAGGCTTACCAGCATTAAGTGCTCGGATAGGCGTTATAGTTTGGTGGGGATCGTATCGTTGTACATCACTAATATAGTCGCTGAAATTATTCATCTTGGCTTCCTTAGTTCAGAGAAAAAGGCGATACCCAAGTATAGATAAATTGCTGAAAAAACAACCAGCAACTCTCCATCTAAATTTTACTGTTGATTCGTGGTAATACGATGTGAACCTATAACTCAATGATGTCGATGAGAAGCTTTGTTTTTGAGCATGCGTTGATAAATTCGTGCATGCTATTGAGAGTTGAATTATTCGTTGTTCTAGTAAACCATTAGAACAATGATTTTTCGCCGAGAACACTCTTTATGCAATAATTAACCTACCAAACGGATAAGTCAATATGGCGTTTATTAAAGATCGCCTCGGCTAAAAACTTAGCCATTTTTGACTATTTCAAATCTAATACATACCTCAATACAAACACTGCGGCCATGATATAGGTGATCAAGGTGACTTGTTTATAACGCCCTGTACCGAGCATGATACCCACATAAGTAATAAACCCGAGTGCTATGCCTTCGCTAATACTGAAAGTTAATGGCATGGCAAGTAAGGCCACAGTGGCGGTAGCGAGTGACGTAAGATCGTCAAAGTCGAGTTGTCTGAATGAGTCCATCATCAATATGCCCACCATTATCAGCGCGGGTGTGGTTGCCATTAGGGGAATGACTTTCATAAGTGGGGTTAAAAACAAAGCCAGCATAAAACACAAAGCAACAAACACTGAAGTCAGTCCGGTTCTGCCGCCAGCAGATACACCTGCTGCTGATTCAACATAAGACGTAACAGGTGAGGTACCAATTGCTGCGCCTATTACACTGGCCGCTGCATCGGCTGTCATCGCTTTGCCCATTTTAGGTAATTGACCGTTTTTATCCAATAAATTGGCGCGTCGGGATACACCTATTAAGGTGCCTATGGTATCGAACATATTCACAAACAGTAGAGCGAAAATAAGATCCCAAGTTTCAGCAAAAAATTCGATGGGGTACATAATATCCATAGCAAAAAATGTGCTGCTTATATCGTCAGGAAGACCAATGAATTGACTGGTATGTTGGGTTAAATAACCGTCACCCACTGGGATAAATGCACCCACTAAGCTGAGTACAACGATTGATATTAGGATCGCACCCGTTACTTTTCTAATGACTAAAACTATGGTTAATATTATGCCTGCTAACGCCAATAACGTGGCGGGCTCAGACAAATCGCCAATAGATACAAACGTTGCAGGATTGTCGACTACTAAACCAGCATTTTTAAGGCCGATAAATGCGATAAACAAGCCAATACCGCATTGCACACCAATTTTAAGTGCTGCGGGAATTGCTTCAGCTATTTTAGTGCGCACCCCCGTCACAGATAACAACAGAAATAAAATACCGTTCCAAAATACAATGCCTAAGGCTGCGTCCCATGGTATTTCTCGCGTTAAACAAATCGTAAAAGCGAAGAAAGCATTTAATCCCATACCAGGCGCCATTGCGATGGGGTAGTTGGTCATAAAGGCCATTAATAATGTACCTAAACATGCCGCTATCGCTGTGACAGTGATAAGTCCTTCTATCGGCATGCCACCAGCACCTAAGATGCTCGGGTTGACTACCAGTACATAAGACATTGCAGCAAAGGTGGTTAAACCAGCAATAAATTCAGTTTTGAGATTGGTACCTTTTTCTTTCAATTTAAAAAAGTGTTCAAGAAAGTTAGACATATTTATCACTCTGGTTTTGTATGAAAATATTTTGATTTTACAATTATTGTGCAAAAAGCTGACCACCTAGTCTGGCAATGGTCTGATTTATGCTGTTAACATACGTTAGATGTTATCGAACGTGAAGAAACAATCCGATATTTTTACTCTAGCCCTTTGATTTGGCTGAAATATATCACCTAGAAACAGCTACCATAGCTAGTGTTGCACCAATTATTAACTTAGTTAGCTATTTTGGTGCAAGTATTATCAACATGCCCTAGATTAAGTAGGTGAAAAAATGACAAAAAATGAATTGAAGCAATGGGTAGCATCCCTGCCAAAAGTTGAGTTACACCTGCACATAGAAGGGTCGTTAGAGCCTGAATTAATGATGGCTCTAGCAGACAAACATCAGATTGCATTGCCTTATGCGAATATTGAAGAAGTAAAACAAGCATATAACTTCGAAGATCTGCAAAGCTTTTTAGACCTTTATTATTTTGGTGCGTCGGTGCTTAAAGACGAAGACGATTTTTATCAGCTGATGTGGAATTATTTACTTAAATGTAAAGAAGATAACGTTGTTCATGTAGAAATTATGTTTGACCCACAAACCCATACAGAACGAGGCATTGGCTTTGATGTGTTTATGCAGGGTTTTAAACGGGCTATGCAACAAGCTGAACAAGAGTGGGGCCAATCCTGTTTATTGATTATGTCTTTTTTGCGGCATTTGACAGAACAAAGTGCCATTCAAACATTAGAATCTGCAAAACCTTATTTAAACGATATTATTGCTGTTGGATTAGACAGTGCTGAGTTAGGCAATCCACCTGAAAAATTTACTCAAGTGTTTGAAATGGCCAAAGAATTAGGTTTAAAACGCGTGGCGCATGCTGGGGAAGAAGGCCCTGCAGATTATGTGTGGGGAGCACTTAAAGCTTTAGATGTACATCGAATTGACCATGGTGTGCGTAGTATTGAAGATCCTAAATTGATTGAGTTCTTAATCCAATCACAACATCCGTTAACCGTTTGCCCTCTGTCTAATACTAAGTTAAAAGTGTTTAGCCATATGCAAGAGCATAACGTTTTGCAATTACTTGACTTGGGTCTGATGGCTACGATTAACGCAGACGATCCTAGTTATTTTGGTGGATACTTAAACGACAACTTTTTTGCCATAATCGACCATTTACCTATCCAAAAACATCAATTGCATCAATTAGTAATAAACAGTTTTAATGCTAGCTTTATGCCTGCAGAGCAAAAACGAAAATGGTTGGAAAAAATAGATTCTTACTAACGCCTATTATTTATCTTGAGAAGCCATTGCAATGACTAGTTGTAAGGCTTCATCTTTGCTAAACCCGCTTTCTATAAGCGCTTCGTAATGTTTACGTAACAATTCTGCTTGGGCTTTAACTAATCTTGGATCACTTAATACTGTTGTCTGATTAAGCAATTGCTCTGACAGTTGTTCGTTCATAAAATTAAACGGTTTGCTTTCTTGTGCGTTAACCATGCCTATAGAGAAAGCTAATATGGCAATAATCGGAATATAGGTGTTTTTCATGATATCTCTCAGTTCGTAGGATAGACCCACTGGTTAGTGGCCGCTTGATAGCGACCTGCAATGTACGTTCACGTTACTTCGTTTACGAGTAATAATTAATCTCAAAGTTCAGTACTCATTAACGACTGAGTTCTTCTATCAGAGTTCGATACTTCGGGAACTGTTTGATTAAGTTAGCCGTTTTACCTAACTGCATATCAGCATATTCAAAACCAGGAGCCACGGCTTCACCAATTAAACCATACCCATACTTACCGGAAGTTGATATTTTTGAAGCTTTCCAAGTGCCACCTTCGACCATCATTTGCATCTGATGACCTTGGCTTGGATCTGGTCCTAAAATGGTGGTTTGTAAACTACCGTCAGCGTTCAGCATATAGTAGGTAATAGGATCACCCATATGGAAATAGTGCATGATATCTGATTGGTTCATATGAAAATGACCTATGGGAGATTGTGCACTTAAAAGATAATAAATGCTGGTCATGGTGACTCGGTTGCCATTTTCAGTAGCAATAGTAGGGCGATGATCCGCTTTAAATGTCTGGCGAAAATAACCTCCTTCAACATGTTCTTCTAAGTTTAATGCTTTAGCTAACTGTTTTGCAGTGAGCAGGTTGTTGTCATTGGTTACACTGGCTAATTCACTAATGGATGCCGACTTTTCAGAACTTGGTGTGAGGCGTTGCTGGCTCACATTGTTTATTTCACTTTGTACTGCATAGGGCATGGTTGTTTTGTATTCGCCCCAATTAGCGACAATTGTATTCACCACTTTACTACCCACTAGATAAGCTGATTCGAGCGCAGATTGCATGCCTGCATAACCATTCTCACCGCTTTCTAATCTTAAATTTTCAATAGCGCTTAAATCTGCTGGAGGCATTGAATAATTGCTACCAGTACGCACTACCATAAAACGCTTTTTATCCACTTTTTTAATGTTATCTAAGTAGATCATTGATTGATAACTGCCGGTATCTTCCATGCCAGAACTAACAAAATTTCCTTGCCCAGCTGTCCAGTAGTGAGTCCAATCGTTTGCCCATTGGTTTAATAAATCACCATGCCAAAAAGTGGATGCGGCCAAATGTTCGCCTTTTAATACAAAAGGTAATTTTTGAGCATTCGGATAACCCACGTATTTATCTCGAAGAGTTTGCATACGTGGGTAATCATTTAATTCAACATCTTTAGTCAGTGTGTAAGCCCAATCCACTAGTTGAGGGTTAAGTTGATATACCTCACCATTTGAAGATTGGCCATGCCTATTCACTTGATTGAGGTCAATGGTTTGATTTTTGAGTATTGGATCAGTGGTAAATAACGGAAAGTAACCTGATGACCAGCTGTCAGGAATTTCTCTAGCATCAATTTGATGGGCCAAATCACCGTCGAGCAGCCAAGTAGCCCAAGCGGCAGAGCCTAAAGAAGCATCCGCTGGGTCAAAACCAGCAATCCCAGCTACTAACCAATAGGCATGGGTTAAATCAAATCTAGGATCTAAGCCTAAGGCCATTATTGCAGTTGCCGCTTTAGCAGTTCCCATACCAGTCACTATGCCCATTACGCCCGTTTCAGCATTGATACAAATATCATGGTGTGAAACAGCAAAAGGTAAACAAGTATCAAGCTTTTGGCCTGCTTTCCAAAGTTGAAATTCACCCGGTTTATCACCTTCATCAGCACCAATTTCAAACATGGTGACAACGACAACTTTTATTTCAATGGGGACGTCGGCAATTTGTAAGTCATTACTAGTATCATTTTGCGGTGAGCAACTTGATAACAGCAGCAGACTTAAAATTGTTAGGTAACTCGCTTTTAAAATATTAGTAAACACAGATTTTCTTCCAATAAAAAAGGGTAAATACATGACATATTTACCCTATAAGGTTGTTTTGATAAAAGCTAATTAAAACTTATAGCTGAATTTCGCTTGGTAGTGGCGAGGTAATTCAGGCAATACAATTTGAGCACCAAATAAATCTGGGAAGTTAGCTCTAAAATACCTTTCGTCAGTTAAGTTTTTGATATTGAAGCTTGCAGTCCATGTGTCTGCTTCATAAAATATACCAGCATTAATCAAAGTGTAGGAAGGTAATGTAACGGCTTGAGAGAAACTTGAAAATGTCTCATCAGCCTTAACAAGACTCGCGTTTAGCGCATAACCATTTTGAAAGTCGTAAGTAGCATTTAACGTATAAATGTTTTCAGGGATACCCGCTTTGCGCGATGCTTCCTTGTCACCTTCGCCAATTAATGTCAGTCCAATTGGATTACCACCGTATATTAATGAAGCATCAGACAAGGATGTGAGGTCTTCTATTCCCAAGAAACCAAACAAACTACCACCTTCACCGTTGTTATAGGCAGTTAGGTTATACACTTTTAAGTTTGTGTAACCCGCACCAATAACAAGTTGATCTGACACTACCCAACGTAATTCAAATTCTGTTCCTTTGTTTTCCGTTGTAGCGTTAGTAACAATAGCCTGTGCGTTAAAGTCACTGCGTTCTTGTTCATAAACAGACAATGCGAAGTATAAACTGTCGTCGAGAAATGAACCTTTAACACCATATTCAAACAATTCAGACGTATCGAATGCACCATTATAAGGATTTCCATCGCCATCTATTAATTGTCCATAACCAATTTCCGCTCCTTGACCCGCAATCAAAGTCGCTTGTTCAGCAGCAGTAATGTAAGGGATTAAACCAAAATCGGTTTTATAAGAGATACTGGCATTCCATGAGGTGCCATCAAAGGTTTCTTCTGCACTGTTAACAGTTGTTTGATTAAGTAACAAATCGCCGCGGCTGGTTGTCTCTACATCTATTGTGTCATAACGCACACCTAGTACGATGTTTAGCCCCATTTCCCAAGTTAGATCAGTCATCACAGCAAAACCTAAATCGGTATAACTTCCCGTATCATGATTATCGAAATCTTTACCAATGCGAGTGCCTAACAAACGTCTGTCCAATGCGGTTGAAGGACCCGTCAGATCTCGTCTATTAAAAAATTCATTGGCAAAATCATCAGCATGGAAAAACTCTGTATGACGAATTGAAGGTGAAATTTGAACTTGTGCTAGTAAGGTGTCAGTTTCATATTCAGATGAAAAAACCAGTTTATTTTCAAACACAGAACTGTCGTGAGTTTGAGAAAAACCATAGGCGTTTTCATTTAAATTATCGTAGGCCTCATAAAACATTTGGTTTTTGATTTCCCAACCACTATCCGTGTAATAAAAAATATCGAAATAAGCGGTTTCAACGGTATTTAACAACACATCATCAGTTGCTACTAATACTTGGTTTCCACGCAGAGTAGCAGTGCCTGGATTATCTAACTGCATCG
>Ga0209495_1002952_pt1 | contig 10732 bp, 7 predicted proteins | sample EN1Hudsemesocosm_FD_184629 | JGI IMG/M metagenome (GOLD analysis project Ga0209495, IMG submission 184629) | Methane-oxidizing microbial communities from mesocosms in the Hudson Canyon - EN1E Hudson Canyon (SPAdes) (version 2) | ecosystem: Environmental > Aquatic > Marine > Cold seeps | place... | reverse complement strand
TTTTTGCTGCAGCGACTAATAAATCGGTCTGACGACAAAGGAAAGCGGGGATTTGTAATACATCTACATATTTAGCAGCCATAGCAGCTTCTTCTGCTGAGTGAATATCAGTAACCGTAGGGATGTTAAAATGTTCACCTACTTTTTTCAATATTTTTAATGCTTTCTCATCACCAATTCCTGTAAAAGAATCTAAACGCGAACGATTGGCTTTTCGGTAAGAACCTTTAAAGATGAAAGGAATCTTAAGCTTATCGGTAACTTCTTTAATCTTTTCAGCAATCTCAAAAGCCATTTCTTCACCTTCTATGGCACATGGACCCGCTAAAAGATAAAAGTTGTTTGAGTCTGTATGTTTTAAGTTGCTTAGTGCATTTAGCATAGCTATGATTTTAAAAAGTCAATAATGGTTTGAGAAACGTCTTTGTTCTTCAATATTCGTCGGTGTCCCAGCTTTTTTGTGAGCACTAATTTACTGTTTTTCCAGTGTTCATGAATTTGATGCGCACTTTCTACTGGAGCGTCTACATCGTCCTCACAATGAAGGATTAAGCCATCGGTATCGATAGTCTTCACCAGATTACTGATACTCAAATCGTCGAATTGTTTCTGGAATTTAGCTACTAAACGATCTCTCATCAGCTTTTCTATCCTAGAGCTTACGTTTATAGTCTCACAAAAAGATTTTAAAATCCATTTGGAACTCGATGGTGAGCCAATGATAACACATTTTTCTGTCACAAAACCTTTTGTGATTGCATATACACAGGCTGCACCACCCATTGAATGTCCGATAATAGATTCAATTTCGGGATGCAGTTCTTTAATTCTGAAAATCAAATCAGAAAATTCCATAACGTGGGTATGTCTTCCGTTTGAATTTCCGTGTGCTGGAGCATCAAAACTATATACCTTATAGCCTGCTTCCATTAATGGTTCTACTAAATGCGCTACTTGTGTAGCCCTACCAGCCCAACCATGTACCAATAGAATGGCTTTGTCTGCCGTACCCCATTCGTAAACTTGAACTCTATTGTTCTTGAATTTTATCGTTTTAGTTTTCGCCAAACGAGAAAACTCAAGCTCTTGTTTTGGCGCTTTAAATCGTATAGGGGTAAAGAACAGTAATGAAGCCAGTCTAGCTGTAAGAGATGGCGATAAAAACTCAAACACAGCAAAAGTTAACCTCATCCAGTTAGGAGCTCTTAATGCAGGTTTTTGTTCTTTTTTATTAGACATTAGGGTAATGTGTTTTAGTAAGTTGGGATTTTAGTATTAAGCATGTATTATTGATTATTTCCTTCGTGAGAACATTTCTACAAGCTCAATGTGACAAGTAATGGTTAGTTTTTCTCGTTAGCTTCCACCATCATCAAATTAAATACTCATAGAATAACCTAAAGGGATAGGTGTGTCAGTCAGAGCGTGTCGAAGACTACCACTCAACACTCACCACTTACCATTTACGTTTTCCGACTTACGTTTCGCGTCTACTTACAAATTGCCATTTGTCCATTATTTATAACGGCTAACGCTTTCCCTGTAAAGGACTTTCCGGTAAGTGCAGAGTTTTTGGATTTAGAGACAATATCTTTTTGTTCGTATGTCCATTTTAGTTCTGGATTAAAGAGGGTAATGTCGGCTAGACTCCCTTCCTCTAAAGTTTGACTATCAAGTCCTAATATAGCTTTAGGTGTGCTGGTAAGTTTTACGACAAGCTCCTCTGTACTTAATGTTCCTTTTAAAGCTGTATTCGCAGCTGCAAAAGAAGTTTCGAGATTGATCATCCCAAAAGCAGCGATGTCGAACTCGCATTTTTTGTTTTCTATATTCTGTGGATAGTGATCCGAACAAACTGCGTCTAGCGTTCCATCTTTTAAGCCTGCTTTAAGAGCATCAATGTCTTTTGTAGAGCGTAGTGGTGGATTCACTTTTAAGTTACTGTTGAAACTTTCTAATTCTGTATCATTGAGTAGTAAGTGATAAGAGCTTGTGTCGGCTGTAACTTTTAAACCTTTTGCTTTTGCGTCTCTAATGAGTTTTACAGATTCTGCAGTCGAAATCGTAGAGAAGTGGATTCTAGCATCGGTGTATTCACACAGTTGTAAATCTCTTGCAAGTTGAAGTTCCTCTGCCAGCGCAGGGATTCCTTTTAAGCCTAAACTTGTACTTGTAACTCCTTCATTCATTTGCCCTTTCTGTGAAGTCTTTTCCTCTGCAGAGAAGCTCATAATGAGTCCACCAAAGTTTTTCGCGTAGAGCATAGCAATCTTCATCAAACTCGCATTGGAAATTGAGCGTTTGTCATCACTAAAAGCGATAGCGCCAGCTTGTTGCATGTCGTACATCTCTGTAATTTGCTCGCCTTTTCTGTTGTCGGTAAGAGCGCCAATTGGGTGAATATCGACTATATTGTGTGAAGTTTGATTCACTAAGTAGCTAACCTCCGATTTGCGTTGGATGCAAGGCTCAGTAGAAGGCATAAGAGCCACATGGGTATATCCACCCTGTGCAGCTGCGTTCATACCACTATTTAAATCTTCTTTATACTCGTGACCGGGTTCTCCAAATCGAGCGTTCAAATCCGTCCAACCTTGAGAGATATGTAAGTTTTCCGCTTCAAAGATTTCAGCAGTAGCATCTTCAATAGAATCAGAAATGTTAATAATAAGGCCATTTTCAATGAGCAAATCTTTTGTTTGCTTATGATGTTTAGAGCTAGCGTCTAAAATGGTTGCTTTTTTAATGAGGATTTTCATATGAAGCCTATTAGTTCTCTAGTTTAATTTGCGCCTTTTTATTCCAGTTTTTCAACAGTAAACTTTCAGCAATTAATAAAGCCAAAGCTAAAAGAATAAAGGAATGCCACAGCGAAGTTCCACTGCGATTTTCTTTTAAGGAATCCTCTAACTGGAGACCTTCTTTTTGCCATAGATTTATATGTGCGTATCGTTCACTAATATCTTGTAATTCTTCAATGTCCCAAGGTTTTAAGTTACTCTCTCGGCGGTTGTAGTTGAAGGATAGCGTCTTTTGTTGATCTTGATTCGTTAAGTTGTAGAAACCATCTTCCTGAATAAGATTCTGTATGTTAATCTGTATCCTTTGATCCACGGTTCTAACTTCTGGAATAATATCAATATACTCACCTTTTTGTATTCTATACTGTTCAGTGCTACTCTTTCCGTTAAGTATGATGGTTTTGTCTTTTCCTAAGGTATAATAGATGTTTTCTGCTCTAGAACTCTGTGTAGCCATATTGAAGAGTAGGGGTACAAATAAGGCATGTTTTTCTAAGTTACTTGCTTCTGCATTTAAAGGCGAGCACATTAAGTAAATTGAGCCTAAGCCTTTAGTATACGAGTTGATGAAAGGCTCTTTCGTATTTAAGAGCATTACATGTTCTTCTGAACTAGAGTAGGTGTTCGCTATACTGTAATATTGATTGATTGAAGGAAATTCGGTCTGTTTAGCTTGTTTTTCGAAGACCTCTTTAAAGAGTTTGTGTTTCTTGTTTAAGCTTGAAACTTTTACACGTTTTGAATTCAACTTTGTGTAGGTCGGGATATTTAAGCTATTTGCTAGGGTTTTATAGGAATCTGAGCTCATTCCTTTTGATGGAATGATTAAAATGTTTCCACCATTTTCGGTGTATACTTTTAAGCTGTTAATTAATCCGCTTGTAGGATTGCTAACATTTTCAAGAATAATTAAGTTCTGCTGACTTAGTTTATTCAAGTTGAGCTTTCCTACTTCTAGTGCTTGATAGTCGAAAATAGCATCATTAAATAAAGCTCTTAGTGCAGTGCTTGAGGCGTTTTCGTAAATGCTAAGTACTTTATTCGCTTCGGTAACATCAAAGTTAAAGTACAGTTTATTGTCAAAAGGAATGGTAGCATCTGTTAATTCTATAGATGCCTCTTGTATTCCAGTCGTATGATTGCTAAAGTTTAGTTTTGCATTCGAGCTAGAATTCGCTTTTACTTTAAGAGTCGTTAGCGCTTTTTGTTTCCCATTAACAATGAGTTTTACGGTAAGGTTTTCAAGATCGTCGTTAGATGCGTTCGAAACTTCAAAGTACAACCATTCTTGTTGTCCTAAGCTGTGGCTCGGAGATTCAAGGTAACAAGTATCTATAGAGAGGTTTGTTTGAGGATACGAACTTATAGGAAGTAGGTGAGTAGTGAAGCTTGAATCTTGTGTATGGAACTCATTCTGGAAACTGGATTTTTGGAAATCACTGATTATATAAAGCTCAGCTTCTGTATTGAGTTCGTTTTGTTTTAAAGCATTCCAACGATCTATTACAGATTTCACATCGAGTACTGGTGCAGCTATGTTTGTTTGGTCAATCGCCTCTAAACAGTCGTTATAGTCTATAATACGCTGGTGCTTCCCTTGTAATTCATTGCTGATGAAAATGAATTCATCTTTTCCTTTATGAGCGTTTAATATAGTACGTGCATTGTTTTTAGCTTGCTCAATTAACAATCCCTTATCGTTCGTAGCATTCATGCTAAAAGAGTTGTCAATATAAATACCAACGATTTGTTTATCGCTAATAGATTCTACTTTATCGCTTAAGTAAGGTTCGCTAAAAGCAAGTATTACAGCGGAAAGTAACAATAATCTAATAAGTAGAAGAAGTAGTTTTTGAAGCTTCGTAATATTGCTCTTTTTCTGATTGATTTGTTTCAGAAATGCAACGTTACTGAAGTAAACAGTTTTGTGTCTTTGTAAAGAAAATAAATGAATGAGGATAGGGATGACTAGTGCCAGAAACGCGTAAAGGAAGTATGGTTCCAATAATCTCATTAAAGTGCAAAGTTAAAGTTTTTCCATAACTGTGAAAGTGGAGCGGCTAAAACTTCTCATAAACTCCTAATCCAAATAGTGCGAAGTCATATTTTGCAGGGTCTTCAGGGCAAAATTGTCTTAAATGGAAGTCGAGTTCTTTTACTGTTTTCCAATCGTTAGCCTTGCGAGTAATAAGTCCTAGTTTGCGCCCCACGTTTGCAGTGTGCACGTCCAATGGGCAAGAAAGTTGTCTTGGATTTAAGCTTTTCCAGATTCCAAAATCTACCCCTTCTTGATTACTGCGTACCATCCAACGCAAGTACATGATAAGTCGTTTTGAAGCCGAGCCTTTCATGGGGTCAGAGATATGTTTTTCACTTCGTAATGGATGCTCTAAGCTGAAGAAGGTTTTCTTAAACTGCGAAATACCCTCGCACATATCTTCCTTTTCAGTGTAAAAGCAGGCTTCTAATCCCTTGTGATTTTGGTAAATATTCCGGAGTGCTAGAATAAAGGTTTGAAAATCTATTCCCTGAAAGGTACGATGGCAGAAATTGAGGCTACTTTGAATTTCTTTTTCGCTTGCGTTTACAATGAAGTCATAAGGACTGTTGTCCATTATTTGCATCATATGTCGAGCATTCTTCATAATCATAGCTCTACGTCCCCAAGCAATAGTGGCGCTTAAGAATGCGGAAATCTCAATATCTTCTTTTCTATCAAATTGGTGTGGTATACTTATAGGGTCATCGCCTACAAAATTAGGTCGAAGGTAAAGCTCCACCTTCTCGTCTAAAAACTCTTTTAGTTCTGAGTGAGTCATTCTGTATGTTGATCTGAGCGGTGAATCAAATTGTAGGGGGAGGTCTTGAAATTTAATTAATGATGATTTCGGTTATTTTAATTTGTTTAATAACTAATGCTGTTTATCATTGATATTGAAATTATAACAGAGATAATTCCTAGCAAGACTGAAATACCTACGCCCCAGAGTGCTGATTTCCCTACTGCTTCTGCCTTTATTGGTGCTTTATCTTTTTGTGTGATATATATTATTAATCCAACTAATGGAATTAAGAATGATATGATATTTAGCCCTGTTGATGGCGAGTCATTAGGGTTTAAATCGTTTTGATTTGGAACACTTTCATCTTGATTTAAATTCGATGTATCTCCATCATTGTCTAGGATGATACCATCTTTCATCTCCAGCATCCGATCGCTCATTTCGGCAAGGTCTCTGTTGTGAGTAACAATCACAAAGGTTTGCTTGTATTTGTCTCGAAGTTCAAAGAAAAGTTCGTGTAGCGCTTTTGCAGAGGTAGTATCTAGGTTTCCTGAAGGTTCGTCTGCAAAAACTACCGAAGGATTGTTGATTAAAGCTCTAGCAACGGCTACTCGCTGCTGTTCTCCACCCGATAACTCCATAGGTTTGTGGTGTATTCTATCGGCTAGCCCTAAATTTTTAAGAAGTTCAGTAGCTTTGGTTTCAGCTTCTTTTTTAGAAGTCCCTTTTATCCAGCTGGGTATACATACGTTTTCTAAAGCAGAGAATTCTGGAAGTAGGTTGTGTGCTTGAAAAATAAAACCAACTTCTTCGTTTCTAAAAGCGGATAAGTTTGAAGCATTTAAATCATCTATAACCTTTCCATTAATATGAAGAGAGCCCTGGTCTGATTGTGCGAGTGTACCTAAAATTTGAAGGAGCGTACTTTTTCCTGCTCCAGAAGAGCCAACGATACTTACGATTTCACCTTCTTTGATGTTAAGTGATACACCACGTAGAACATCAAGTCCTTCGTAGCTCTTATGTATGTTATCTGCTTTTATCATCTAAACAGTTATTTGGAATAATTTCGTTCACATTAATTTTTGATGCAAAATTTAGTTGAATGTTATGAAAAAGAAAGTTGAAGGTTAAAGATTGAAAGTTATTTTACCATTCACGTTTTCCGTCTTATTTTTTCAAATTCAAGTAGTCCAAGTAATACACCAGTTTCAAAGATAGGCTGTTTCTTTGAGATTCCTCAAATAGACGATTTATATTCTGTTGACTATTCAAACTTGCGTCACTAATTAGATTGCTGATTGAGTTCTTCCATTGGAAGTTTAATTCACTTCCTGGGGCAAATCTCCAGATGCAATTTAAGTCTATATTCCAAGAGTTATAATTGATGTCGTAAAGTTGTTGGTTATTTTCGTCCCTTAAAGAAAAATCATTATCAGTAAGTTCTCCGTTTTCTAATCCGTAGAAAGTATTGTGCTTTAGTGTAGACCAGTAATGACGAAGTTTTAAGTTAAAGGAAAGTTTTGTGTTTATCACGTAAGAGAGTTTGTAAACATTGGTGATGGTTTGTTGATCTCTTTTACTGAAAAGAATATTACCCTCGCTGTCGAATAATTCTTTAAGTTCTTGATTGTCGGGGTGTAGCGCTCTACCCACGTTGTTCTTTTCAGTTTTATGAGAAATTACATAAGTCATAAAAATATGGTCATTCACTCTAAATCTAGGCGACCATCGAATGTGGAAGGATTTACTTCCAAATTCAGGCAAAAAATCATATCCAAAGCCTATGTCACCAGCAAGTCGATTGCGGTAGTCCGTAGAGTTCCACCAAAATATACTTGTATAAGGTTTAGTAATAAATACATTTTCTAGATCGTCAGTTCTTGCTTCGAAATAATCATAGGTCATTCCTATATCTTGATTTATTGAAATTCCGCTAGAGAAAAAGTTGTTAAAGTGAAGTCGTATATCAGCTGTCAGGTTAGTGCTGTTGTATAAGTTTGGTGAGTAGAGCATCTCTCTATTTAAGCCTAGTTCAAAGTCAGCCTTGCGCAAGATTCCTTTAGGAGTAAAAATGTAATAGGCTAGCTCTCCTCGGTGCTTTATCTCGTTGTTATTGTAAAGAAACCCCAAATCGTTTATATCGTAGGTGTCGCTTTCAATATTTTGGGCAGCTTTAAATCTGAAGTTACCACTCGATTTTTCAAAGATTAAAAAGGAGGCAAAGCCATTAGTTTTACTTCGGGTTTCTAAAATATGACTAAAAGAGATGTCTCCATAAAAGGTATAACTATTGTTTTTTGTGCCAATTTGTATTTGAAGCTTTTCTACATTCACATCTCTGGCTTCTCCCTGTCTTCTAACATTGGTGTTAGTGAAAGTGATAAAAGAGTTGTTTTTGAGCACTTGATCTAAAACCAGCACATTGTAGTTTGATAAGGGCTCTATGAGTTCAGTTCGTGTATCTCCTAACGAATCTTCTATAGTTGCGAACGTTTTCTCTGTTATAGCGTTGAAAAACCCAATTCCTAAGCCTTTAGATGTTCGTCCTGAAATTTTTGAAGCATTAAGTAACTGAACATTTGTAGGTGATTCTTTTACGAATTCACCTTCTTTTAATTCTGGTGATATAGATGGGGATTCTCCAATACGACGTGAGTAGAATAAGCCACTTTTGTTAAAGAGTTCAGTTCCCTCAGTAAAAAAGCTTCTGTTTTCATTAAATCGGACTTCAAATGGACTTACATTTAGTATTTGATCATCAAAAACGGTTTGTCCAAAATCTGGAACCAAAGTCATATCCAAAGTAAAGCTTTCGTTTATACCGTACTTTAAATCTAATCCACCATTGATGTTACTAGTGCTTTCCGATTCGTATAAATCTAAATAACTAGACAGATAAGGCATGAAGGAAAGACGAAGAGGTGGTTTAATATTACTTATTCCGGTTAAAACCCCTGATTGAGCTGCATAGTTTGAATTGCTTATGTCAATAGGGTTCCATGCATAGTTTTCTCGAGTTCGGCGAATGGTTCTTCCAACGTTAATACCCCACTCCTGTAAATCAGTATTTGGGATTCTAATTGCGGAATATGGAATTTCGATTTCAGCCGACCATCCATGCTCATTTATCTGAACCGCGCTTTTCCAAACGGCATCCCAGTTTCCATCCGAGCCATTAGAAGATGATCTAGAGTCCATTTGGACGCCGGCTGCTGTAAGGGCAAACATAAAATCGTTTTGAGCATCGTTATAAGGGGAGATCCATACGCCAAACCAATCACAGTTTTTATTCCACTCATCTCTTTTGCTAAATTCTGTAAGAATACTGTCTGGGGCAGTGTCGTAAAACATTGCGCCAACATAAAGTGCTTTGTTGGTGTAAATAAACTGAACTTCTGATTTTTGATTGCTTCGCTCTAATTCACCATTTCTGGGTTCCATCTGTGTCCAGTCTGTTGCTTTTGGAGCCTTCCACCATATTTCTGACTCGATAAAACCATCTATTTTAGGTGCTACTTCAGTTTTAACTGCTTGAATGGTTTTGTGGATTCCTTGAGCGAAACTGCTGTAGCTCAATAAGAGTATGAAGATCGTAAGAATCTGTTTCATGAAAATCGATTTGAAACAGCTAATTTAATTTATTTGATAACGAAATTTTAAGTATTAGTTTAGAATTAACATTCTAAACAAGAAACTTGAATGTAATTGTGTTAAACGTTTTATTTCTTGCAATTTAGGTTTACTATTCTTCTGGGAAGAATTTCTTTAAAATATCTCCCTGAGCATTCATGTCTAATTCATGAAAATGCTTGTAAAGTTCTTCGAATCTCTTAAGACGCTCCATTTCCTCATTGTTTAAGCCGCCTTTAAAAGCTACGCCAGACTTGGATGTGGTGCAAACGAAAAAGTCAAAACCTTCAACATCTTTAAGGATACCAAACTCTTTAGTTTCTAGAAGGTAGTTGTGCCAATCCTCCTGAACTATTAGAAGCATATCCATACTAGCTACAGTTTTAAATGAGTCTAGTTTAAAGCATTTAAGAGCTTCTTCGAAAAATTGTTCTGCCTTTGCTATTTCAGCCATTATTGTAGGTTTTGTGCAAAGAAAAGGATTTTACTCCATTTGTTGATGTGTTTGTTCTGATAGATGTCTGAATGAAGATTTAATTTTCAACTACCAACTACGAGCCAAAGTCCATCGCCCAAATCACTGCTCAAATTCTTCAATCAAGTCGGCAACCACTTGCTTTACGGGGCGGATGGATTTTACGCCTTCTATGGAAGGACCCGCGCACCAAACAGTGTCGTAAGTAGTGCTAAAGGCTGCTTTTTCTAGAGCTTTAGTGCCTTTGTAGAAGGTGAGCATTTTCATAAACTTTTTAAGCTTTTTGTTTTTACTCAAAAAGGATTCTATAAAATTTCTTTTGGTGCCTACTTTTTGTACATATGGAGTGTTTATAACTGTGCAGGGAGAGCCGGATAGTTTTTCGCTTAATACAATATCATTTGCTCCATAATCTACAATAGCTTGCTTGTATGCGTCGGAAACCCCAGCTTCTGTTGTGGCTATAAATGGACTTCCCATTGATATACCACATGCGCCGAGTTCTAACATTTCTTTCATTTGCTTTCCGTTAGAAACACCTCCTGCAGAAATTATAGGAATATTGCACTGTGTAACAAGTTCAGGGATAAGTTTGCTTGCAGAAGTCGGACCACTATGTCCGCCAGCTTCTTTGTTCACAGCAATTACAGCATCGCAACCTAATTCCTCTACTTTTTTAGCATATTTCGCATCTACTACATCGCAGAATACTTTTATTCCATGAGGTTTGCATGCTTTTATAGTTTTTTCTGGACTACCTAATGAGGTGATAATATAGTCGACTTTAAGATCAATACAAGTTTTAAGTTGTTGCTTAAACTTGATGTTGGACTTGTTGACAATCAGATTTACCCCAATAGCACCATCGGCTCTCTCTCGGATGGAATTGATTGCTTCTCTAAATTGATCGTCTGTACGATAATTTAAAGCAGGAACACATCCTGTAATTCCAGAATTAATTGCTTCAACGAGCATATCTGCATTTGAAACTAAAAACATCGGTGCCATAATTACTGGATATTTGATGTTTAGAATATCAC
>Ga0209495_1002941_pt1 | contig 10773 bp, 11 predicted proteins | sample EN1Hudsemesocosm_FD_184629 | JGI IMG/M metagenome (GOLD analysis project Ga0209495, IMG submission 184629) | Methane-oxidizing microbial communities from mesocosms in the Hudson Canyon - EN1E Hudson Canyon (SPAdes) (version 2) | ecosystem: Environmental > Aquatic > Marine > Cold seeps | place... | reverse complement strand
AACATAAGCTGATCGCAAGCTCCCGTGCGCAACTCAAACGCGATGCGCGGTTTAACAGTGATGCATTATGCCTTGGGGCGCAGTTGGGCCGCCATGATCTGAGGGTGTTATTGCAAGAACCTGGCGCCGAGTGCGATCTAAATGGCATTGTGGTGACCCAGGCGAACCAACATTTTGATAATCATACCTGTATTGAGCATATTGCGCCGCACTGCACAAGTAATGAAAACTACCGTTGTATTGCGGATGGCAAGTCACAGATTGTATTTAATGGGCGTATCCATATTGTACCGGAAGCGCAAAAAACGTTAGGTACCATGAACAACAACAATCTTATTCTGTCGCCAACAGCCGAAATCGATTCAAAACCTGAATTGGAAATCTATGCAGACGATGTGAAGTGCGCGCATGGCACCACCATTGGACAACTTGATGAAGAAGAAATTTACTATCTGAAAACGCGCGGTTTAACCGATGAGCAAGCGCGTCAAATGTTAACACTTGGTTTCGTCCTGAAAGTCGTCCGTAACGCTAAGGTAGATGAAATTGCAGATTTTTGGGAAACCATTCTGTCGAATTTATTGAGTTTCCAGGACTAAGACGAACTATGAGTACGCAACGATCAGTCTCCGAACTTCGCCAAGACTTTAAGATTCTTGATCAAGAGATCAACGGCAAGGCTCTCATCTACTTCGATAGCGCCGCCAGCACACAGAAACCAGAGCAAGTTGTCGAAGCGATGCGTGCCTACTATTACAACGATAATGCAAACGTCCATCGTGGCGCGCATACCCTAGGCGATCGTGCTACGAGTGGCTTTGAGGGCGCGCGAGATAAGGTAGTACATTTTTTAAACGCCGCCTCCCGTAAAGAGATAATCTGGACGAAAGGTACGACGGAGGCCATGAACCTGGTCGCAAACGGTCTCGCCCCCCGATTGAATAAAGGGGATGAGATAATTGTTAGCCGGATGGAACATCACGCTAATATTGTTCCATGGCAGATGTTAGCAGAACGCATAGGCGCAGTCGTGAAAGTGCTTGATGTGAGCGAAAATGGTGACATATTAGTCGAGCAACTCGATACACTTATTACAGCTAAGACAAAGATACTCGCCTGTACACATGTATCAAATGTGCTCGGTACGATAATCCCTATCAAAGAGATTGTTGCTAGAGCGAAAGCCAATAACGTTATTACCGTAATCGATGGCGCCCAAGCGACACCCCATTTTAAAGTGGACGTCCAAGCTTTAGATTGCGACTTTTATGCGTTTTCTGCACACAAAATTTTCGGCCCTACAGGGATTGGCGTATTATATGGTAAAGAAGCGTTGCTAGAAGAAATGCCTCCGTATCAAGGTGGTGGCGAGATGATAGAACGCGTAAGCTTTGAGGGTACAACGTTCAATCAACTGCCTTATAAATTCGAAGCAGGTACGCCGCCAATAAGCCAGGCTGTCGGCGTAGGCGCGGCTTTAGATTATTTAAACTCGGCTGATCGAAAGGCAATGGAAGCACATGAACAAGCCTTGCTTACTCAGGCCATCGAGCTCAGCAAAGGTATCCCGGGAATGTGCTTGATCGGCGAATCGAGTAACAAGGTCGCGGTGATGTCCTTTTTAATTGAGGGGTTACATCCAAGCGACATTGGTACCCTGCTTGATCAGCAGGGCATAGGTATTCGTACAGGTCATCATTGTGCAATGCCGTTAATGGAGTATTTAGGCGTACCAGGCACCGCTCGCGCTTCGTTTGCATTTTACAATACCGCCGAAGAGGTCGAACGTTTATTTGAGGCGCTTGCCAAAATACAGCGAATGTTCACTTAACAAGGTCTAAGACAAATGACAATTGAAACTTTTGACCCCCAACAAAACATAGAACCCTCGATATCATTGAGTGAGAAGGCGCTGAATCACATCCGCAGGGAAATCGATAAAGCAGGCGGTGGACAGTCTTTCCGTCTGTATCTCCAAACCAGCGGCTGCTCTGGATTCATGTATGAAACAGAGCTTGTGTTGACCACAAAAGAAGATGAGCAAACCTTTGCCTTTGATGACGTAAACATTGTCATTCCAAAAAAAGATTTACCCGTTTTAAATGGTACAGAGATAGATTTTGTTACCGTCGGTCTGAATAGCTTATTCAAGTTTAACAATCCAAACGTGACAGGAGAGTGTGGCTGTGGTGAGAGTTTTTCTGTGACGAAAGAAGGTTAGGAAAACATGCCGGAAAGAGAAGTTGCAGTCACCAACAGAGCCGTAGAAGGTCGAATTGTTCCCGCCGGAACCGAAATCATGATCCCTAAAGATACCTTTGTCACAATCACACAGTCATTAGGTGGCACCTTCACTGTGGCGGTTAACGGCAACCTAGCAAGAATAGAAGGTAAAGATGCTGACGCGCTCGGCAAAACAGTCGAATACGAAGACCTTAGCACTTTCCAAGATGGCAGTGTTAATGACGATCAAGTTTGGGCGGCTCTTCGCCAAGTTTATGATCCAGAAATACCGGTAAATATCGTTGAGATGGGTTTAATCTACGAAATCGAAGTAGTAAAACTCGATACAGCACTGCATGAGGTATTTATTAAAATGACACTTACTGCACCAGGCTGTGGAATGGGGCCTGTTATTATTGATGATGTACGTGCTCGCGTCGCTCAATTGGATGGTGTTAGTAAAGTCGAAGTTGACCTTGTATTCGACCCACCATGGAGCAATGAGATGCTCTCTGATGAAGCAAAACTTGAGTTGGGTTTGCTTTAAATATAAAGCCAAGCGCAACCTAAAAATATTTTAGGATATAGCAACGACTATGAGCTCCCCAAGCCTTGAAGAATTCCAAGCTAACGCGCTTGGCACATCGACTAAAATCGAAGACGTTTTCGATGCCTTCGAGTTCTTGGATGACTGGGAAGAACGCTATAGCTACATCATCGATTTAGGGAAAGCGCTGCCAAACTTTCCTGACGCACAGCGCAAAGAAGAAAACTATGTGCATGGCTGTCAAAGCCAAGTATGGTTAATAGACCGTTACGATGAAGCGTCAGACACCCTGTACTTCTTAATCGACAGCGATGCCATTATTGTCAAAGGTCTAGCGGCGATTGTACTTGCCACACTCAACGCAAAATCACCATCAGAAATACATAAAATGGATGTTGAAGCGATCTTTGAGCGTATTGATTTAATGCGGCACATCAGTGCTACACGAGGAAATGGGTTACGATCTATGCTTGAGTTAGTAAAAAAATCTGCAGCGACGCGCCTGACTTAAACAAAGACAGCCTGTCTCTGCAATTATTAATTCGGCCACCGCCTCAAGACAACGTGCGTAAGCATCTTCAGTTATCTATATCCCTCTCCCGTTAAACACTCATTAGGTAGCGAGAACTTTACTATTATTTATTAAGCGCAAGGAAAGGGGCGTCCACCAAGGGTATGTATTTACCAAGCAATCAATAAATCATCTTGCTGAACGTTTATGCGCCCTGCCTCAATTTCAATCGTGCCAGCCCCAAAGCTTGCATGCACTTGAGATACCGTTAGCGCTGTTTTTACATTCGTTAATTCGAATTGCTTTTTACTATACGGATCCGAAAAGCTGAAACTTCTGTAAACTGAAAATTGATCACCAGGCCGTATACCGGATGCAGCACCTGCTTTAAATTGCAAGTTTTTACCGTCAACCCTCGAGATACGTGTCATGAAGGGCTGACACTGCAATTGTTCGTCTACGTAATACGCAATTTCATCGATTAATTCATGAATTGCGTCGCCGTAGTTGGTCTTCCAGAACGCTTGGGACGCAAACCCAATTTTTTGATTCGAGGCGACATTCCAATCACCCTCAGTTGCGAAGTTACTCTGCCAAATTAACTCTCCGCTGAACCCATCGTGAACGAATAATTCCATCGAAAAACGACGCGTTTCATTCGCTAAAGCCCAAGAGCGCATCGTACGATCCCAAATCGACGTTTCGTAGGTGCCGGAATCTTGCAGCCCCATATCTCGCACAACCCCCGATAATACAAATTGCGCACCGCTTTGCTTAATAATAGTGGATGCCTTAGTCAACGTTTTTGACGGTGTTAGATAACTCGGCGCATTGCGGACATTTCCATATAAAGTGTGTTCCGAGCTCTCGAACACTAGTAATTTTTCATGCTGCTGGAGCGCCGCATTAATTGAAGAAGACAGTCCACGACGCACACTGTGTAAATCACCCCAATTAGCCTGATCTGGGGTTTGTAAAGAGAAGCCTAACAAAGCGACTGTCTTACGATATTTGGCCGCTTGCGAATCAGGGCATAAATGCAGGCGATCAATATCAACACCTAGGGTGAGCGTTAATAAGTCGCCATCGAGCTCTTCATTGCGTACCTCAATACGACGGACATGTGCATCGCTATCAACCTTCAAAGCGTCGCGCAGCAGTTCACCATTTTTGATATACTGATGACTCTCCAACTTTATACCCTGAGATAGCAGAGCCTGGCGCAGCGCCTCTTGCTGGGCTTGCTCACGCGCCTCATTATACGTTTGCTCGTCTACCGAGGCTGAGCCAGTTACCTCTACCCAGTCGGCATGCGCCTTTGCGAAGATAAAGACCGAGTAGAAAAGTGCTTGGACGAAAAATCGAATAACCATAGTGTTAACCCAAATCAAAGTGGTAGCGAACCTTATTACAAATTTTAATTTTGATGCTTAGGCGCGCGCTTCTATGGTGGCTGCGTGCTCCCGAAACGTTAGTGCTTGCAAGTCTGGCGCATGATTCATCTTTAGTTATATTGTTTGTACTGTTCAAACAATCAATAAAAGAGCTGAGTAGTGAGAGTTCCATGAAGGTTTCAATGTCCGTTTGTTTACCTTCACCAATAGACACACCGTTAGCGCCATGAAACATCGCGTCGAGATGCAAACAAAAATTATATTTAACATTACGAAGAGCAGGCAGAATCATAACCGAACTCATTGTTTCCACTTTATAACGCAGCCACCAAAAATGAAGTGTTATGAAAATCTCGTGCCAACCTCGTTATATATCCAGTAATTCTGAAGCTGCCTGCGAAAAGATAGAGCATCTATCGATCATCATATATCAACGCCTTAACACTATGCTTCGGCTGGTTGCAGTTAAACAAAACTAGTTAGGCCAAAGTTTGCCGCTTTAAGTCTGGAGTTGACGTTTCTTAAACAAAGTGAGGCCAAAGCGCTATTAACGTTCGCATCCATATAAAAACTTTTAAAGCGTGACGAACTTGCCTTTGTTTTTCATGCAATTAAGGTAGACTAGTTTCCTGAAGTCGGGCCTTATCGACGACTAAGGCACATTGTGAGGAATCCACCCAAAATGAATGTTAGAGCCACTAAAGGCTTATTAGCCCTTTTGACTCTGTGTTTCACGAGTTTCGCCTTTTCTGGTTACCGTACCCTTCTCGATCCCCGATCCATGGCAATGGGTGGCACAGGCGCCGCAGCGTCAACAAAATTTAATGCGTCATTCCACAATCCCGCGTTAATCGCCTTTAACCGCGGCGTCAAACCAGATCGCATTTACATTAGTGCATCGCAAGGCTTGAGAGAGCTTTATGATCAATCACTAGCGGAAGACGTTTTCGAATATCAAGATAGTAATTTGCAAAATCGCATAGACGAAGATCTGAGAACCTCCCAAGGAGAGCAAGAAGCGGTGATAGAAACACTCACTGACTTCAGAAGCTATTTACGCGATAAAAATATGAGCAGCTATCGGAGGGATGACACGAGTGCCTTTAGTATTTTAGTTGATACACTTCCTGTCACGCTTAACTTCTTTATCCGCCGAGATATACGAGAGATGTCGGTCATTCGAAACAGGGACGAGCAAAAAATACAGGATTATATTACTGCGATTGAAACTGATGCCGATTTGATAGAATTCACCCAGTTTAATTCTCAGATTGAATCAAGCGTCGATAATACGTATTTCGATATCAGTGAGTTTGGCGTTACCGTCGCTACAACCAATGTTATTGAATACAACATGCCTATTTCTTGGGGGTTAACGCCGAAAATATTCGAAATGAACGGGTCTCATATTGCAACACCTTTGAACGAGTACGAGCCAGACACGCCACCGGAAAGACAAGTCAGCCGAGACCTAATTGAATGGAATCTCGATATTGGCTATTCAATGCTGCTAACTGATGCTTTTCTCAGTGATGGACTTGGCATCGATGGTTGGGCACTTGGCGGCGAGTGGATATTTAGTTTTGTCGGAATGAATATTTTTCCTACTGACTTCACTCCTTTTAAACCAGTCCGTCCTAGCCCTCGCTTTCCAGGCACAAAGAGGGCAATCCAAGCGCTTTATCAGCTAGGCGTTGCGCACTATCGTGAAGACTATATGCTTACCATGGACATCGATTTAACAGAAAATGAAGTCTATGATTTCGAAGGTCTAACACGTTTTTTAAGCATGGGTGGTGAATATTACTGGCGTGATGATTTCCATCTCAGAGCAGGTCTTAGACTTAACCTTGCACAAACTGAGTTTGCCGCAAAAGACCAAGCTGTACTGACGGGCGGTTTCATCTACCAACCCAATGGTTTCAATATAGAAGGTGCATTCATGATCAATGACGTTGAGCAGGGTGCGACGCTTGGCTTTGGTCTCGCATTTTAGTTAAGGTGTTTAACAGCTAACAAGCCCTAACGTAACGTCGACTAAAATCATGCCAAAGAATCAAGATATGCAATGTTTTCTTGTGGGCGGTGCCGTCCGCGATCAGCTGCTAAATATACCTATTAAAGATCGAGACTGGGTGGTGGTCGGTGCAACACCTGAGCAGTTATTAGAGCTAGGTTTTCGGCAAGTTGGTCGAGACTTTCCGGTCTTTCTGCACCCGCAAAACAAAGAAGAATATGCACTGGCGAGAACTGAACGAAAATCCGGCAGCGGTTATCATGGATTTATTTGCGATTTTAGCGCAAACGTTAGTTTAGAGGAGGATCTTCTTCGACGAGACCTAACCATCAATGCGATGGCGCAGGATGAAAACGGTCACATCGTTGATCCCTTCCTCGGCCAGCAAGATATTCGCAAGCGTTTACTTCGACATGTATCGCCCGCTTTTATAGAAGACCCACTTCGTGTGCTACGCGTTGCCCGTTTTGCCGCACGTTTTGCTTACTTAGGGTTTACGATCGCAGACGAAACGATGCAGCTCCTGCAAACATTGAGCAAAAATAACGAGCTTCTCAGCCTAAGTGCCGAGCGAGTTTGGCAAGAGATACAACGCGCATTAAGTGAACGAAATCCAGAAATCTTCTTCCAAACACTCAGAGATTGCGGCGCTCTCGTCAAACTAATACCTGAACTCGACGTACTATTTGAAATTCCAAAACCAGAAAAGCGTGCTCCCAGTATAAGTTTCGGTGAACATGCATTACGCAGTCTTAGGCAAGCAAAATCCCTAAATAATTCGGAGCCAGTAAGCTTTGCAGCCTTAGTTCATCATTTGAATAACACCCTAACCGATGCACCATCTTCCTCAAGACCTCATGAACATCCAGCAAATGCCACGACCCCTATTGAACAGTTATGTAGTCGCCTTAAAACGCCGACTCACTATAAAAATTTAGCGCTCACGGCAAGCGAGCTGCATACTAATATAAACCAAGTCTTTGAACTCAGCGCGCCGTCTATCCTTCAAATATTCAAGCGTTGCGACGCCTTCCGTCAAACAGAGCTGTTCAATAACGTTTTAATTTGTTGTCTTGCTGATTCAAGGGGTCAGGCGGGGTGTGAACAGAAGGCATACCCGCAAGCCGAATTTTTGCGGGCAATACTTGAGCAAACCAACAAGGTTGATATCGCTGAACTCCAAACACAGGGATTCACGGGTCGTAAATTAGGGGAGGCAATTGATGACATGCGTTGCCAAAATATCTCAAAAGCAAAACAACGCCTGCTCGATGCCTAATCGATTTGATGTATATGAGCAACTAAATGAGGCGGTATTCACTGATGCATTCTAGCCACTCACCTAGAGTAGCGCTCGTAACTGGCGCAGCAAAGCGCCTAGGGCGATGTATCGCTGAAACCTTGCACAAAGAGGGTTGGAATATCGTGGCGCACTATCAACACAGTGCAACTGAAGCTAACATGCTTTGTGAAAGGCTGAATAACAAAAGGAATAATAGCTGCAAGATAGTTCATGCGGATTTGTCTGATAAACATGCGCTTGATAAGTTTGCGCAACAGGTTCTTTCTGCTTGGGGATCAATCGATGCACTCATCAACAACGCATCCTCTTTTTCGCCAGACGAGGTATCGAGCGATATATCGACAGATACAGCGCAAAGTAGTCAGCATTACCAAATCAATGCAGAACACCCCTACCGCTTAGCTAAATTATTAAGTGAGGATCTCAAAGCCAGCAACGGCTGTGTAATCAATTTATTAGACATCTATGCCGATCGCCCACTCGCTAACTTTGCAAACTATTCAGCAAGCAAGGCCGCCGCGGCGAGTTTCACAAAAAGCCTTGCTATGGAGCTAGCGCCCGAAGCTAGGGCCAATGGTATCGCACCCGGTGCGATTTTATGGCCAGATGAAAGCCTATCCTATGAAGAGATACAATCTAAACTAGCGCTTATCCCACTAGCTAGGTGTGGTGAGCCCGGGGAGATTGCCAAAGCTGTGTCATATTTGTGCGGTGCCAATTACATAACAGGGCAAGTTATTACAGTAGACGGTGGTCGCTCACTCAACCTATAATCGCGAACATTAAAGAAAAGTTGCATTAACCACCCTCCCTATTGCTACTTTACAAACACTCAATAATCTATTTTTTCAGGAGTAACCTCATGCGAAATGCGGTCATCGTCGCGGCAGGACGTTCTGCTATCGGGAGCTTTGGCGGCTCTCTTTCAAGCCTTTCAGCTGTTGATATTGGCACCCAGTTAGTGAAGGGGTTATTAAATAAAACAAGTATTCCCAGCGATCAAATCGATGAGGTAATTCTCGGCCAAGTTCTCACTGCCGGCTGCGGCCAAAACCCTGCGCGTCAGACCACCCTAAAAGCTGGGCTGCTGCCAAGCACACCCGGAATCACAATCAACAAAGTCTGTGGCTCTGGGCTAAAAGCCGTGCAAATGGCGGTACAGGCCATTCAGCTTGGTGACGCCGATATGGTAATTGCTGGCGGTCAAGAAAGCATGAGTAATGCCCCACATGTTTTACCAAATAGCCGCAACGGTCAACGCATGGGAGACTGGAACATGATTGATACTATGGTTACCGATGGCCTCTGGGATGCTTTCCATGATTATCATATGGGAATCACGGCTGAAAATATCGCGGCAAAGTTCGACATAGCGCGCGATGCACAGGATCAGTTTGCGCTTTCGTCGCAACTAAAAGCCGAGACTGCAATTACTGCGGGAAAATTTGTAGACGAGATCATTCCCATCTCAATTCCTCAACGAAAATCAGACCCAATGGTGTTTGATACAGATGAAAATGTTCGACGCGGTGCCACTCCCCAAAGCATCGCAAAAATGCGTCCCGCTTTTAAAAAAGATGGTACCGTGACCGCTGCCAACGCATCATCTCTCAATGATGGAGCAGCCGCTGTAATTGTTTGCAGTGAGGAAAAAGCCAAAGCGCTTGGCCTTAATGTACTTGTGACTGTCAAAGCGTATGCCAATGCAGGTGTTGAGCCGAGTATAATGGGTACCGGACCCGTTCCAGCGAGCAAGCGCTGTTTGGAAAGAGCAGACTGGTCAATTAATGACTTAGACTTGATCGAAGCAAATGAAGCCTTCGCCGTTCAAGCATTGTCTGTGAACCAAGGAATGAAATGGAATGAAGAAATAGTCAACGTAAATGGCGGAGCAATTGCATTGGGTCATCCAATTGGCGCCTCAGGGTGTCGAGTCCTGGTTACGTTGATACACGAAATGATTAAGCGTGACGCCAAAAAAGGCCTTGCGACCTTATGCATTGGCGGTGGCATGGGCGTGGCACTGGCAGTAGAGCGCTAATGCTAAATATCGTACTTTTTGAGCCTGAGATCCCGCCGAACACTGGGAATATTATTCGCCTAGCTGCCAATACCGGTAGTCGATTGCATCTCATAGAGCCTTTAGGCTTTGATCTAGACACGAAGAAACTGCGCCGCGCAGGTTTGGATTATCACGAATTTACAGAACTGCGCACCTATAAAAGCTTTGAATTATTTACAGAACAAGAGCAGCCTAAAAACATATACGCACTCACAACGAAAGGAACTCGTTCGCATTGCAGCGTTCGATATCAGACAAGCGACTATTTGCTATTTGGTCCAGAAACTCGGGGGTTACCGGAGAGCGTACGCGAAACTTTAGGACCGGAGAACTGCATTCGAATTCCAATGCTCAAAGAGAGCCGTAGCCTAAACCTCTCGAACTCTGTTGCGATTATCTTATATGAAGCCTGGCGACAGCTAGAATTTGTTGGTGGTGAGTAAGCAGAAACATGCAAACATAATAAAGGAAGCGCCAAAAGGCGCATCCTTTATCTCAGGCTTCGCATCCTGAAATCGCGTTAGTGGCTAATGCGACGTGGAGTCCTGCGCTTCTTCAGATGCCTGTGCCATTTCTTGCTTTTTCTTTTCAAGTGCCTGCGCAAAAATAGCCTCGAAGTTAACCGGAGCCAACATCATCGGTTGAAAGCTCCCCTTCGCTAATACATTATCAATGCTCTCACGCAAATATGGGAAAATTAAATTCGGACACACAAC
>Ga0209495_1002936_pt1 | contig 10785 bp, 9 predicted proteins | sample EN1Hudsemesocosm_FD_184629 | JGI IMG/M metagenome (GOLD analysis project Ga0209495, IMG submission 184629) | Methane-oxidizing microbial communities from mesocosms in the Hudson Canyon - EN1E Hudson Canyon (SPAdes) (version 2) | ecosystem: Environmental > Aquatic > Marine > Cold seeps | place... | reverse complement strand
TATGTAGCTATCGAGTCTGACCCCATGCTTGTTGCCCCCTAAACTTATACTTTAATAGCTCTCTTCACCAAACCAAGCAGCCATTTTTGCAGTTTCAACGTTGGCAAACTTAGAAATAAGCTGGCGCATCCAGATATTTCCTGCGTCCCTATCTTGTCGGGTGTGCCAGAGAAGAGATATTGGGGCGGGCTCAATTTCGAATGACAAAGGCACAACTGTAAGCTCTCCCGCACGAACAGCACTCGCCACTACAGACTGAGGCGTAACACAAACCAAATTGCTATCTTTTAGAATTGACGGAATCAACGAGAAATAATTAACCGTCATTGCTATCCTTCTCTTCAGCCCTAGTTGTGCAAGGGCATCATCTACATTAGCGCGCGCTTCTCCAGATAAAGAAACCATCAGATGATCTTCTAAAAGATATTGCTCTAAAGGCAGCACGCCTTTTGGATCAAGTGATTGTAACAGGCTGTGATCCGGCCGAACGACACAAACCAGCTTATTACTAAACAACCAGGAAGAGCGAATTTTCTTATGGTTACCAACATAATAATGAACAGCAAGATCTATTGACGCATTTAAGAGTAGTTCTTCTGTATTGCGGTGAATTGGAACGGAGTGAATACTAATATTAGGCGCTTCTGTTTCCATAACTCTTCGCAAAGGCAGCCATATCATATCTACAGGATGCTCTGTTACTCCGACCCGAAACACTCGATCAGAAGTAGCGGGATCAAACCCATGATCAGTGGTCATCTGACGTATTTCCAACAACGGGTTACGAAAGTGCTGCCATAAACTTTCTGCTCGAGGGGTAGGCTGAATACCGCGTCCGTGTTTAACAAACAGAGGATCATTCCAGACTAAACGCATTCGTGCTACTGAGTTTGATACCGCAGGTTGGGTCATACCCACTCTAGAGGCCGCCTTAGTGATGGACCCTTCTGTCATGATCGCATCAAAAACCACGAGAAGATTTAAATCGACATTTGACATTAATACTCTCAATACATTCACAATTCATATGAATACTATATAAACAATAAATTAGATGTATGGAAAGAGATTCATTATCTTTATCTCAACAGCCACTTTAGCAATGGAGAAAATAATGAAAATCTGGAAAGTAATCCCTGACGAAACAAAGTTAAATATTCAACAACAAGATGTTAACGTCAAAAGTCCTGCTGAAGGCGAAGTCTGCGTTCGCATTCATGCTACATCTTTAAACAAGCGTGACCTCATGGTCGCAAATGGCACTTACCCTGATGTAAAAGAAAACGGACTTATTCCACTGTCTGATGGAGCAGGAGAAATCATCGCCATAGGTAAAGGTGTCGATAACCTTTGCCTTGGTGATCGAGTAGTGAATTTATTTTGGCGTGATTGGATGGATGGCATCTCTGCCCCTGACAGTGTTGCAATGGGAGGGACTGTCGATGGTGTTCTTGCTGAAGAAGTTATTTTACCAGCACATGCATTAATCAAAATTCCAGAGTTCCTCAGCTTCAAAGAGGCGGCTACTTTGCCTTGTGCTGCCCTAACAGCTTGGAACGCGCTTATGGAATCAGGAGAACTTAAGGCGGGCCAAACAGTGCTTACCTTGGGAACAGGTGGTGTCTCTCTTTTTGCTCTTCAGTTTGCCAAAGCAGCAGGAGCAAAAGTGATCATCACATCTAGCAGCGATGAAAAACTAGCCCGTGCCAAAGAAATGGGGGCCGACATACTTATCAATTATCGCACCACCCCCAACTGGGCAGAAGAGGTACTGCGTTTAACGGATAACAAAGGTGCTGATGTCGTCATCGAAACCGGAGGTCCTGGAACGCTTAATCAGTCCCTACAAGCGGCATCATTTAATGGCCAGGTGACCATGATTGGGGTACAAGCGGGTATTAGCGAAAACATCTCGCCCCTACCTATTTTGTTCAAAAAACTACGTTTGCAAGGGATCATGGTCGGTAATAAGAAGATGTTCGAGAACATGCTTGCTCAAATATCTGCACATGAGATCAAACCTGTTGTCGATCAAATTTTTAGCTTTGAAGATGCGCCAAAAGCGTTTGAGACTATGGAGTCAGCAAACCACTTTGGAAAAATCGTGATTGTGAATTAGAAAGCACCAACGGGGTCATATATGGCCCCTAACTATACAGCTTTACAATGGATTCCCGCCTGCGCGGGAATGACGGGAAATTTATCACGAAGTGGATGCAAGGTCCTGTTTGTACTGCCTATATCAAGAGGCTTATTTTCCTTTATCAGGCCAAACCCACATAGGCTCATCTAACATACCCTGGCCTACAACTTTCGTTTGACCAAGCTCTTTTTCCAAACCAATTGAGTTGCAATCGCTTGAGCTTTCCAAAGCCGCAATTAACCTTGATGCATGAGATACAACCCATACCTGAGTAGACTTTGATGCTTTGATAATTAACCTAGCTAGGGCTGGCAATAAGTCTGGGTGAAGGCTAGTTTCAGGCTCATTCAGTACCATTAATGGTGGTGGTCTTGGGGTTAATAGTGCGGCCACCCATAGTAGATACCTAAGTGTACCGTCTGATAGTTCAAGGCCAGATAATGGTCGAAGTAAACCATACTGGCTAAACTCGATAGCGAATCGACCATCACTCTGTATCTGAATATCCAATGTGGCCCCTGGAAAGGCATCACTTATTGCATCGGATAAGGCTTGGGCATCTCCAATTTCTTTTATGGTTTGGAGTGCAGCGGCTAAATCATGACCGTCATTATGTAAAATAGGCGTTCTAGTGCCTAGTTGAGGCAACCGGGCCGGTGCGCCCACATCGCTCCTAAAGTGGTCATAGAATCTCCAATTTCGAATATTGTCTCTTAGACTAACCACTTCAGGCGTTCTTACAGGGTCAGCTATTTGACTAAATAAGCTATCGAAGCTGCTTGCATGCTGGGTCACAATATCCCACTGCCTATCGGAACGAACTTTAATTAAGGCTCTATCTCGGTCTACTAATAAACTGGCTGGACGAAATGAGTTTCCAGCCCAAATACATTCTCTTTTTATTTCAGGGTCTAGTGAAAACGCAGAGTTTGATGGTGTAGGTAAGCCTAAAGAAATGGCATAGCCGAAATCATCGCTAGAGAACCCTAGCCTCAATCGAGTTGTATTTTGCCTAGGGCCTCCTTGAACGGGAACATCGCCACTTTTCATTCTTTTCGTAATATTTTCAGGCCCAGCCCAAAAGGTAGAATCTAAGCCGCCCTCTTTTGCTAACGCGTTAACCACTCCCCCCTGAGCCGTTTCAGCCAGTAAACGAAGAGACTTATACAAGTTTGATTTTCCGCTAGCATTTGCCCCAGTAACAACATTTAGATTACTAAGGGGAATCACTAAGTGAAGTAGAGACCTATAGTTACCTATTGATATAGTATTAATCATATAGACCCACGTCCATGGCTAATGAAGTATGCTTTTTATAAGCCTATCTTGTTAATATAGTGGATGAAATATTTATTTACGCAATGTACAACACATACTTAACAGATTAAAAAATTACTCTCCGCTACATGCCTGAATAGACTGTGCCATGATTCTAGAAATACTACCTAATAAACTCTTCTCATTGCCGAATATTAACGTATTACAACGCAATAAAGATTCAGCCATTCTTCATAAGATTCTACATAATGATCTTATTGATAAGGAGATGTATTTATCTTCAGTGGTTATGCTGTTTGTTCTAAAAGGCAGGCAAATTATAAGCAATAGCGATGGTCATAAAGTGGTTATTGAACAAGGTGAAATGCTCTATTTGGCTAAAGATATGTATCTTGTTTCAGACTTCGTCACAGAACATAATACGTTCGAAGCAGTGCTATTTTTTATGGATGATACGTTTGTAGAACAGTGCGCAATGGCAAATCAAAAAATAACTCATACAGACTCACCTACTAATACCATTCTTACTCTGCAACCCAGTGAACAAATTGAAAAGTATGTTCACTCACTTATAAGCGTTTATACAAATTCCAAAAGTAACCATAGGCTACTTGAAATCAAGTTGTTGGAGCTAATAACCCTTATTAACCAGCAAGAAATTGGACCAGAATTTCTTTCTTCATTTTATCGTTTTTCGTCCCCTGTTAAAAAACGTGACATAAGAGAATTCATGAAAAACAACTACTTGAAGAACCTTAAAATTGAGGATTATGCGCTATTAACTGGCCGAAGCACGTCTACATTCATGCGGGAGTTTAAGAAACTCTATAACACCACCCCGAACCAATGGTTAATTAAACAGCGGCTTGAAAAAGCACACCAGCTCTTAATAAACACCGACTTTAATGTGACTGAAGCAGCCTTTGAGGTGGGTTATGAAAATGTGTCGCACTTTATTAATGCTTATAAAAACAAGTACGGTCAAACACCAAAACTATCAAAAAAATCGACCATTGACTCAAATGGGGGATCGATGACTTTTTTTGAGTAGTTTACTAGAACAATCTCTATAAGGTGTTAAAGGTTGCTCGGTTAAGCCAACCGAGCAACCATATCTTAATAAGGAGACTGGATTATGTGCATAACGTTTATTATCACGTTTGATGTTAAAAACGAAAAATTATCTGACTTTGCAAATATTATGAGTGAAGTGAAATCTGAACTACCCAAAACTAAAGGCTGTATAGGGGTAACGATACATAATAGTATTGATAAGCCCTCCAGCTATACCTTAATTGAAATGTGGGAATCAAAAAAGTGCCATGAGAAACATGTGAAAAATCTTGTAGATACTGGTGAATGGGATAACGTTTCTAGTCATTTAGCAGGTGACCCTGTGGGTGAGTACTACAAAGAAATTTGCCTTTAGATCCGTTAAACTAACGTTTTCTATAATCAGCGAGTCTATTTGTGATTTACATTATCGCCATTCTTATTCTTTGTTTATTAATATATGGCCCGCACTTGTGGATTCGCCATGTAATGAAGAAACATGGCAATGAACTTGATAGCTTACCCGGCACAGGGGGCGAGCTCGCTCAGCATTTAATTAAACATTTTGAGTTAGAAAATATTGGGGTTGAACAAACTCAGCCCCATGGTGACCATTATGATTCTGCCGATAAAATGGTGCGGCTCTCACCCTCTATTTTTAATGGTCGTTCGCTAACGGCCATTGCAGTTGCCACTCATGAAGTCGGCCACGCAATACAGTTCCACCGGCAGGAGAAAATCACCCAGCTTAGGCGGAAATACACCCCCTTTGCAGCGATGATCGAAAAAGTATCTATTGGTATTTTATTTTCCATACCGTTGATCACTGCCATTATGAAAGTTCCTCATGCAGCACTTCTCACTGCGGCGGTGGGTGTAGTAGGCATGCTCACCTCTGTATTAGTTCAACTTATTGTATTACCACTAGAATGGGATGCGAGCTTTAACAAGGCACTCCCCATTTTGATCAATGGACACTATATAAGTGAAGAGCAAGAAGCGTCGGTAAAAAGTGTGTTACGAGCGGCCGCGTTTACTTATGTGGCGTCGGCATTGGCAGACATGCTCCGACTGTGGCGATGGCTTGCTATTCTAAGAGGCAGCATTCGTTAATAACTGGTTACGACACCTTGAAAAAAATCAGATCATATTGTCGCTTATAAAGTACAATTACGACTTAAATTTTAATTACCTTGAGTCAGCTATGCACAAAATAATCACGATAATTATATTATGCTCACTATCATTACTCTCAGCTTGCTCGGATAGTAATTCACCATCTTCCCCTGCCCCTTTTGAGCTGTTTATTGAGGCTGATGACCAACAGATTCATATTGGTAACAATACTTATCTCAAGGCATATAGTCGTGACTTGGCAACTGGGATAGTCGCTGATATAACAAGTTCGGTGAGTTTTCATAGCAATAACCCAAGTATTGCTCAAAACGAACGATATGGTCCAGTGGTTAATGCATTAGCCGAGGGTGTTGCTACCTTTAACGTCAGTTATTATGACGAGAGTGCCAGCACAAGCATCCGCGTTAGAGATGGCTATATCACCAAGATAATCATCAACTCACCTGATAACCATTTACACGTTGATAGCTCCAGCCAGATGACAGCTTTGGCCACTTATGATGATGACTCAACCGACGATATTACCGACAACGCTGAATGGATAAGTGAGACTGATTGGGTCGCTTATTTAGCCACAGGCTACGGCGGTTTAGTTGTAGCTAACAATCCGGGGACCACACAAGTCTATGCACTACGTAATGGTATCTACTCTAACTTTCAGGAGGTCAGCGTACACCGTGGCACAATGGTCGGTTTGGAAATAAACTGTCATCATTCGTGCGAACCTGCTCATAAAGGCCAAACCACTAAATTTTACTCTCAGTCACGCTGGGCCGATGGGGATGCAGACAACGTAACTAACTCTACAAAATGGTTAACATCAAACGCCAGAGTACTCAGGCAACAAGATGACAGTAAAAGCTCGTTTAAAGCTGAGAACACAGGGAAGTCCGCAATTTCAGGTTTATATAACAGCTTTGAAGATACTAAGGTGATAACAGTAGACCGGGCTCTAGTCAGCAACCTACGAGTAGAAATGGATGCCGAAGTTCTGGATATCGACCGAAATGGTACCAACTACTGGATTCCCCGAGGAGGCAGTACTCAGCTGACCGCACTCGGTGATCTAAGTGACGGCACAAAAGATGCAGATGTATCTGATTTGGTCGAATGGCGTTGGTATGATGAAGGCACTGATGCCGAAATTGAGATTGATGAACAGTTTGTTGCCCATGGCACGGGCTTGGGGATGGTTATTATCTATGTTCAAGTTGACGGAACATCGAGCGAATATAGAGGGGTAACCCTATGGATTGGCTCGAGACCTTAAGATAACAACTAACGCAGAGCAAATACAGCATAGCCCATACTAGCTAGCATCTCGGCCTGCTTTATTTCGGAGAACCAAGGGCGCGTCTTTACTCGGTGAGGTGTAATAACCTTGGTACTTTTCATTTCGACCATTTTGTCAGCTGCACTAGTAAGAAAATAAATGGGATCGGTGACAGATCACAATATTTATTATTTGTCACCGCGCCCTTCAATAGAAATATTTCCCACATTTCTACATCACTTTCGCAGAAATTACATCTTTCATGTATTCGCTATAACTTTCCCTGTGGCACATCAACGAGAGCTCGCTGCTGTTGTTGCTGCTCATTAACGCTTATGGTTTTTTCTCCGTCTGTAATTGACCAAGACCAACACTGCTCTTTACCTACCTGTTCAGTTAAAGGAGAGATAGTGATGGTTAGTTCGCGGGAAGGGTCAACCATAAGGGGTTCAGGTAAAGGAAATAAGATTTGATCCCAATGAGTCGGCATATCATTAGGGCCAGTGCCAAAAACTACACCCTGGCTTAATTCTGAGCTAAACCAACCGAGCAAGGCGAATATTTCGGCCTTTTTATTGGGTTTGATCGTGCCGGTAAATACTCTTGGAGTGTCGGCTTTGCTGATGGTATGCATATTCAACGAGCCCAAATGGGCTGTGTTTTTCAGTATGCTCTCAGGGTCTAATGCCACTAAATCAGTTTGCTGAAAGGGCACATGGGCTATCGGGGAAAAATCAAGATCATAGGGTTGATCCTGCAGAAAGGATAAATCGTCTAATAAGTCTTCATCACAAACCAGTCCGGCATGAAGACTTACTTCTGCGGGAATCATTACACCGCCTTTTGCTAAGTAACGATCTCGTAGAGCCAGCAAAGGTTCGAGCATGGCTTCATAAAACAAGCAATGGCCCATCCATTCCGAGACAATGACATCAACTTTTTCATCAAGCTGTAGAGATTGATGATCATCATGATAAAAATCGATATTATTGAAACCGTTCTTTTGCGCAATCTCTTTCGCAGTTTTGATAAAGGGTGAGCGATCAACCGCTATCACTTTGTTGGCACCCGCTCGCGCCGCAAACATGGCCAAAATTCCGGTGCCACAACCAAAATCCAGCACAGAGTGTTCAGGCCTAACCACCTCGTTAATAGATTTTTCATAGGCATCAGTACGAACGACATCCTGTAACATCACCTTATGCATCGCAACATCACGATAAGACATGCGGTAGTTAAGTGAATTTTGATCTTTTTCGTTGTTAATGCTCATATTAATCTCAATGCTACCGGTGATGCCCATCTTGAGCGAGGGAGGTATAGTATCAAAAAAGAGATAATGAGGCAGAGCCGAATGGCACTTACTTAAGGCATAAATACCCAATATTGTCATTCCCGCACACAAGGTAAATTGCAAGGCAGGAGAAAATCACCTGCCTTAGGTGGTTATTTACTCACTTCTTTTAAGTAATCAGTAAACAATGCCCACGATAGCTTATCTGCATTTTCACGGTAACGCTTTGAAGCAAAAACTGTAAATGCATGAGGCGCGCCACCATAAGTTATCATTTCGTGATCTACCTTATCGGCTTCCAACCTTTTAGCTAAGCCAGCAAAATCATCCATAGTTATCGCAGTATCCGCTGAACCATGCATGATCAAAATTTTTCCTTTAGTTTTAGTGTAGTCCTGACCTTCTGGGGTGGATAAACCACCATGAAAGGTTGCAAAGCCTTTAAGATCAGCTCCAGATCGAGCCATTTCAAGAACTGCAGCGCCTCCAAAACAGTAACCCATTGCGACTGCATTTTTGTCATTCCCTCCTTGCTCTACTGCCGTTGCCAAAGCACCGTTCATTAGCAAACGTAATTTCTCACGGTTTTTATAAAGCTCTCCAGTATGCTGTTTCTTATCTTTCACTTCTGTCGGCCTTATACCTTTACCAAACAAGTCTGCAGCAAATACAGCATAACCCATACTGGCTAGCATCTCGGCCCGCTTTATTTCATATTCTGTTAGGCCATCCCAATCGTGAAACAAGAGAACCAAGGGCGCATCTTTACTAGGAGAGGTGTAATAACCTTGGTAGTTTTCATTATTAACGGTGTAATCGACCATTTTTCCAGCGGCACTAGCGAGGGAAGCAACACAACATATCAACACAAAGCACAATATTTTCATTATCTTTGCTCCAAATCGAATTTAAATTTATTAACAATCTGATGGCAATACTGATGAATAATGGGGTAACAATAATATAGTTTATAACACTGATTTTTCCTGTTTTCCTTTATTAAGCCAGTACAGTGCTTTCTCTTCCACCACATCAGGATCAACAGGTTTAGCAATATAATCATCCATACCCGCCTCAAGGCAGCGCTCTTTATCTCCCTTCATGGCGTTGGCCGTCATAGCAATGATAGGTATTTTACTATTTTGTACACCGCAAGCCCCTGAACGAATTTTCCTTGTAGCTTCATAACCATCCATCTCAGGCATTTGACAGTCCATTAAGATCAGATGGTAAGGTGTGCTGTCTGTGGACTCATTCAATGCTGCAAGCGCCTCTACTCCATTACCTACCGCATGAGCATTAAGCTCTATGTCTTCAAGTATGCCCAAGGCAATCAGTTGGTTAACAGCAATATCTTCAACCACCAATATTCTGGCATCACTTACGTCCGTATGACTTTTCAAACATTGTAAGTTGTGATGTGTCACCAGTGGTGATGCAGAGCTAAGCGCCTCACCATCGTCAAGCACAACATTCAGAGCATTAAATAGATCCGATGGTGTAACAGGTTTAGGAAAAAATGCAGAAAAACCTAAATCAGAAAAAAACTGAGCATCTCCCCTCTCCGCTACTGAAGTCATCATAATCAATTTAAGTCCATCCAGGTGCTTATCTGCCCGAATAGTTTTACCTAGTGCCGCACCATCCATTCCAGGCATATTCATATCTAGAATAGCAATCTGAAATGCCTTATCAGGTTCTTGATCCAATCTTTGATACAGCTCTCGTAAAGCTGCAGGGCCATCAGATACCTCTGTAACCACGGCATCCCACAGCTCTAGCTGCCCTCTCAACACTTCTAAATTAGTGGCATTATCATCAACAATTAATATTCGGGTTTGGCTAACATCAACTCGAGGCAAAACCGCAACAGATTTATCGCTAACAAGCAGGTTAATACAAAATTCAAAGCAACTGCCTTTTCCTGGCACGCTCTTTACCTGTAAGCCAGCCCCCATCTGCTCACAAAGTTGGTTGGCAATGGCTAAACCAAGCCCTGTTCCACCGTATTTTCGAGTCGTTGATGCATCAACCTGGGTAAAAGAGTCAAATAAAGTATCCAATTTTTCTGGGGGAATACCAATTCCGGTGTCAGATACAGAACATTTAAACGCCAATGCATTATTATCTTTCTTCTCAAGCGCAACCCTAATAACAATCTCACCTGATTCAGTAAATTTAATCGCATTGCTAACCAGATTGGTAAGTACTTGCCTTAAACGGCCTGGATCTCCTCTGACCATGGAATAGTTTACTTTAGTGACATCAAGCACTAACTCAAGACCTTTATCCTGAGTACGATGAGCCATGATTTCAGAGAATTCACCTAGCATGCTAAGCAAGTTAAAATCCAGCACTTCCAAGTCCAGCTTGCCTGACTCAATTTTAGAGAAATCGAGAATATCATTAATGAGCGATAGCAAAGAATCAGCACTCGAACTAGCTAACGTCGCGTAGTGATGTTGCTTCTCAGACAAGGTATCACTCATCAGTAAACGCAGCATACCTATAACACCGTTCATGGGTGTTCTAATTTCATGACTCATGCTTGCAAGGAATTCTGATTTTAGCCTTGTTGACTCCTCTGCTTTTACCAAGGCTTTTTCT
>Ga0209495_1002932_pt1 | contig 10797 bp, 5 predicted proteins | sample EN1Hudsemesocosm_FD_184629 | JGI IMG/M metagenome (GOLD analysis project Ga0209495, IMG submission 184629) | Methane-oxidizing microbial communities from mesocosms in the Hudson Canyon - EN1E Hudson Canyon (SPAdes) (version 2) | ecosystem: Environmental > Aquatic > Marine > Cold seeps | place... | reverse complement strand
TGTACGGTTTACAGCCAACAGTGTCAACCCTAGCCTAAATACAAATAAAAAGGGCTGCAAATGCAGCCCTTTTTCATACTAAAACGTATCGATTATTCGATAATCTTAGCAACAACACCAGCACCTACTGTACGGCCACCTTCACGAATCGCGAAGCGTAAACCTTCTTCCATCGCAATTGGAGCAATCAAAGTAGCAACTAACTGCACATTATCACCAGGCATTACCATTTCAATACCTTCTGGCAATTCACAAGCACCTGTTACATCAGTAGTACGGAAGTAAAACTGTGGACGGTAACCTTTGAAGAATGGAGTGTGACGACCACCTTCATCTTTGCTCAAGATATACACTTCAGCTTCGAATGTTGTATGAGGGTTAACCGAACCTGGAACAGCAAGAACCTGACCACGCTCAACATCTTCACGCTTAGTACCACGTAAAAGTACACCTACGTTCTCGCCAGCACGACCTTCGTCAAGCAACTTACGGAACATCTCAACACCAGTACAAGTTGACTTTTCTGTATCCTTAAGACCGATGATTTCAATCTCATCACCAACCTTAACAATACCACGCTCAACACGACCAGTTACAACAGTACCACGACCTGAGATTGAGAATACATCCTCAACAGGCATCAAGAATGGCTGATCAATTGCACGCTCAGGCTCAGGAATATAAGAATCAAGAGTCTCAACCAGCTTCTTAACAGCTGTAGTACCTAATTCGTTATCATCTTCGCCATTCAATGCCATTAAAGCAGAACCAGCGATGATTGGAGTGTCATCCCCAGGGAATTCGTATTGATCAAGAAGCTCACGAAGCTCCATCTCAACCAATTCTAGCATTTCATCATATTCTTCAGTTCCAACACCACCACAATCTTCTGCAAGAAGGTCAGCTTTGTTTAAGAATACAACAACATATGGAACACCAACCTGACGTGAAAGCAAGATGTGCTCACGAGTCTGAGGCATAGGGCCGTCAGTTGCACCACAAACAAGAATCGCGCCATCCATCTGAGCAGCACCAGTGATCATGTTTTTAACGTAGTCGGCGTGCCCTGGGCAGTCAACGTGCGCATAGTGGCGAGCCGGTGAATCATATTCAACGTGAGACGTTGCAATAGTAATACCACGCTCTCTTTCTTCTGGCGCATTATCGATACCGTCAAATGCAACAGCATCACCACCCCAAACTTCAGCACATACACGAGTAAGAGCTGCAGTTAAAGTAGTTTTACCATGGTCAACGTGACCAATAGTTCCAACGTTTACGTGCGGTTTATTACGTTCAAATTTTTCTTTAGCCACGATTACACCTCGTAATTTTCTAAGATCACAATATTAAGACTTATTAATAATTGCTTCCGCAATATTGTTCGGAGCTTCTGAGTACGTCAAAAACTCCATTGTATAGGTCGCACGACCCTGAGTAGCCGATCGCAAATCTGTCGCATAGCCGAACATTTCTGACAGCGGCACCTCTGCATCAACAACCTTACCGGCTGAGCAATCACTCATACCCTGAATCAAACCTCGACGACGATTGAGATCACCTACTACATCACCCATATTTGCCTCGGGCGTAACAACCTCAACCTTCATAACAGGCTCAAGCAACACCGCGCCACCACTTTGGGTTAGCTTTTTGGTCGCCATACTACCTGCAATTTTAAAGGCCATCTCATTAGAATCAACATCATGAAAAGACCCATCATACAATGTCGCCTTTAGGCCCAACAAAGGATAACCAGCAAGAATACCATTCTGCATTTGCTCAGAAATACCTTTCTGAACGGCTGGAATATACTCTTTAGGAACGGACCCACCAACGATTTCATTTACAAACTCAAGACCATCCTCACCTTCTTCCAAAGGCTCAAACTTGATCCAAACATGGCCATACTGACCACGACCACCAGATTGACGAACAAACTTCCCTTCAATTTCGCAAGCATTACGAATCGCCTCACGATAGGCAACCTGTGGTTTACCTATATTTGCCTCGACACTAAACTCTCGACGCATACGATCAACGATAATATCAAGGTGAAGCTCACCCATTCCGGAAATAATAGTCTGCCCTGTTTCTTCGTCAGTCTTAACACGGAAAGACGGATCTTCCTGTGCAAGCTTACCCAGAGCAACACCCATTTTCTCCTGATCCGGCTGAGTTCTTGGTTCGACAGCTACAGATATAACAGGTTCAGGAAACTCCATTCGCTCTAATATGATAGGCGCATCAATAGAACAAAGAGTATCTCCTGTAGTTACATCCTTAAGACCAATTGCCGCAGCAATATCGCCCGCTCGAACCTCTTTAATTTCTTCACGACTGTTTGCGTGCATCTGCACCATACGACCAACACGTTCTTTTTTGCTCTTAACCGAGTTAAGAACAGCACTACCAGACTGGAGAACGCCAGAGTAGACACGAAAGAATGTTAATGTACCTACAAACGGGTCGGTTGCAATTTTGAACGCCAACGCTGAAAACGGCTCATCATCACCCGCATTACGAATAGCTGGCGAGCCATCATCAAGCAGACCTTCAATTGCTTTAACTTCTGTTGGCGACGGCAAGTACTCAATTACCGCATCAAGCATCGCCTGAACACCCTTATTCTTGAACGCAGAACCACCAATAACAGGAATAATTTCATTAGCGAGCGTACGCTGACGAATACCCGCCTTGATCTCCTCCTCAGAAAGCACCTCACCTTCGAGATATTTTTCCATCATCTCGTCAGTTGCCTCTGCTGCAGATTCTACAAGATACTCATGCATTTCAGCACACTTACCCTGAAGATCTACCGGAATCTCTCCGTACTCAAAGGTTGCCCCTTTATCTTCTTCATTCCAGATAATTGCCTTCATTTTAATAAGGTCAATCACCCCCTTAAAATCTTCCTCAGCCCCAATAGTCATCTGAAGAGGAACAGGGTTTGCACCTAAACGCTCGCGCAACTGGCCAACAACCATCTCAAAGTCTGCACCCGCACGATCCATCTTATTCACAAATACCATACGAGGAACCTCGTACTTATTTGCTTGACGCCAGACTGTCTCAGTCTGAGGCTGAACACCCGATGAACCACACAAAACAACAACTGCACCATCAAGAACACGCAAAGAACGCTCAACTTCAATAGTAAAATCAACGTGTCCAGGCGTATCAATAATATTTACTCGATGCTGCTCAAACTGATGCTGCATACCACTCCAAAAACAGGTTGTAGCAGCGGAAGTAATTGTAATACCTCGCTCCTGTTCCTGCTCCATCCAGTCCATTGTTGCCGCACCATCATGCACCTCACCAATCTTGTGAGATATACCGGTGTAGAAAAGGACTCGCTCGGTCGTAGTTGTTTTACCAGCATCTACATGTGCGCAGATACCAATATTACGATAACGACTAATTGGAGTTGTACGTGCCACTTATTAAACCTCGTAAATTGAGCACCTCTTGAAGCAAGAAGCGCTCTACAAAATTAGAAACGGTAGTGAGAGAATGCTTTGTTAGCTTCAGCCATACGGTGAACGTCTTCACGCTTCTTAACCGCAGCGCCTTTACCTTCTGCTGCATCCAGTATTTCGCCAGCAAGACGCAATGCCATGGTCTTTTCGCCACGCTTACGCGAGAACTCAACCAACCAACGCATAGCCAATGCCACCTGACGAGATGGACGAACTTCAACAGGTACCTGGTAAGTAGCACCACCAACACGACGAGATTTAACCTCAACCATTGGCTGTATCGCCTCTAGTGCCTTATCAAACAATTCAAGAGGCTCACCTTTGCCTTTTTCTTGAACTGAAGCTAACGCCCCATACACAATCTTTTCTGCTACAGATTTCTTTCCATGAACCATTACGTGATTCATGAATTTGGCAAGCAACTGGCTTCCAAATTTTGGATCAGGCAAAACTTCACGTTTTGCTACAACTCTTCTTCTTGGCATGATAAGCCCTCATATAAAACAGGTCTTCAGGTTCGTCCGGGCACGAGAATAAAACACTCCACCCGACCTTACTCTTATCCTAAGAATGACAACTCATCCTAAGGCTGTAGATACTACACACTAAAGGATTTAACCCTTAGGACGCTTAGTACCGTACTTAGATCGACCTTGCTTACGATCAGCAACACCTGAAGTATCCAAGCTACCACGAACTGTGTGGTAACGAACACCAGGCAAGTCTTTTACACGACCACCACGAATAAGAACAACACTGTGCTCTTGCAAGTTGTGACCTTCACCACCGATGTACGATGTAACCTCAAAACCGCTAGTCAAACGTACACGACAAACTTTACGCAAAGCCGAGTTAGGCTTCTTCGGTGTAGTTGTGTAAACACGAGTACAAACGCCACGACGCTGAGGGCAAGCCTTCAACGCTGGAACGTCACTCTTAGTAACTTGACGCTTACGAGGCTTACGTACCAACTGATTAATAGTTGCCATAAAAGCAAACTCCAATTAGTAAATAAACAACAAACCCTAATAGGGCATTAAGTTAAGGGTCGCAAGTCTAATCACGCCCTTCAACATAGTCAAGGCCGCTGATGCATTTTTATACAAACAGCGGCCTTAATATGTATTTTTTAAGAGATACCCGAGGGAATCTCTTAAATATTGGCTATTTATTAAGCTCTGCGCTCAATGCTTCAACAACATCTGCAGCACTTACACCAATATCGTCTGGCTTAGCCATCTTACGTTTCTTACGCTCTGCATGGTAAGTCAAACCAGTACCAGCAGGTATTAGTCGACCAACTACTACGTTTTCTTTCAGTCCACGCAAATAGTCACGCTTACCTGTTACCGCACCCTCAGTAAGTACTCGCGTAGTTTCCTGGAATGATGCAGCAGATATGAATGATTCTGTAGCCAGCGAAGCCTTAGTTATACCAAGTAACATACGCTCGGTACGTGCAGGCATTTTGCCGTCTGCTTCTGCTTTTTCATTCTCTTCAATAGACTTAACATACTCTACCTGATCACCTTTAATAAGGTCAGTATCGCCAGAGTCATGGATATCCACTTTACGCAGCATCTGCCTAACAATAACTTCAATATGCTTATCGTTAATGATTACGCCCTGCAATCGGTAAACATCTTGTATCTCATTGGTTATGTATCGTGTCAGCTCAACAACACCAAGAAGTCGCAAGATATCATGCGGATTAGATGGACCATCAGATACCACCTCACCTTTCTCTACCTGCTCACCTTCAAATACGTTCATTTGACGATGCTTATGGATTAAGACCTCATAAACATCACTTCCATCTATTGGAGTGATTACTAAACGTTTCTTACCTTTGGTTTCCTTACCAAAACTCACCACTCCACTGATTTCAGCAAGAATAGAAGGCTCTTTAGGCTTACGCGCTTCAAATAAGTCAGCAACTCTTGGCAGACCACCGGTGATATCTCGAGTTTTCGAAGATTCTTGTGGGATTCGGGCAATAATATCACCCTTATCAACAGTTCCACCATCACGATGGCTTAGTAAAGCGTTAGGCGGCATGAAATATTGCGCTGGAGCATCATTAATAGGAAGCTTCAACTCATTTCCATCTGCATCGACCAACTGTATCATTGGACGAATATCTTTACCCGCTGCCGGGCGGTCTTTAGCATCAAGTACCTGTACGCTTGAGAGACCTGTTAGCTCGTCGGTTTGGGTCTTAATTGTAATACCCTCTTCCATGCCAACAAACTTAACAAAACCTTCTATTTCAGTAATAATTGGGTGCGTATGCGGATCCCACTTTGCAACAATTGAACCCGCTTCAACCTGTTCACCATCTTTAGTAGTAATAACAGCACCATACGGAAGCTTATACCACTCTCTTTCACGACCATGATCATCAGCGATTGCAAGAGCAGATGAGCGTGAAGCAACTACTAAGTGACCATCTTTGCGCTCAATAGACTTCATATTGTGAAGCCTAACTTTACCACCATGCTTAACCTGAATACTATCAGCAGCAGACGACCTTGATGCAGCACCACCAATGTGGAACGTACGCATTGTTAACTGTGTACCAGGCTCACCGATTGACTGTGCAGCAATAACACCAACCGCTTCGCCGGCGTTAACTATATGGCCGCGAGCCAAATCACGCCCATAACAGTTCGAACACACACCATAACGAGTTTCACACGTAATAGCAGAGCGCACCCAAATCTCATCAACACCCGCTTCTTCGATTTTTTGAATCATCGCCTCGTCAAGGAAAGTGCCGATAGGTAAAACAGCATTTTCTTTATCACCAGGAGCAAAAACGTCTTGTGCAGTAACTCGACCTAGTACACGATCACCAAGAGGTACAACAACATCCCCTCCCTCAATCATAGGTGTCATCAACAGACCTTCTGCTGTTCCACAATCTTGTTCCGTAACAACCAAGTCTTGCGCAACATCAACCAAGCGACGAGTAAGGTAACCAGAGTTCGCAGTCTTAAGAGCCGTATCAGCCAAACCTTTACGTGCTCCGTGAGTCGATATGAAGTACTGAAGTACGTTCAAACCTTCCCGGAAGTTCGCCGTAATAGGTGTTTCGATGATAGAACCATCCGGCTTAGCCATTAGACCTCGCATTCCGGCTAACTGACGAATCTGAGCTGCAGAGCCTCGAGCACCGGAATCTGCCATCATATAAACAGAGTTAAATGAATCTTGATCTACTTCATTGCCGTCACGATCAACAACCGTCTCTTTACCCAGCGTATCCATCATGGCTTTAGCAACCTTATCGTTTGCTCGAGACCAGATATCAATTACTTTGTTGTATTTCTCACCCTGAGTTAGAAGACCCGAAGCAAATTGTGATTCGATTTCCTTAACTTCAGCGGTTGACGCATCAATGATTTCAACTTTTTCATCAGGAATAACAAAATCGTTAACACCAATCGACGCACCGGATAATGTTGCCTGACGGAAACCAAGATACATTAACTGATCTGCAAAAATAACAGATTCTTTTAGTCCACACTTACGATATGAGGTGTTAATTAATTTTGAAATCGCCTTCTTAGTCATGTTTTGGTTAACTAAGGAGTAAGGTAAGCCTTCAGGTAAAATATCAAATAGTAATGCTCGGCCGACCGTAGTATCTACAATAGAACGAACAATTGCTTTCTCACCCTGAGCATCAATTTCAACTTGCTCAACACGAATTTTCACTTTGGCTTGTAAGTGAACTTGGCCACCACTATAAGCACGATGAGCCTCTTTAATATCAGAGAACACCATCCCCTCACCCTTAACGTTAATCTTTTCTCTGGTCATATAATAAAGACCAAGAACAACGTCTTGTGAGGGAACAATAATTGGCTCACCATTAGCAGGCGAAAGAATATTGTTGGTAGACATCATCAGGGCACGCGCTTCTAACTGAGCTTCTAAGGTCAATGGCACGTGTACAGCCATCTGATCCCCATCAAAGTCAGCGTTGTATGCCGCACAAACTAGCGGATGCAACTGAATAGCTTTTCCTTCAATTAGCACAGGCTCAAATGCCTGAATGCCCAAACGGTGAAGTGTTGGAGCACGGTTAAGCATTACCGGATGCTCACGAATAACTTCAGCTAAGATATCCCATACCTCAGCCGTCTCGCGCTCAACCATTTTCTTAGCCGCTTTAATCGTTGTAGCTAAGCCACGGTGTTCAAGCTTACTGAAAATAAATGGCTTAAATAGTTCAAGCGCCATCTTTTTAGGCAAACCACATTGGTGCAAGCGTAAGCTAGGACCAACAACGATTACCGAACGACCAGAGTAATCAACACGCTTACCTAGAAGGTTCTGACGGAATCGACCTTGCTTACCTTTGATCATATCTGCCAAAGATTTTAATGGACGCTTGTTCGAGCCTGTAATGGCTCGACCACGACGACCATTATCTAATAAGGCGTCAACAGCCTCCTGAAGCATACGCTTTTCATTGCGCACGATAATATCAGGCGCACTAAGCTCTAAAAGGCGCTTCAATCGGTTATTTCGGTTAATAACTCGACGGTATAAATCGTTAAGATCTGACGTTGCAAAACGACCACCGTCCAACGGAACCAAAGGACGTAGATCTGGTGGAAGCACAGGCAATACTTTAAGCACCATCCACTCTGGGTTGTTTCCAGAGTTAAAGAATGCCTCAAGTAACTTCAGACGCTTTGAAAGCTTTTTGATTTTTGTTTCTGAGCTAGTCGCTGGAATCTCTTCTCTTAACTGAGAGATTTCACCTTCCAGATCAATACCTTTTAAAAGAGCCTGAACTGCCTCAGCACCCATTTTGGCATCAAATTCATCACCAAACTCTTCAAGTGCCTCGTAGTACTGCTCATCAGTCAGTAACTGACCCGCTTCAAGTGTTGTCATACCAGGGTCAATAACAATAAATGACTCAAAGTAAAGAACTCGCTCAATATCTCTCAAGGTCATATCAAGCAACATACCAATACGAGATGGTAATGACTTAAGGAACCAAATATGAGCCACAGGGCTAGCAAGTTCTATGTGCCCCATGCGGTCACGACGCACACTGGCAAGCGCAACTTCTACGCCACACTTCTCACAAATAACACCACGATGCTTAAGTCGCTTGTACTTACCACATAGGCATTCATAATCTTTTATAGGCCCAAAGATCTTGGCACAAAAAAGGCCGTCTCTTTCTGGCTTAAACGTACGATAGTTAATTGTTTCCGGCTTTTTAACTTCACCGTAAGACCATGAACGAATCATCTCTGGCGAGGCCAGACCAATGCGAATCGAATCAAATTCCTTATTGTGATTCTGGTTTTTAAGTAAATTTAATAAATCTTTCATCGGTTTCCGCTCCAAAAGGAGTTGGTTCTGGGCGAGCTTTACGCTCGCCTCCGCTAATATTAGGTTCTATCGATATTCTTTTCTATCTGGCTATCAACAGTTAATCGTTTTCAAGCTCAATATCGATACCCAATGAGCGAATTTCCTTAACCAATACGTTAAATGATTCCGGCATACCCGGCTCCATACGGTGATCGCCATCGACGATATTTTTGTACATCTTTGTTCGACCGTTAACATCATCAGACTTAACAGTTAGCATTTCCTGCAAGGTATAAGCCGCACCATATGCTTCCAGTGCCCATACTTCCATCTCCCCGAAACGCTGACCACCAAACTGAGCTTTACCACCCAATGGCTGCTGCGTAACAAGACTGTAAGACCCTGTTGAACGAGCATGCATTTTGTCGTCAACCAAGTGGTTCAACTTCAACATATACATGTAGCCGACAGTTACAGGACGGTCAAATTTATCACCACTTCTTCCATCGTATAATGTTGTTTGACCCGTATCGCTCAGACCAGCCAAACGAAGTAGCTCTTTAATTTCAGATTCTTTAGCACCATCAAAAGCAGGTGTAGCCATAGGCACACCATGACGAAGATTCTTCGCAAGCTCCATGATTTCAGCATCAGAAAATGTATCTAGAGCTTCCTTCTTAAAGGCTACATCATTATAGATCTTACCAAGGAATTCTCTAACTTCAGCTACATCACGCTGGGCCTTGATCATTCGATCAATATTAACACCTAACCCCTTAGCCGCCATACCCAAGTGCATTTCCAACACCTGACCAACGTTCATTCGAGACGGTACACCCAGTGGGTTTAAGACGATATCAACAGGCTCACCAAATTCGTCATGTGGCATATCTTCTACCGGCATAATAACCGAGATAACACCTTTGTTACCGTGTCGTCCAGCCATCTTATCACCAGGCTGAATGCGACGCTTAATAGCAACATAAACCTTTACTATCTTCAATACACCCGGCGCTAGATCATCACCCGTTTGAAGTTTGCGCTTCTTATCTTCAAAACGCTCTTCATGCTCAACCTTACGCTCTGCAAGCTGTGTTTCTGCTCGCTCGATAACCTCATTAAGGTCATCATCAATCATGCGAATATTGAACCATTCAGACAACATTAAGCTTTCAAGATATTCCGCTGTAAGCTTATCGCCCTTCTTAAGATTAGGCGCGCTTACAACCTCACCACCTAAAAGAGTCTCTGTTAGACGCTCATAAGTTGCTGTTTCTACGATGCGGTATTCATCTTTAAGATCTTTACGGAAAGTATTAAGTTGTGCATTTTCAATATCAAGTGAGCGCTGATCTTTCTCAACACCATCTCTGGTAAACACCTGAACATCAATAACCGTACCACGTGTACCGGTCGATACACGTAATGAAGTATCTTTCACATCCGATGCTTTTTCACCAAAGATTGCACGCAGTAATTTTTCTTCTGGTGTTAGCTGAGTTTCACCCTTTGGTGTTACTTTGCCAACAAGAATATCACCTGCACCAACCTCAGCACCTATGTACACCACACCAGATTCATCCAACTTAGCTAGCGCACTCTCACCAACATTTGGAATATCCGCAGATATCTCCTCGCTGCCAAGTTTAGTATCACGAGCAACACAAGTAAGCTCTTGTATGTGAATTGTAGTAAAGCGATCCTCTTTAACTACACGCTCTGAAACAAGAATGGAATCCTCAAAGTTGTAACCATTCCACGGCATAAATGCGATACGCATATTCTGCCCAAGCGCCAACTCACCCATATCTATAGAGGGCCCATCAGCCAGGATATCGCCACACTTAATCTGATCACCGCCCTTAACCAAAGGCTTTTGATTGATACAAGTATTCTGGTTTGATCGAGTGTACTTAGTGAGACTATAAATATCGACACCAGCATCACCAGCATCAACCTCATCATTGTTTGC
>Ga0209495_1002923_pt1 | contig 10815 bp, 5 predicted proteins | sample EN1Hudsemesocosm_FD_184629 | JGI IMG/M metagenome (GOLD analysis project Ga0209495, IMG submission 184629) | Methane-oxidizing microbial communities from mesocosms in the Hudson Canyon - EN1E Hudson Canyon (SPAdes) (version 2) | ecosystem: Environmental > Aquatic > Marine > Cold seeps | place... | reverse complement strand
GTCCATTCTTGCTACCATAAACCACGGTGAGTCTGGAATGGACCTTACATCAGCAATAACCCGTGTATTCCTATAATCAATACCATCAACAACACCTGTGAAGCCTTTTACTGCCATAACTGCTGGTAACTGCTTATTCTCCATTGAATGTCTCAATTTTAGAGCTGTATCAGCTCTAAACCGTAACTCATTCAAAAACACAACGTCATTATTCTCTTGCCTAACTAATAGTGTTTCTGCCGAGTCACTCACTACTGGCCACTGCTGAATAAGTGGGTATAGCTCCCTATGAGGATCAATGCGTAAAACAATAGTTCCAAGTTGCGTGCCATCACTTGTAACTATGGGCAATAAGACTGCCAAATAAACAGTATTGTTAAACTCATTACGATAGAAGTCATGGATGAATGGTTGTTTAGTTGTTATCGAATCTGTGACTGCAGCAGTAATAACGCTAGAAATTGGATTATTACTGGATGCCGTTGATATAAGCACATTGCCATTCAGGTCTAATAAGTATCCTTCATCGTAGGCATTATGCTTCTTCCATCTAGTGAGGATATTTAACAAACGTTCTCGTACTTTATGGTCAGGGTTGTTACTTGCGAACTGTTGAGCCAGTTGTACTATGTATTTATCGTGAAAAATGGTTTGTGCATCTTCACGCCATTCTTTACGCATCAGTTGTATTTCACGGCTTTTCAACGCTGCAATGGCAGTAATCTGTTCTGAGGTTTCAGTGTCATAGTCTATTTCATGTTGCCGCTGGTAAGCATAAGCAATAGAGATAATAAGAACCGAGCCTCCAATAAAACTCCAGACAAAACTAGTGGAGTTCTTTGCTAGCTTACCCAGCCAGTTATCATGTATTTGTGCAGCGTGAAAATTGGTATCAAATAATGCGATAGCCAACAGTATGAACCCTACCAGGGTATTTAAGGCTGGAGGGATGAATGAACCATCATAAAGTAACGGAGCACCAAAGAGATAAGATAAAAAGAAGGCTAGGCAAAGTAGCAAAAAAGCAATAGCGAACCCCATTCCCAAAAGCGCATTACGAGGGTGTTTGACTGAAATATTTTGGGAAGCAAGTAACGAAATAGATACCGCTATGAAACTCAAAGCTGTTATTGGCGACATATGACCAATAGGTGAACCTGCCACAGCGCCACTAATAGATAATCCTAAGTACTCCCAACTTGAATAAATGTGCTGAGCCGATAAAATAAGCAATAGCATTGCCACAGATAGAATCGTAAGGCCAATGGGTTTTTCAATACGCGTTGGCTGTTCTGTGTAAATGTTGAGGTTTCGTATAACGATAGCAAATCCGCTCAACGCGAATAACACGGCTGTACTCGGTGCCATAGGAATGTAGTCAGCACGTATCGCTGTAATAAAGTTTAATCCCAGATACCAACCAGCTAAAACGATAGCACCTATGATAGCTGCAAGAACTCCACATATAGGACCTAAATGCCATAGCCTGTTTCTCATGCTTTCCATTAGAAGTTTTTAATGTTAACCATTAGTTAGAATTGGATATAAAACACTATATCTTATATGGGTTTAGAAATGAACTTATATGGAATCAAAGTTTCTCATGCAATAGAGCCGTAACACGCTAAATAGCGTTGAGGCTTTATTGGTTGGCCTTGAAACCCTGTAAAGGAATTATAAGTAGCCACCACTTCAGATGCTTACCGTTAAACTAATGACCGCTTTTGGCACCAAGGAGACTGTCAGGTCATATCAGAACTTGCTTTATTAGAGACAATTCTCGGAATGTATACGCGTCACTACGCATGATTATATATATGTAGATGATGGAGAGGAGGTAGTTCTAATATACCCCCCACCCTTTGAATTTCATTGGTCTTTAGCTCATTAGAACACTAGTGTCAGAATGATGGTGTATTAGGAGCTTCAGTGTGATCCGTTAGGAGCCTTAATGTTACTTGTGATGCTGTTCGATCAGCTCAAAATGAAAGGCGCTTAGAATGGCTCTGAGACATCACTCTTCAATCGTTTCACTAGCATCAATCAGATGCTCATTAATCTGCAACATGGCTAGTTGTAATCTGAGCAATGAATCAGTATTTAGTAAGCCTGAAGCCCCATAACTTAGCATTTGTCTTGATAGTCCAGAGTCCTTGCCTGACCAACCACCTAGATTAGCCACAATTTGCGTATCAATACCTTTAACTTGGGCATGATGTTTGAATGAATGACGGCAGCTGTATGATGTACTATTAGGATGAACTCGTTTACAGATCTTATTGAGCTGTATGGAGTAGTTATCAGGTGTACGTGCAACATTATTTTTACCAAAGAAATGCTTTGATTCATCCTCAAACATACTCGCTAGTTCTTTGATACGCTCAACTTTCAACACTATCGGTATCACGCGTTTTCTTTGCTGTGTTTTTAGCTCACCATCTAAAATGATATGTGGTATTTCATGTTCAAGCTTCACCTTGTCACGTTTTAGCCTGAGCAGTTCAGTAATATGAGTACCAGACTGAACCATCATTAAGAGCATTAATTCTTTGTATGGTTGGTAGTCGGGACATGTTGTATCAGATGCAGTATTAACTAACTGAATTTGTTCTTCAGCTGTAAAGGTATGACGTTCAATAGGTGCAATGTCTTCTCTTATTTCAGGCCGTTCTACGGTAATCTTCAATCGATGTTTTTTTATTGTGACCCTGAAAATAGCAAGCAGAGTATTTAACTCTCGTTCAATTGACGTGGGTGATGGTGAAGGCTTGTTGCCATTGGTGATATTATGATCTCGAATTGCTTCACGCTCATCTACATAACGAACTAGAGCAAAATCTACTGTTTGTTCATTAAGGATATGATCGCCTGTAATTTTGATGAAGTTATTAAAAATAGCCTTAACTCGCTTTGTTGCACGAGTTGATTCATCTAACCCTTTCTTTGTGACATAGACTGTCCAGCAATCAGAAAATAGGTACTGAACTTTGTTGTTCGCTGCTGGCTGCGTCAAAATCTTCCATGCCTGCTTTTGAACTTGTAGGTGAGCAGGAAGTGACGTCGCAGATCTCATAGGGCTGACTTCTTCTTCATAACTTTCTTTTGTTGCATGCTCAAATAGCTCATCAAATATGCCTGAATGCTCGATCATCAGTTTGATGTCGTGTTGATGTTGCTGATTATCTTGTTCGGTCAGACCATCATCGTTGGACAACATGCCAACATTAAGGTTATTTGCTCTAAGATAGGCTTCTGCACGTTTGATAAGGTCATTCCTATCAATAACATCAATATTAACCTGCTTTAGGTTGTCGATGTATTGTTCAAAGTCCTCATGAGCTTGTTTCCAAGACTGAAATATCTGTTCATCACTGAGTGAGCTTGGTCCAAGCTGTTTGCGGTAATTCTTCCTACCGTTGAAGGAAGGATGATTGAGTAATGCTCTTGGTATTGTCCTGACATAAGCGAATGTATCGTTATTAACGGTTAAACCTTTCATTGAAAACCTGCCCATATTATTAATCCTACGTAAAAAGCTACGTATTTCAGGCCTGCAATTAGCTTGAAATAACACTTAATACCCTGATTGGTAAGACAATTTATTTAGCGGTTAGTTCCCGCCCGTCGGCACCAAACAATCGTAAATCCTTATAAAATCAGAGCCCATTCAATGTCTTAGAGTACATGGATGGGCTTTTTTTTCAATCCTACGTAAGTTTCATTGAAGTGTTCGTCCTATCACTTGTCAAAATCTTGTTGTATATGATTGAAAGCTATTCATTCGTCATTGAAAAGCTGGAGAAGGTTCGGAAATAGATAGAACTATTTGTCTTTTCTCAGATTTGAAAATGGTTTTTAGAATACTTGCTCTATTTTAAGGCAGTATCAAATTAATGATGAAATATCACATCCCTATTTTTAATTTATGTCGTTAGCCCCTTTAAATATAAGTAATTGCTTGATGACATTGCACACAATAAAGCCGATACTATGACGTGAATAGATATGATGCCTTTTCCATCAGATATTAGGCATCTTCGAAGGATTTCAAGTCAAGATAGACGACTTAGTAAATAAAAATATAAAGTGGATTGCATGTCTGGTAAGTTAATAAAACTAAAAGCTGAAGATATTAAAGTGGCCGTCCCACTACCTTGGCCTATATGCGACAGTAATGGCTCATTTTTAGTTAGAAAAGGCTTTATGATTAAGTCTTCTGAGTTAGTTGAGCATTTAATTGCTCGTGGAGTTTATGGGCAACAGTCAGACCTTAACTCTGAAACCACACCTCCTTTCGAGGTTCCTAAGTCTGTAAAACCTCGCGATCATTCTCCATTTACGATGTTGGAAGACGTTGCCAGTCAATTAGCCATTACATTGTCAAGTTATGCCGATGAAAATATTAACTTTACTAAAGAAATAATGGCATTGGCTGCAATTATTCAGCATGAATGTGAGCAAAATCCACATGCAGCATTAGCTTCATTATTCGTAGTGGAAGGTGGAAGTTATCCAATAGAACATTCTGTAGATGTAGCTGTAATCTGTGAAGTGATGGCGCATGAACTCGCAATTTCACGAGAACAAAGAAAGTCTATTATTGCTGCTGCTTTGACGATGAACATTTCAATGATTGAATTACAAGAGAGCTTGTATCGACAAGAGACTCCGCTCACTGCACAGCAAAAAAAGGCTATTCAATCTCACCCCCAAAGATCTGTCAAGATGTTACGTCTGGCTAATGTTGAAGATAAATTATGGCTTAAATGCGTGATGGCGCATCATGAAACAATTACTGGAACAGGTTATCCAAACCAGTTGTTTGGCAAGCAATATCCGAAAGCCGCACAGTTGATAATATTAGCCGATCAATATTGTGCTCGATTATCCCCTCGTTCCTACCGTAACCCAGCCCTTCACTTAGGAATTCTACGTGATATTTTACTTGATAAAGGGCATATGGTTGAATCTGATATCGAAGAGTTATTGATTAAAGAATTAGGGTTTTATCCACCAGGCTTATTGGTTCAATTAGAGAACTTAGAAGTCGGTGTTGTCACTGCACGTGGTGATAAAGCAGGAACGCCCATAGTCTGTGCCTGTAAAAATCCAAGTATTGGTAATTATGAACATCCTGAAAGGCGTAATACTGCAGTTAAGGGGTTCAAGATAGTTAAGGTACTCCTCAGTGATGATCCCGATATCACCTTTGATAGGAGAATTGTTTGGGAATTTGACGAAGAGGTCCCAGAAGTATTGAAGGTGAGCTCTTCTTCAAATGATAAACGTGAGCAAGTATTACCAGAGATCCATAACGCAGTAGATGAATTGCCGTTATTGCCTTCGGCTGTATGCAAACTCATGGGGCTTAGTATTTCCAATGAGCATTATTTTGAATATGTACAGCAACTTGCTGAACAAGATCCAACTTTTGCAGTAAGGTTGATAAGGCAGGCAAACTCAGCCGCACAATCTCCTACTTCTGAAATAACCTCTCTCAAAAGTGCTGTTGCCAGAATTGGGGCTTTACAGATAAAAAGGTTGTTAACCGCCTTTTCAGTGGCTCAAATTTTTATACCAACCAATAAGAGCGAACGTGATTTGTGGGCTCACTCCATACAAGTTGCGGTGACGGCTCAAGCAATAGCAAGATTAGCCCCCAATAATAGAATTGATCCGGAGCAAGCTTATATTTGTGGTTTATTACACGATATTGGTCGGTTTGTACTATTCAAAAAAATTCCTGAAGGCCCCGTATGGATTGATGAGCAAGATTGGGGGAACCCTGTAGAACTCCTCATTGCAGAGCAAGAAGCATGTGGTTTAGATCATGCTGAATTAGGGGCGATGGCGAGTAAACGATGGGCATTGCCTGAAGATATTTCCACAGTGATAAGCAAGCATCATAACTACACGTATACAACATTAACTGCTTTGGATAAAAAAATGACTAACCTGATAAAGATAGTTCAAATGGCAGATTATTTTAGTATGCAAATTATGAAAAAGCCTGAGCTATTGAACCTTCCAGCTGAGGAGTTAGAGATTAAAATATTAGAGAAATGCCTCCATTCATCGTGGGACCATCCTCCAGTTTCACCAGCATTATTGCAAGAAGAAGCCGTTAATATTTATGAGCAAGCATCTGAGACGTTGGAGGAGCTTGGTATTCATATTGACTGAGTACTAGACCAAGGCCCAGCGCAACAAAAAAACTCAGCCCACGATAGTGCTTAAGCCTGATTATATGGTAGGCCATCAGGGACCTCACCTCCCGATAAAGAGATGATGAGTTCTTCAGAAGGGCAATACATTTCATAATTACCAAAGCATAATAATTTGTTAAGTGTGATTTGTTTCACTCTTTCTAGTGAGTGACTGATAACCATCTCATGGAAAGTTGTTTCTATTTGGTATGATGTACTCTTTAGGACTAAATATGATTGTATGAACACATTAGCAGACAGCATTGTACATAAATTAGACTTAGTTATTCCCAGTGAAGATGCATCAACGGGTGGCGTCGAGCTGAATGAGAAACTATTACAGCATTGGATCGACGAGTTACCGAAAAATGATCTTGTTGAGTTTAGCCAGCTCTATCTTGATGCTCTTACTCGTTTCAATGGAAATCAACTCTCGCATATACAACGACTAGAGTCTCTCGAACTCTATCGTGAACCATTGAATAGCTTATTATTAACCTTAAGCAGAGAAGAGCTTGGCAAACTTATCCCTGAACCTAAACAACGTCTGGAAATAATCTACACCTTAGCTAGCTTAATGTCGAAATTAGCAACGGGCTATAAAATAATTATTGTTGAAGCGTGGCAACAAAGTGAAAATCTAAAAGTGAGCCCGATTATCCTACTGGCGATCAATCGTGCGTGTGAACAACTTAGTTTTATGGCTTTGCATGCTTATAAGTTTTACCAAACGGTACCTGCTCGTGTTTTTTATGAGCTACATCAACTTTATCTATTTACGGAACATTATTCTGTCACTGATGTTATCCCACAGGTAGGTAGTCGTCACTATGCTGCAGCCTCTTTTAAAGATTATTATGCTCAGATATTGTTAGTCAGTATTAGTAATCCGTATGGACTTAACAGTGGTGAGGTCATAAGAATATATAACCTTATGGAACAATTAGCCCCAGATGCAGAAATACAGCCACTTCCTGACGAAGCAATACATTCAGCGGGATGTTTTTATATTAATTGTCTAAGTGACCGAATTCCAAGTCCAAGGCTACTACCCATAATTGAAAGTCAATCGCAGCCACCTACGCGCATACTTAATACTAAACCTGTATTGCACCTTGTTGATCTATTATTTCAGCAAATGAGTGGCCCTGAGAACGTGGCTGAAACGGTTATTGATGTCGCATTATTAAAACAGGTTGTGCCCTATTTAAATACATCTTATGAGCGTAAGAAAAAACGTATTGCGCTGACGGGTAATACAGAGACCTATGTTGCCATGGGGTTAAAAGTAATTCACCACTGTATGACCCATTGTAAAACTCTGCCAGAGAAAAGCATTGCCTGTTTAACTGAGCCTTGGCAGATTATGAATAAAAATGCCTTAGGTTACCTGATAAGCCAACATCAAGTGAGTGGTTCAACGCGGTTAGATATTGGTGATTTTATTGCTATTTTTGAGTCCCAAGAAGGTAAAAAACCTACGATAATGCTGGCATCTATCTGTTGGTTAAGAACAGATAAACATGGGCTCACTAAAATGGGTATAGAGTTTATTGAGGGTCGTCCTCTCGCTGTGCAATATATCCTTGAAGACCAAGAAGCTAGTCAACCGGCTATTTTATTACCCGAAATTAGTCGTATCATGCAACCTGCCACAATAATAGCTGAGCAAGGTACTTTTTCACCTCAACGCTCATTAACCATTAAAACCAAGAAGAAATATCTTCAATTTACAGTATGCGCCGACAATCTTATTGATTGTAATGTCGATGTTGATCGTTTCACCTTTACAGTTAATGAATAAGACGAAAACAACCTCATTCTTCACAAATCTGTAACGAAATAGGTAAGCTTCGTATAGGAAAGCCAAGCCAAGATTTCTGTATTGCCTAGAAGGTACTCAGCTAAAACAAGTAAAAAGAAATAAAGGTTTCTTATCAAATATTATAAAGAGGGGTCTGTAAAAAATGGTCGCAACAAACTATTCTTTTATGACGTGCTCTCCTTGTTACCGGAATATTCCGGTAGTTGAAGCCGTTTCCATCTAAACTGTTTCTTAATTAACCTGGCTGTCCATCAGCTCGGGGCTTAATGAATATCATGAAATATGCTGATATAAATAGTACAAATGCAACAAGCCAGAGTAGTTGAGCTAAGCCGATGATATGTAGGTAAGCACTGGGTACTAGTATAGGCAAGATTACTCGAACCAGAGCGCCTATAAATAGACTTAAAAATACCCATGTCACTATTTTAGGTGGTTCATTAATATTTCTTCCTGTATGTCCCAGAGATATACGTGAAATCATACCTAAGGTCATCATGCCTATGCCACCATAGGTAAAGGCATGAAGTGGTAGCGATGTTGGGTAGAGGTTAAAGACGTTTATTGCTTTAAGGGCGAAACCCAATACAAACATACTGTAACCGAGGAAAAGCACCCAAAGGAGTGGTTTTTTCCAGATCCCTTTTGTATGCCAACCCCAAAGCCTAACGCTATGGAGAACGGCTAATACTGCTGAGAATAGAGCGGTTAATAAAGCGTGTTTGAAAAATACATCAGTAAGCCATAGTGCAATTAAGAATAGTAGGCTAGTTGAATCAATAAATGACCAGTTTTTAATCTGAACCTTATAATCCACACCACGTTCAATAAAAAAGGGCACAACCCGTCTAGCTAGGGTGAAAATAAGTGCCATAATAAGGTATACACCAGAGAATAACCCCCATGAAACGCCTTGATTGACGATGTGAAGCACACCTAAATAATAGACAATATCTGCAGCAAGAACAAGCACAAGAATTGAAACAATCAGCAACTGACGCCATTGTTTTACTTTTGCTATTGGGTGAATGACAGCAGCAATTAAACCAAGTAAAAAGAGTAAATCGAATAGTGCTGACCACTCAAATAATAATGGTGAACCTGCTAGTGGCAGTATTCTAGCAAGAAGCCATGCTAAAGCTAGGCTTGCTAAGGCCCAACCTTTAATGGTTGGTACGCCTGTCCAGTTTCGAACAGCAGTGAGTAGAAATCCAGCAATAATGGCGACACTATAACCAAAGACCATTTCATGTCCATGCCACGCTATGGGTGTTATGTAGTTGCTCAACGGCAATGATTTACCAAAAGTATAAGACGCCATCCATAGCAATGTTGCTATGATTGAGAACACGCTTGCTAATAAGAAAAAAGGTCTAAAGCCTAATTCAAATAAAGCAAATTTTTTAGTAGGCTGTGGGTTCAATGTTGGTTGTTGCATAGATACCTATTCATTTTATGAGTTTTAGCCTTCTCGGGCTAATGGATATTGCAAATCATCGTGAGCAGAATCTTCATCACCTGAGGGTGACTGACGCTGTAATTCTAGATCTTTGAAGTTGAACAGCTTATTATCAGCCAATTGTGAAGGCGATATGTTTTGTAGACTTCGGAAAATATTTTCTAAGCGACCTGGGTTTTGTTTTTCCCACCCTTGCAGCATGTCTTTGATTACTTGTCGTTGCATATTTTCCTGTGAACCACATAGGTTACAGGGAATAATTGGAAAGTCTTGTTGTTCAGAGTAACGAATAATATCCGACTCTTTACAATAGGCAAGTGGGCGGATCAAAATATTGGTTTTATCATCACTCAGTAGTTTAGGTGGCATAGCTTTTATTTTACTGCCATAAAACATATTCAGAAATGCCGTTTCGATAATATCATCACGGTGATGACCTAAAGCAATTTTGGTAATGCCATTTTGACGCGCATAACCATAGAGTGAACCACGACGTAGGCGAGAACAAATACCACAGGTCGTTTTACCTTCAGGTACGACTTCTTTGACAATACTATAGGTATCTTTTTCAATAATATGGAAAGGCACATCAATTTTTCTAAGATATTCAGGCAGAATGTGCTCTGGAAACCCCGGTTGTTTTTGGTCTAAATTGACCGCTATAATTTCAAAATTTATGGGTGCATGTTTTTGTAGGTTCATCAGAATGTCGAGCAGGGTATAACTATCTTTTCCCCCAGATAAACAGACCATTACCTTATCGCCATCTTGAATCATATTGTAGTCAGAGATTGCCTGTCCTACATTTCTGCGTAAGCGTTTTTTTAGTTTGTTAAGTTCCACTTTTTTCTTAGCGACTGTAGCTGTCATTTAAATAAGGCCTGAAAAGGGTTGTACTGTAACTATGGTATTAGGTTTAATGCCATCACATTGTTCTTCGAGCAAGATAAAACAGTTAGCAATACTCATAGAACGTAAGATACCAGAACCTTGTTCACCTGTAGTTTTAACTTGAGTAATGCCATTTTCATCTTGAAATAGAATTCCTCGTTGGAATTCGAAACGCCCAGCACGTTTTCGAATATTACTAATACAGTTGACTTGGATTAATAGCTGTTCTTGCTCTGGTAAACCTGAAAGCTGTTGTAAAGCGCCTGTGACAAATTGATAAAATGTCACCATCACGGAGACAGGGTTGCCCGGAAGACCAAAGAACACGCTGTCATTTATTTTACCAAAGGCAAGTGGTCTGCCTGGTTTCATGGCTATTTTCCAGAAATCGACTTGCCCCAGTTCTGTTAGCATTTCTTTCACATAATCAGCAT
>Ga0209495_1002920_pt1 | contig 10824 bp, 17 predicted proteins | sample EN1Hudsemesocosm_FD_184629 | JGI IMG/M metagenome (GOLD analysis project Ga0209495, IMG submission 184629) | Methane-oxidizing microbial communities from mesocosms in the Hudson Canyon - EN1E Hudson Canyon (SPAdes) (version 2) | ecosystem: Environmental > Aquatic > Marine > Cold seeps | place... | reverse complement strand
CGGAATCAATTATCAGCAAACTAAAAAGTGGCAATTTCGTCTAAGTCATTGATTTGATTGGCGCGCCAGGAGGGAGTCGAACCCCCGACCAACAGGATCGGAATCTTTTAATTCAGTGGTTTTGGCTGTATGTGGATGAAAGCATAAGATTTATAACCCATTGTTTTTATTGCTATTATATATTTACTTGTATGTGATTGCTCCTGGCTGTATTGTATAAACGGGGACCAAATAGGGGACCAAATTTTACAAAACGGGGACCAAGCATATGACTAAGCTCACCGACACCATGATCAGGGGATTAAAGCCCGGTGAAAAACGGAGCGAGTCGCTAGATGCCGGTGGTTCTCTGCTAATCAAATACAGAAAGGGCAAACGCCCCATACGAGAATATTATTTTCGTGATCGGAGCAATGGCAACGACATTACGGTCAAGCTGGGTACAACTGAAACCCTCAGGACTTTGATTGAAGCAAGAGAAGCTGGCAGATCTATGGCTAACAAGTCTGCGGCAGTATCTAACCTAAAATTTCAACTGGAAGAAGAGAAACGCAAGACCAAAGAAGCCGAGGCCGCAGCAATCCGAGAACGCCTACGCCTGGACAGCCTAGGCACTCTGTCACAGCTTTGTGAAGTCTATCGTGACAAGATGAAGTCTGGGGATAAGTCATCGTATGCCAAGGTCTACGCCGCCTTAGAGCGGTACGTGATCAAGCCATACCCCGACTTAGCCAATAAGCAAGCCAACTTGATCACTGCTGACGACATCAAATTAATTCTTAAAGCGATGTATGATAAGGGCATTACCACCACAATAAACAGAACCCGTGGTGACCTACATGCTGCTTTCAACGTTGGCCTTACTTATGACCACGATATTACTATCCAGCGTGCTGACAACCTTTGCTTCGACATCAGCACTAACCCAGTCGCTAAGGTTAAAAAAATAAAACAATTTGAGCGAGCGCTAAAGAGGTTCTTAAACCCTGAAGAACTGCGCGTTGTTTGGGGTTCGTGCGCTGACCACATGAACCCTGTTTATGCGAGTCTTCTCAAAGTCATGATCTGTACTGGCTATCATCCGGCCGAATTAATGCGACTCACAACTCAGGACATTCAGGCTGAGGACAAAGCCATATACATGACGAAAACAAAGTCAGGAATTCCTAATCTAATCCCCCTAAACCGATTTGCATGGTCTGAAATACAATGTCTAATAGCCAATACCGACAGCAGTGGCTTATTATTTCCTTCCCGCGTATCAAACCCTAAGGGGGATATATATTCCCGAGTAAGCGTGCTATCAAACCAAGTAGCCGACATGCGTCCTCACCTGCCCATTGAAGCATTTACCCCCAGAGATATTCGCCGTACAGTCAAAACCCTAATGGGCAAAGCTGGCATCACCAAAGAAATGAGGGATCGAATACAAAACCACGCTGTTAGTGACGTTAGCAGTAAACATTACGATCAATATGAATATATGCCAGAAAAAAGAGCAGCTATGAAGACGTGGGAACGCTGGTTAGCTCAGCATGTTATCGAGCCTGAATTAGAGCAGCCCAAAGTAGTCTCAATTACTGGTTAACTGAATTGTTGCGCCTAGGCTCATTACCGAATCGGTGACTAACCTACTCACCTTGGCGCAGCATCCTTATTGTAGGACGCATAGGTGCGCACAATGTTAAAATCCGGCATATCAGCCATTGAGGCTGGAATCAGATTAGCATTTCTTCCTTATCCCTCCTGGGAAGACTTTGACCAATTACATATAGACGTTTCTGAGAGGATGAAAAGCAACCAAATCAATCCGCGCTTAGTGCCGAACTATATTACATCCCCAGAGAACCTTAATCCTAAATTAAAAAAAGGCCTCAACGCTAAGTTTGAAAATGGAGACATCTTAGAGTGCGACTACAGGCATGACGCAGGTGAATATTTTATAGTCAATTCAATAGGTGAATCCTACAGAAACGCTGATTTAATAATCGCCACGTACGAACATCAAACCAAACACCCGTCTAATGGTGATGGCAGATCACCTCTGAGCCTAAGCGACCCTAGAACCAAGTTAATCAACCGGCAAACGAGGTTCACGGTCCCAAGCATTGAGGCATGGTGTATGGATCAGGGTTATCAACTTCCCCCACCAATGGACCATGAGACGCTTAATATTTTTTTAGGTCATCTCTCGCAAGACTCGGCTACTAAATTCGATTCAGCTTTTGACAGAGATGACTTTCTAGGCCGCCTCAAACAGGAACTAACTAACCCCAAGCCAAGCCATCAGCACAGCGAATCGTACCTAACTAGTTATATTTATGCTCTAACCGAATTAAAGAGCATTTTTGGGAATCTAGATATTCGCAGCGAGGATGTCTTAATCAAACCACAGCCATTCGAGGTACACAAAAGCCAAAGGACTGAGGTGGAGAGTACGCTTGAACAGTTAGTTGATATGCTTAAGCCACAATACTCACACCCCAAAACACGAGAAGATAAAATTGCGCTTGCGCAGCGCTTAGTAGAGCAAGAGGCTAAGAAACTGGCCTCTAAACATAATAGAGCTATAACTCTAAAAGGTGCTGTGATTGCCGTATCAAAACTAGATCATGGCCTCTTTAAGCGAGATGGAGCCCCATGGGCCATGGAGACAATCTTAAAAGAAACCAAAAAAACATGGTAATGTCCAACCACTGCCCTTAACTGCCTTAAACTACCTTTTTTGATCGACGCATCTCATTGAAAAATAAGAATATTTAATCCCTGTTAGTATTTGACAGCTTTTTTCTGCCCCTAAACAATATGCCTTGTCCTATCAACTAAACATAAGGCAAGACTATGAACTACCATCCAAGACTTAATAACCACGAGTCAGCCAAAGAACTTGGCTTCGCTTCTACAACATTGCGGATGTCTCGCGTAACCGGCACTCTAGCTGGCTGCCCCGCACCCACTTACCGAAAAATTGGCCGCAAGGTCGTATATGACCGTGTTGTCATTGATGAGTGGTTAGCCCAATTCTCCAATCAGCCAAACACAGCAGCCGGGAGGGTGGCCAAATGAGCAAACAAAAGATCACTCCAAAGAACAACGCTAATTACGCCCCGCTGAATAACTACATCAAGCTCGGAGTGTTATCTCACATTGAGTCTCGATACATTCCACCTACTCCAGCTAAAGCTAGGAAGGTTGTTGAAATACTAGGTGATGGGAAAATCCATTCGACCCATGAGTTAACACTTTTGTTGGGCTCTGACCCTCGCGCCCAGCTACAAGACTTGAGAGGCAGACGTTATGGTTACTGGAGTATTATTAACTCCGCTAAGGCTTCAAAAATGGGCCAGTACCAGATCGACCCACGGCATTTATCAAGGCTCGATGGTGATGATTCAAGGGCAAGGCATGAGGCGCAACTAGCTTACTGTAAACATTCCCGTGAAGTTTCTGAAAACGGTGTAATAAACCTTCAAAAAGCCATTGAATTGGAGCAACAGGCACAAGCTAAAGTCGATGCGGACAAGCAAGCATCGACCTGGTATTCATCCGGACTAAAAGGTTGAGACATGGCGCAAGTAAATAGGGACACACGATTTAGTAGTTTTGCTGGTATTCCCCGAATTGTCATGGAATCAGAGGACTATAAGAACCTAAGGTCAGGATCTCGATCCTTACTTTTTGAATTCGCATACCAGTATAAAGGTAAAAACAATGGCAACTTAAGCGCTACCTTTAACCAAATGAAACAAAGAGGGTTCAGGTCACCAAACACGGTTGCTAAGGCTTTAAAAGCACTACAAGCCGCTAACATGATAGTTAAGACTAGGCAGGGTGGAAAGAATTATCCTTGTTTGTACGCAATCACATGGCAACCTATTGATGAATGTAGAGGCAAAAATCTGGAACTTGGTCCAACGACAACAGCACCAAGAAAGTTTTCACTTGAGCTGAATATGACCAAAGCTAAAACAGAATCCCTGGGTCAGAAACTGTATCAACTTAATACAGAAACTGTATCAACTGGGGTAAATATGGCGGTCCAATGAGAAGAGTTGATACATAAACTGTACTAGTAGAGGGTATATATGGCGTTCTTGCTATACAGAAACTGTACTCCCTTATATATAGCCATACCTATAGCTATTAAGTGATCAATAGAAAAGGCAAGTTATCAATGATTAAGAAGTCACAACCAGTTCAAACCAACTTGGAAATATCACAAGAACCCAATAGCCCTGTTATGAAGCTAATCAAGCAAACAGGTATTGATGGCATAGCGCTTGATGTAATCAAAGGAATAATGAGTCCTTTAATTAACCTAATTCGTAGCCAGGCCAATGATGACCCTACTGCTAGTTTTGACAGTGCGTTTAATAAATCAATAACGCTCATTGCTGCTTCTGACCCAAAGAGTCAACTTGAGCTCATGCTGGCAACACAATTGGCTATGACCCACATCACCTTGGGCAAAAGCGCACAGCTATTAGATCAAAACTACAAAGAAGTTAAAACAATCAACAGTCTGGGCAATCTATACACCAAGTTATCAAGGTTAGGCATAGACCAGATCAACACTCTTGAGCGCATGAAGGGCAAAGGCCAGCAAAAAATCATCGTTGAAAAGGTGAATATTGAGGCTGGTGGTCAGGCTGCTATTGGAGTTTATGAGGGGGTGGGGGCGAATGCTAAAAAAGGACTATAAAGTCCATGTGGCGGCTAATCAGTTTGACCTAAACACCTTGCCCATTTGTGGGGCTAGAACGCGCTCAGGCGGCCTCTGTAAGCACAAGGGGAACATTCGTAATGGTCGATGTAAGCGCCACGGTGGAGACTCTACAGGGCCGAAGAACCAGGCTGTTGGAAAAAACCACCATAGGTATGTACATGGCCTTAGAACTAAAGAAGTAATCGCTATGCGAAAGCTGGTAGCAGAGATGGATAAATTATTAAAAGGTCTGGTCCAACAGGACTGATGACAAGTGAAATTTAGCCATCTAACAATAGATCTTACTTACTCAAATAAATTAAGTCTCTCTGTTCCCACAAAACTTAGGAAAAATTCTTAGGTGTTTAAATATATACTATACGTGTTCAAAAAAATTGCGAACAAAACGAAAACACCTTATGAAGATAAAACTAACGGATGTTCAAAAATTAATTTTTATAGAATTCCATAATGGCAAAGAAGGTGTTGAGGTGCTCACAGAAGGTGAAAAACTTATCATCAAAGCTCAACAGCCAGATCAGTGGCCGCACGACCTTCAGGTGAAGGCGTCAGAGGCCCTTGAATATCACAACTATATCGTCCCGCCAAAACCTGATTCCATTGAGAAAGTTAACAGTGTGCCAAATTTAGTCACTGGCACCTATAATCCCATTCGAGATGAAAAAGACCAAAAAATATTTAACGATGAAATGGGTATGGTTTCCGCTATTAGCAAAGAACTAAGCGCTTATTCAACAGCTGGAAAGATGTATCTTAGCGTAATAAGAGGGCTAAACTCGGAGTTTCAAAAACGATCAGGCGAAGTTAATGAAGGGCTACTGACGTTCGAACAACTCGACACCCTTAGTTTAGATTATATTTATCAGAACGTTGCGAAACGCAAAAACAATATGTTTTGGATATTTAGCGGTCGGTTGAAGGAAACAATGACCGAAAATAGGGTTAGGTGTATGTTTTACGCAGCTCTTTCAGACCACGTAAACGGTGATGCCATGGCTAGCGAAGTGGTAACCACCTTTCTTCACCCCAGCTTTTAATAATGACATTATATCCGTCGCCTTTACAGCATGGCGGGTGTTGTTGCTATATTCACGTCTACGAATAATCACTTTTCTAAGACTTCAGACCAACCTATACCCAGGCAAAAGTTACACACTATAACTAGCTAAAGAGTTACAAAATGGCCACTCTATCTAAGAATCAGAAATCCTTCTTAATTGACCAAAATATTCCATTAAGCGTATTGTTTGATGCTACAGGTATGGGTCCCAAGCAATACGGTCCGATAATGAAAGATCTAGGAAAGAAATTTGCGATAGGTGTGTCCCCGTGCCGCAAAGCTGAGCATACGCTGCGAACAAGGAACGGTGCTTGCATGCAATGCAACACGGCGGCTTATACTTTTTTATCTAGGTATGACGAGCTTGGTGGCATTTATATAGCAGGCTCAAGAAAGGGGAAAATCATAAAAGTTGGTTTCTCAAATGATACTTCCAAACGGGAAAAAACACTTAACGATAATGGTTATGGTGGCTTTAATGATTGGCGAATCTTATATTCCGTCGAATGCCAAGATGGAGGCCGAGTTGAGTTTCTAATACATAAAGAACTGGAACACTATAATACGCCACGTCAGTATATCAGAGGTAATCATACGGTTGATTGTCTTGAACTGTTTCAGTGCGGCTATGGCACAGCAATAGATGGCTTTGAACGAGTTTTGGGGCGTATGGGGATCGTGGATGTGAGCTCTGCTTGGGAGTCACCAGTAGCTCATGAGTATCATTTCCCAGATATACTATCTGCTGGAGCGACTAGAAAGGGCTACAATAAGTCTGATGAGGAAGACCGTTCTCATCGACACGGATCTGTGTTGAGTAATTCTGTTAGGCATCTGCGACCATCAGCACTGAAGGGCAGTGCCAATGAAGTGGATATTTTGCCACTAGAGTCGAGCGGTGAGCATAAGGTAGAGCACAAAAAATATCCCGACTTTACGGCCCAACCTGAGCCACATGACAATGTTATAAAAGGTAATGAAGTGGATATTTTGCCACTAGAGCCGAGCGGTGAACATAAGGTAAAGTACAACAAATATCCTGGCTTTAACACCGAACATCACCCACATGAAAATGATAGAAAAGGTGATGACTACTTGAATTTCAGAACCTATATTGAAAAAAAACCAGAGGCATCCATTGGTAGAATTTCGGTTGATAGCTCCGACATATCAAATACAACCCGTCAAAAACGCTCAAGTAATGATCTAGGAAATTCACCTTTATTAATTGGTATTATTTTATCTACGCTTATCGGTGTAATAATTTTTCTGAAGGCATCAAAGTATATGTGAGCGCCACGGTCTTAGAACTAAAAGCCATCACCTACCTAAACTGTCATCGGAGATGGCTAAGCCACTGAGAGGTCTGATAATAAGCCTCACCGTCAGAGTAGCCAATTCCAATAGGCGCCTAGTTATTTCATATGCCTTAATTCAACCAAGCCTAAAACTATCTGAAGTACGAACCCAACTATAAAGATAGCGGAGTAAATAGTAATAATTTTAATAAGTGAAATCTCTAACAACCCTAAAGCTATTAATAAAAAAGCAGCACTCAATTGAGACGCCAGTAGCAAAAAAGCATACTGTTCTTGGTTATCCTCCCTAGAAGCCATAAAAAACCATGTATTTACAGAAACACCATATGCAATTAGGAGATATGGGATCTCAGAGTTATTTCCTACCTCACCAAGAGCGAAGTTGAAAACAAATAGCCCCCAAAACCCGACAATTAACCAAGTAGAGGCATTAGAAAGAATCAGAAAAGGGAAGCTGAGTACCTTACCAATAAACCCTTTTTTAATCAGAAAAGCCCCCGGTAGCATTATAGCTACTGGAATCATTAGAATGAATGATATTAAGTATTTAGCTAAGAAAGAAACTACTATAGCCCAAAATACGTCACCCCACTCACCAAGCACAATTAACCAGACACCCCCTATTAGCCCTGAACAAGCATTAAGCCAGAATAGAGGAGCTGTAATCACTGAAAGCGCACTGGCTACCTTGCTCATCAGTATTTCCTCTAAATGGTCGTTTGATACACCAGGTATGCTGTGAGTGCGATATTCCATACAAGCAGGGCCTTAGTAAGGAAGTTTAAGGAACTCTGCCCAACCATCAACTTATCTAAATTCTCGTAGGTGGCTGCGAAGATTTTCCGCAGATTACTCTCATCCATATCTGCCGTTTTTACCGCATTAATCCAATCTTTATCTACTCTCATACATATACTCCCCAAGCCGCGAGCCTTAGCCAGTCAGGCTGTTATCGAATTGTTACAAAAAATATTTTTTGACCGGGTAAAAACCGACCTACCCACCAACCAGCAACTCCAGCCAGTAAAAGACCGATCAAAGTTTCCACCACATGAGGATTGCCCACTAAGCTAAGCCAAACTAAAAACACAACTAACCCAAATATGACACAGATGGCAGAGCGCAAGTTACTGTTCATTATAGTTCCTTGAATGTATGTGAAATTCTTTTAGGTAACCAGAGCAATACATGTAGTAATTGCCACCTTTGAAACCCGTCCACTATTTTGACTGAGCAACGAGTATCGCAAATATACCCACATTTACTAAAATCATCACGCCAACAGAGAAAGCTATCGCTAGGCTCTGTTCATGCCTAGATTTAAAATAGGCGAAATAACTCGTTACGCCAAGAGCGAGTCCAACCAGATTCAATACGCCAATTAACTTCAGAAGTGACGCACCCAGGCCCATGGCTACAACTCCTACCGCAAGCATTAGAATATTTTTTAGAAATCCAATCATAAAGTCATCCTGTCATTTATATAGCAACTTAAGGCTACCATAAAGGATCGTAGGAATAGTTCTGAAAACTCTTGCGACCACCATTCACTGAGCGTATAGTTTTCGTGTGCCTTCACTGTGAGGCCAAGCACCGATTTGATCCAGATTGCGGGGTGCTATATAAATTACTGCTAAACCGGCCCTTTCTAGAGACCCGATTTAGCTACCGCTGAGTTGGGTTTTTTGTTGGCTATTCCAACGCATGGCATTTGATCACCAGATTGTGCGCCAGACATTCCGTCAAAGCACTAAAGAGGTTAAGTATGACAAACAATCATGTAATTCTTCACGTACCCCATTCTTCTACTTTTGTTCCCGACGACTGCCAATTCCTCCTATCAGCCTCTAGCTTGGCGATGGAGATAGAAAAGCTAACTGACCACCATACTCATAAGCTTTTCAACTGTGATGGGGCATCCAAACTTGTGTTTCCAGTGAGCCGGCTTGTCGTTGATCCTGAGCGGTTCATTGACGACCCTATGGAGTCAGTTGGAATGGGGGTCGTCTACACTCACACCACGGATGGCAACGCTCTTAGGGCTATATCTAAAACGGATCGCCTGGCACTTATCGACACTTACTATCATCCTCACCATAACAAGCTGACGCGTATGGTTGATGGCTGCCTTGAGCAACATGACCAATGCTTAATCATCGATTGCCACAGTTTTCCTGCGCAGCCGTTACCCTACGAACTAGACAGGAACCGGCCAGATATTTGTATTGGTACTGACACGTATCATACAAGCGCAGAGCTTAAGAACTGCTTATCAAAAGCGTTTGAAGGTTCTGGTTATCGAGTCGCCATTGACTCACCTTTCAGTGGGTCGATTGTGCCGCTAAAGCACTACCTCTTAGATCCCAGAGTTTCCTCAGTCATGATTGAGGTGAATCGAAGTCTTTATGCTGATCCACTTGGTTTCGCTCGCGTTCAATCTGATCTATCTCACGCAACATCTCAAGCAGCCGCTATTGGTCGTTATAAAAAATCTGGAGAATAACATGAGTTCATTACAAGAAATTTTAGATCGAGCAATTGCGACGAATGGCCCAGATGGATTTATGATTCAGCAGCTCAGGAATCAAATTATGGCAGCGAAAAGGAACCAATCTACTCGACAAATCTACACCAGTGGAATCACGGCAAACCATAGTCCAAAAGCTGACGCCCAGTTCATGGCTAGCCAACTTTTAGAGGTAAGTAAAGATGATTGATCAACACAATTTAAGTGAACTTGAAGAAATGATATTGCTTGGTTTGAGAGAACAGGCCGTTCATCCAAAAGGGCTTAACTCCTCTCACACTCATGGGACTCGATACCCGATAGGTGACGAAAGAAACAAAGAACCTCTCTCAACCAAAGAGCACTCACTAAACTCAAGCAAGCTAATGCGCACTGGTATTGGATCGAGGCGAAATTGGGGGTAATTGAAAGCTGTAGAAAGTGGAAAGTTAGAAAGAAGGTTGGCTATGAAGCGCAGCAGCGTTTATGGATAGCTAAAGGTTGGAAATACAAGCAGATGAACTTATTAGTCCGGTTCAACCGATGGTGTAAGTTGATAGGCGGTAAAGAAATATGGGCTTTTGAACATGAAGTACATGAGCGATATATCGTATATGGCTTCATCGTTGGTACTGGACCATGTGCCAATTTAGCTTATCGATTACGCAACGATGACGCAAATCATTCAAGTTCAGTGGCAAAATTAAACAGCACAAATCCTTGAGCGTAATGGTTGCCGCCGACCTTCCCTAGAGCTATGGTGAAGGCCCGACACTAGCAAGGGCTCACGCGATGGATACTGAACTCAACAAAGCGCAGAAATCGGCAATCATATGCCTGCTTGAAGCGGATGGTATATTGCAAACAATGGACGACAACGACTTAGCGGCGTTTATCAGGGAGCCACAGTCCGAGTGGACGGAGACCTTGACGGAACTAATTGCGCCTTACATGCCGCAAAGCTAGAGGCCCCGCCTAAGGCGTAACTAAACAAGCGGATGGCTTGAACGGGGACCAAATAGGGGACCAAATACAAACTTTATCGCAGACTCTAAGGCACTAAAATCTGTAAGTATTTGATTTAATTGGCGCGCCAGGAGGGAGTCGAACCCCCGACCAACAGGATCGGAACCTGCTACTCTATCCAGCTGAGCTACTGGCGCGTATTACTCAACCCTTAAAGAAATAAGGGATACTGCGAAGAAGCCGTATG
>Ga0209495_1002916_pt1 | contig 10841 bp, 8 predicted proteins | sample EN1Hudsemesocosm_FD_184629 | JGI IMG/M metagenome (GOLD analysis project Ga0209495, IMG submission 184629) | Methane-oxidizing microbial communities from mesocosms in the Hudson Canyon - EN1E Hudson Canyon (SPAdes) (version 2) | ecosystem: Environmental > Aquatic > Marine > Cold seeps | place... | reverse complement strand
GACCCTAAGCATGTAGAGCCGATGGCAGAGTGCTGGCGGACGCGGGTTCGATTCCCGCCGTCTCCACCAAACGCTAGTCCAAACAGGACTAAGAAAGACCCGCAAAGCAAGTAAAATCAAAGCTTTAGCGGGTTTTTTTATGCCTACGATGACCATTCACGCTTAGTAACATCCAAGACTTTTAGTAACACGTATAGTAACATCAACTTAATGTTACTAACTCTGGTGTTACTATGGCTCGTAGAACAACCCCTCTAACCAATACTCAAGTTAACCAAGCTAAAGGTAAAGAGAAAGAATACAATCTTGCTGATGGCGATGGATTGATGCTTCGAGTCAAACCTAATGACTCAAGGGTATGGATATTCAATTACTACCACCCCTTCACTAAAAAGAGAGCTAACATTTCATTTGGCCCATACCCTGAAGTTTCATTAGCTGAAGCCCGTACCAAGCGAACAGGTGCTCGTGAATTATTAGCCCAAGATATTGATCCAAAAGAGCACAAAGACCAAGCAGCATTAAAAGCTACTGAAGCGCACAGCAACACATTTCAGCATATAGCCCTTCAACATCATGAGATAAAGAAAACAACCATTAGTACAGATCATGCAAATGACATATGGCGCTCATTCGAACTACATTTATTCCCTAAGCTTGGTAAAGTCCCTATTCACAAGTTAACAGCTCCGGCAGTCATCGAAGTATTAAAACCAATTGCCGCTAAGAGCTTAGAGACGGTAAAGCGCCTATGCCAACGAATTAACGAAGTCATGGTGTATTCAGTCAACACAGGAATAATACATCACAACACTCTCGCAGGAATCAGCAAGGCATTTGCCACACCAGCCAAAAATAGTATGCTGACAATACAGCCGGACGAACTACCCGACTTCATGAAAGCATTAAGTATTGCTAGCATAAAACTAACCACCCGCTGCCTAATCGAATGGCAATTACACACAATGGTTCGACCAAGTGAAGCTGCCGGAACTCGGTGGGATGAAATTGATACCGAAAAATTACTATGGACAATTCCAGCAGAACGAATGAAAAAGAAAAAAGCTCATACAGTACCTCTCACCCCTCAAGCTTTAAGCTTATTAGAAACCATCAAACCTCTAACAGGCCAGTCTGAATATGTATTCACTGGTGACAGAAATTCACGCAAACCAACAAATAGCAGTACAGCTAATATGGCCATTAAGCGGATGGGCTTTCATGGAAAATTAGTAGCTCATGGATTAAGAGCACTAGCCAGCACCACCCTTAACGAACAAGGCTTCGACCCTGATGTAATTGAATCATGCTTAGCACACGTTGATAAAAACGAAGTAAGAGCCGCATACAATCGAGCCGAATACATTGAAAGACGCACTAAGGTTATGACTTGGTGGAGTGACCATATAGAAAAAGCGGCTACCGGTAATATGAGTTTATCCACCAGCAAGCAAGGTTTAAGAGTAGTAAACGGCTAAACATAATTTGTTAAGTTTTCCACTTACCCAAAAGGGATGATACATGAGCAGCACGCTTGCGAAATGTTAAGCAAAATATGCACTCTATCTTCTGTTGTTAAGGAGCAGGCACAAGAGTCTGTTGAGTTATGCGGTATTGATGAGCGGCTTGTTAATACATTTTTATCTATTGAAACAGTAGTTTCTAATGTTGGCTGGATGGCTGACTTATCATTAGCCAGAATTGACGGCACCAACAAGCCAAACATCGTAGATACTGCAGAAGACTGGTGTAGTCCACACCCACAACGTCACGATTATTTAAAGCATCTCATCGCAAGTAATTGATTTAAGTTTTACACTGTTTTGGTTGAGCTAGTTAGGGACTAATTACCCCTAATGAAATGTAGGTAGCCTACTTACTTGCTCAACTAACTTATTAGGCATAGTGATTAAAGGTAAATCATATGAGATGGAGACGATCAACAAATCTTATCGAGGCTGCATTTTTTGTCACTGGACTTGAAAATACTGGGATACTTCAACGGGATTATACTGAATATAGCTTCATGGATCGTTTATTGATGAAGGAGCGCAATTGGTCTGGGTATATGCTGCACATTGATGCTAGCAAACCACGCAACCCTTTGGTAAGAGAAGCAAACGATATACATAGAGCTCTAATTGAGCATGCCACTCCTGAAGACCCAATTAAGCACGCCCCTCTTGAGATTCACCATAAAGCTTTTATCAAAGAAGTCTACGATCCTTACGAGACACTTTTTACAGTCGAAAGTATTGCTAAATGGTTTTATCAAGCAAAAGATGAAGAAAAAGCGAGAAAGATTGACCCAAACTTTTCACCTGATTCAAAAGAAAACTCACTACCAATAAGCAACCTAAAACAGCAGAACAGAGAGCTTCTTGAAGAAAATAAAAGGGTAAATGAATATTGCAAAAAATTACTTTTGGATAGCGAACAACTTATTGAAAGGCTTGTGAATCAAGACTCTAAAGAACCGAGTAAAATGAAAAAAACAGAGTATTTAGAGCTGAAAACGAACCTATTGTCTGAATATCTACCTGTTAATGGAAAGGATATGAAAATCCTATCGAAAGCTTTTCAGAACTTCACAAGCAGATTTGAAGATTACAAAGTAAGGCCGTATCACAAAAAAACAGTTATGGAGTGGCTCAGCGAAGCTTATGACTGTAATGATAGACAACAATTTGTATTTGCAGATATTCTTATACAACATTTCTTTGATTTAAAATAAAAGAAAAATGTCACCCCTTCACATCAGTAGTACCAAGCTATAAGAGACCACCCTGACAACACTGTCAGGGTCAATGTCAAACCTGTCACTCTAGCCTGACAACCGTTTCAACTGTTTTCATTCAACCTTCAACGTCCACACAGGAACACAGAAGGCTATGATTACACTTGATAGAAAGCCAACACTACTAAAAGGCTTTGGAATATCCAAAAGCACGCTTCACAACCGCATTAATGACGGACTAATCACGCCACCTATACCAATAGGTGGGCGAGCTGTGGCTTGGCCCAGCAACGAAATAGAAAGCCTTATAAGCGCTCAAATTGCTGGAAAGACTCCCGATGAAATCCGCCTGCTAGTGAAAGTATTAATTGAAAAGCGAACAGAAGGAGCGGCCTAAAATGGAAAAAATAGCCACTCGTCAAAGAAAAGCAGCTAGCAACAACCAACCCAACCATAACAAAAATAACCAAATCCCAATTGATAAAGAATTACTAAAAAGACTCAAGCACGTAATGCCGCATTTAACCAAAATTAGAAGCAGATTATTACTCCACCTCTTCTTTAAAAAGCCAAATACCACAGGAGAAATTTGTCATGCTTGTAAAATCGGAAACCTTAGCGACATGGTAGCCAAAATAAACCCACTGCTTAGAAAATATGGCTTGGAAATAAATAACCACCCACCAGCAACCCCATTGATTAATTCATTTGGAGAGAAAACGCTGGTTCATTATTGGGAGCTAGCGACCCTCGATGGCAAAAAAAACCAATAAATCAAAGTCGATCACTTATTCTGGTTTTTTTAATCTGCCAAAGGATCTGTTAAACGACCCTGAGTATATTGCGCTATCAGCTAAAGCTATCAAACTGCTGAATGATTTAGGAGCCCAATACAACGGGCGAAACAATGGTGACTTATGCGCAAGTTTTACCCTGATGAAGCCACGAAACTGGAACTCCAAGGATCAGCTAAACAAGGCAAGAAAGGAACTAATCGAGCGCAACTGGATAGAACAAACCAGACAAGGAGGGCTCAATATGGGCCCATGTCTTTATGCTTTTACTTGGCAACCTATAGATTCGTGTGGTGGCAAGCTTCATGTAAAGCCAACCATCACACCTTCTAAAAAGCTAACGAGAAAATAAAGCCACCAGACCTAATAGAGGACCTGACAAGACCTAGTAGAGGACCTGAAATTTAAAATATACGAAATACAGGACCTAATAGAGGGCCAGACAGGACCTAATAGAGGACCAGAAATGGCACTTTTCAAGCTTTAGCAGGACCTAATAGAGGACACCTTTATATATTTACCAAGGATAGGTTTATTTATTTAGTGCTTAGGGTTTTATTTTTAAAGTTATTGGAAGATCTAAAAAGGGTTTATTAGCGAGTGGGTCAATATCCATTAAGACAAATCATAATGTTAATTATTGAGTGAGAGAATTATGACAACCGTAACCGTTCCATTATCAGAAACGGCAATAAAGAAATATTTAAAAGGTCGTGATTCTATGGCCGTAAATGAATTAAGAGATTTACATTCGAGACTACGCCTCAGAGTGAATAAATCAAGAACGGGCGCTGTTTGGTATATTGTTTTTTATGCGCAAGGAAAAGCTGTCTGGAAGAAATTGGGCTGTTATCCAGAGCTATCCTTTAAAACACTTGAAAAGCGACTTCCTGACATACTGGCAAGGTATGCGCTGGATGGTGTGGCCTTAACCGATCAATGGGAAAAAGTATTTGGTTTATTATGTTGGTATCAGGAGCGCTTAAAGGGGGATCGACAAATCACAGACAAACGAAAAGTGAGCGTTAATTCGGCCATCAAGTGCCACCTACTCCCAAAATTAGGCAACCTCAACATCAAAGACCTTGAACGCGGTGTGATTGACCAAGCCTTAATCTGGCCTTTACAGGCGAATTATTCAGCGTCATTTATCCTTCAGATCTGGGGAATATTAAAAACAGCTCTCAGACGAGCACATAAGCTTAAACTGATCGAACGTGACCCACTAGCAAACTTAAAACTGTCTGACTTTCTAGTCACCAAACCTAAACCCAAACCCGCTGCCATACGGCCGGATTACACCCCTAAAATCATTCAAGAGCTTGAGCAGCAAGCATGGTCTGCGCGTATGCTGGTCTCACTCATGTTGTTACATGGTACGCGGATCGGTGAAAGCAGAAAGGCCAAGTGGATAGACTTTGATCTAATAAACGACTATTGGCACTTGCCTGTTGAGAATGTAAAAACGCGTGAAGCCCTACGACTACCGCTTACATCTACCGCTAAGTTATTACTAAACAGCTATGCGCAGCATCAGAAGCAAAACGGGTGCTATGGCGTGTATCTCTTCCCTACCTCAAAGCGTGAAAGCTGGTCAGAGTCTAAAGCCGGTAAAGTGGTGCGACAAGTCAGTGAGGGTAATTGGCGGGCGCATGATGTACGCAAACTAGCGAGAACGGAATGGGCCGATTTGGGGATTGATTACCATATTGCCGAACGGCTTTTAAATCACAAGATGTCTAAGCTCGATCAGACTTACATACACACCAGCGCTGAGAAGGCTAAGCGTGAAGCTTTAGAGCGTTACCACGACTGGTTAAATACGCAAGGCTTCAAAAGGCTGATAAACCAAGATAATACCAAGATGGAAAAAATGGATAACATGGCGCTAGACCACTGATAGAAAGTGTTTAGCTTTATTTGGCGTCTGTTATATAGGAGGACGTTCAATAAAATAGAAATAGGGGTAAATATTCCTAAATACTGAAGATTAAAGCAGTTTAAATCAGTTAAGTGATAATAATTCACGCTTTAAAGGGTGTAATCAGGCAAAAAAGATAATCTTCAAAGTTTGAAATGGTCAGAATCCAGATAAATCCAGACAAGCCCCGATCTATTCCGTCTTAATTCGGACAAAGTGCGGACAAATCCGAATAATTCAGACCGATTCCGATTTGCTCGGAAAAATTCCGAATGATTCCGACCTACTCCGATACCGACATGCCGGTAACGGCCAATTTATGAGATAGGTCTTTAACCTAATGTGTAACGTTGCCAGCGTTACAGGCAGCAAAGTAAGAACGTAACACACTGTTTTTGCAGTAGTAAAATATATTAACTACCAGCCAAGCAACCAGCAAACAACCAACAAGCAACAAGTGACCACATGACACGCAAGCACTACAATAAATGGGTCCCTACTGACGCCCTTTACTGAGGGTACGCAGAGGCGCGGCTTTTTTCTAGGTGCGAAATTTCCCTAGGACTTGCTTGCCGGGTTTAGTAGCGGGGGCCCCTAGACTAAAACCACTCACCACGGGGGATACGCCAGCGCGTAGAACACCAATTTTTGGTCCAAAAAGGCCAGTCCACCAGTGATTATAATGAAGTACTTGGGATTCCTTGGTATCAAAGGGTTTATGGTTTTTAAGGTGGTGGTACAGGTGGACGATTGATAGTGAATATCATAAAAAAATCGTCCACCTAGAAGTTTCTGACACTAGATAAATAAACCTGCCACATGCTTCATTAAGCACATCATGAAACAATCACTACAAATATGAGCGGGTCCCTCCTGAAGCCCTTTGTTGAGGGTACGCAGAGGCTCGGCTACTCGCTAGACTATACAAATCCTTAGCGCTTGCTTGCTGGGTTATGATCTTGGGGCGGAAAAAATATCTAAGGCCCTTCTTAAATCAGGATAATGTGGCCAATATGGAAACTCATAAAACTAATGAAAGCGAAGAACCGCGAACTATAACCCTATAGAGTTCATTTTAGGGTAACTACAAACCAATAGTTTACGTTCATAAAGTGCGCTTTTTTCTTATAAATAAGTCACGATAACATTTCACAATAAGCTCACCTGATCATCAATATATTTGTTCCGATTTCAACTATAAATCATATTGCTGACTATTTTTTAATCATGTAAGATTCAGACCACTGCATCTGTATGTAATTATATGTAGCTGTATGTAACTACTAGCCGCCAACAATCGATAGACCTATCATGTTTTACTACCTTAAATTTATATTAGTCATTCTTTGCCTTTCTTTTTTAAGTGCTTGTGGTAGCGGAGGTGGTGGTTCCGAAGATTCGATAAATAATCAATCAGAGACAGAAAATATTTTTGGGGTAGCTCAAAAAGGACCATTTACTGAAAATTCAAATATAGTGGTCTCACTCCTAAATAGTAATGGGTATATCGGTACCACTGTTATAAGTGGGCTTATTGATTCAAATGGTTCATTTTCGCTTAGTCTTAACGAAGAAGGACCCTACTTGCTCCAAGTTTCTGGTAGTTACCTAAATGAGTATGATGGAGGCACTAAAACTACAACAAGGGACTTATTGGCAATAGTAGAAAAATCCACTGAACAAACAAATGTAAATCTATTTAGTCACTTTGTAGCGAAACGTTTGCAAAAGCTTATGATAGATGGGATGAACTTTAGTGAAGCATATGCAGTCGCTAATCATTCTGTCGAATTGTTATTTAGACTACAGCTTGAAGCGGATGAGTCTGTTCTAAATTTAGATCTTACTGATGGTAGTTCTAGCCTTTCAAGGGCAAATGCTAACCTGCTTCTTTTCTCTGCAGCTTACCTGAAAGCTGAGAGCGAGGGGTATAACACAGAAAGTATCGTGGATGATTTTGCTGATGATAATGTCATAAATAACTCTTCTGGAGCCGGTGGTGTAGAAGCTTATTTAGCAATAGTGAACGCAGCATCAACACTTGATTTTGATGCCGTATCACAACGTCTAATTGCAGCGGGTTTTGATGCCCCCCCTACAACTCAGGAATTCGAAATTTCTGATCAATCATTCGGTATTATCAATAATACCGATATAACTAGTGACCTTGGGCTCAGGGTTAACAGTAATGAATTAAATCTTCCGGGTTGGGTTGCGCAAAGAACGATAGATTATAATATTACTAGAGATGTGTCTGGTATACCCGAAGCAATTACAGATGTGCAGGTTTATAACGCTGATGGATCTAATACAAATATAAAATTTGGAGACTCGGGTAAGCCTATTGAATTTGTTTCATCGAGCGGGGTTGTCATGTCAATTGATTGGTCTAACCCCAATGCGGTTAAGGCTGTCATCTCAGGACCTGATTTCACTACTGAGGAGGTTGCTTTTGAAGACGGCTCTATTCTTGCGAGCTCCTTCTTAACAGCTTCAAATATAAGTGAAACGAATTTTGACGCTCCAAAAAAACTGTATAGTACTTCAAGTCAGATTCACGCTGCTTCTCTTTCTGATGCTAATTTGTCTATCGATGTAGAACTTTGCGATAAGCCCTTTGAACAAGGCGCAGGTAGGACAAAATTTCTCGTAAAACTAGATAGTGACTATGTCCCCATAGATATACAGGCTTCCTCTGACCCAGTAACTGAGGGAAGGTATAAGGCTAACTTTCAATTGATGAATCAAGTGTCTAAAGAGGTGGCTGATGAACTCTGCACTGCTTCTGAGGCAGTTGTAGGGGCAGCATGTGGGCCGACTGGTGGCACTGGGTCATTAGTGTCTGCACTAGCTTGTATTGGGCTTATTCACCCCCTTGCTGTCGCTCATTGCGAAGCATTCGTAGTCGCTACAGCGGCCGCATGTGCTGTTAATGGGCATTTTGGTCTTGATGCAGAAAAATCGATGTGCGCTGTTGCTAAAACATTTGGTGAAAAATACTTGGCTTCGGAGTGGGAGGTCAGTGCTAAAGTACAGGATTCCTTTGGCAAATGGCACAATACACCTGAAAGTTCAAGAAAAATCATCAGTACGAAGCAACCTAATGCCAGCTTTACGCTTGCATTACCCGATAACCCTGAATTGGAAATGTCTATAAAACCTGATTTTCCATCACTTCAACAGCCCTATACAGTAACATCAAAAGTAACCTGCGCCCCTGATAATTCAGAGCTAAGTCATGGCCCGATAGGTGGGCGATTTACAGATGAACATGTAAGTCTAGGCATTATAACTGGAGAGCGACGCTCTGTGAGTGGCGATGTTTCCGTAGAGCTGATAGTGGATCAAGGAGCAGTAGAAGATTTAGTCACTTCCACACTTTACTATATAAAAGATGGTGTTGATAAAAGTATTTCAGCGCCACATATTAGAGTTGAAAATAAACCGCCTACATCTAATTCATTGTCGTTTACTATTGATGATCCAGAAACCAATGTTTTTATAGATACGCTTGAAGGTGCAGCAGCTGAATCAAAAGGCGTCACTTCCAAGTTTTGGTTTGCTCTTGGAAGTAACCTAAATGATAAGGCTATTCGAACCACATCTTATCAAGGAAATCCGGTAGAAATCGATTATGAGGATGGTGTTTTTAAGTACACACTGGAATCTCTTATTGATACAGAGGTTATAGAGGATACATTTAAATATTACACATATAATCACGCAGGTGAGTCAAATTTAAGTACTGTCTATATATCTATCCCTGCTTCAGTTGCTCCAGTCGCAAACCCTAGCTCAATTGATGTTAACTTTGGAGAGTCCGTTTCAGGTATCTTAACATCCTCTGATGAAAGCGCCACTTACGTTTTGGTTGATCAACCAATTTTTGGTAGCGTTGAACTAGACTCTAATACTGGCGATTACACATATACTTCCAATGGAAATGACTTTGATGCTACAGAGGATTCATTTACATTTAAAGCCATATCTGAAGATGCTCTAGAGTCTAATGTAGAAACTATAACCATAAATATATCCCCTACTATTTTAGAAGAGACAACTCTGCTTGAAGATACCTTTGCTAGCATTATTGAGCCTTGTGATGAAATTCCTTCACCATGCGGGAGTAGCAACCTCCTATTAGTTAAAGAACAGAGCTCCGGTAGTTTTAGGCTAATTTATTTATTATTTCTTATAGGAGATAATGATGGGAACAATAATAATGCAACGCTAGAGATTGATTTTATTGCAAATCGTGAAGGCGACTCTGAAGTTAGTTCTGGTGCATATTTTGAACTCTATGGAGTCAGTGATGATTCGTGGTCAGAAGATACTCTCAATTGGTCTAACAGGCCATCTAGCGGTATGTTATTGGCAGAGTTCTATGTTGACTTCAATTCTGATAAAGGCAAAACAATTTCAATATCAGATCCTAGACTGTCAACATACATTCAAAATGACTCAAATAGAATTGTATCTATGATGATTAAACGAGTGGATCTTAATTGGGATAATGCCTTATTCATGTCAAAAGAACATCCTGATGGAGCGGGCCCAAGCCTTCAATTTCACTAAACTAATAGGGCAGATAATCGAATGTTTTTCGAGTCATCACCCTTGAATAAGAGTTAGCGGCTATCTGTCACTTGTGACGGGAGTGCTTTAACTCCACAGCCCTCATTCTATCAGTAAGCGAAACCATGATAATAAGGCCAGTTATAAATGGGTCCCTACTAAAGTTCTTTTTTGAGGGTGCGCAGAGGCGCAGCCTTTCGCTAGGCTGTAGACTTCCTTAGTACTTCCTTCCTTGGTTTAGTAGTAGGGTCCTTAGACTAAAGCCACTCACCACGAGGGATACCGCCACCCTTCGTAAGGCATAGAGAGGAACCCACTAGTACGAAGGAGGGGTATGTTCTCTTTCTAAGTCTTTCAGCGTCAAGACCGGTTGTGATCATTTGTTTTATCGCTAACACACTAAAAACCCACGGGGGCGCGCGCACGCCCGCGCGTATATAGAAGGCTCTAACGAACTAAGCTACCACAGCAGCCACAAACATGCGGTAGGGGCGGGTCGAATTTATAAAACCTTTCGTCAAATGACTGCCCTTCTAGTCACATTTTTATACTCAAAGAATAAGAAACTTTTTTCTGAGAATTGGAACAATTGATCTAGATTGTTTCACTAATGAACACTAATAGGGGGCGGGTCAAATCTCTACAGCCTTTCATGTAATGACTGCCCCTTTAGTCATATTTTTACATGGACATAATTAAAAATTAAAACTGAGGATATCTAGATGATAAGGGGGGAGGCTTTAGGTTCTCCGTCCAGTTGATCTATAAGGGGTAATTCGAACCTCGACCTTTTTCTATATATGGTACAGCCCAA
>Ga0209495_1002914_pt1 | contig 10845 bp, 7 predicted proteins | sample EN1Hudsemesocosm_FD_184629 | JGI IMG/M metagenome (GOLD analysis project Ga0209495, IMG submission 184629) | Methane-oxidizing microbial communities from mesocosms in the Hudson Canyon - EN1E Hudson Canyon (SPAdes) (version 2) | ecosystem: Environmental > Aquatic > Marine > Cold seeps | place... | reverse complement strand
GACGGTACAATTGCTAGATCCTACGGGGTACGGGCGTATAGTACGAGATAAAGATGGACAGGTACTTAAGATTGTTGAGCAAAAAGATGCAAATGCTAAAGAGTTATTGATTGATGAGGTAAATACGGGGATTCTTGCCGTAAAAGGAGATCAATTAAAGCAATGGATCGCAAAATTAGACAATAATAATGCGCAGCAAGAGTTTTATTTGACTGACGTTATTGAAATGGCGGTGCAAGATGGAATCGCAGTTAATACCCACCAACCTAAAAGTGCAGATGAAGTTCTTGGTGTGAATAATAGAAAGCAGTTGAGTTACTTAGAGCGCGTTTACCAACTGCAACAGGCGGACAAATTAATGGAAGCAGGAGTAACATTATTCGACCCATCAAGAGTTGATTGTCGTGGTGATTTTTCAGCGCTAGGGCAAGATATTTCCGTTGATATTAATGTTATTTTTGAAGGTACAAATCAGATTGGTAATAATGTAACAATTGGAGCAAATACAATCATTACTAATTCTATTATTGCGGATAATGTTGAAATATTGGCCAATTGTATTATCGATAATGCTGTTGTGGGGGCTGATAGCCGAATCGGGCCTTTTGCGCGTTTACGACCTCAAGCTGAGTTAGCCAATGAAGTACATATTGGTAATTTTGTAGAAATAAAAAAATCTACCATTGCGCAGGGCAGTAAGGTGAATCATTTAAGTTATATTGGTGATGCGACGATAGGCAGCAAGGTTAATGTCGGTGCAGGTACGATTACGTGTAACTATGATGGTGTTAATAAATTTAGAACAGTGATAGAAGACGGGGCTTTTATCGGCTCTGATACACAGCTAATTGCCCCTGTTACGGTGGGGAAAAATGCAACGATTGGTGCCGGATCAACAATCACTAAAGATACGCCTGCGGAGGGATTGACCTTATCGCGAGCAAAACAAATCAGTTTAAAAGCTTGGCAAAGGCCTGTGAAGAAATAGATATAAATTTAATGCGTGATCTAATTGTAGATTAGGCTTTCCCTTAGTACTTTAGTCACCAAGGGAAAGCCTTTTTTATTTTACAATGGTAAAAACAACACGACGGTTTATTTGTCGTCCGTCATCTGTTTCATTACTAGTTATTGGAATAGACTCACCCATACCTATTGAGCTTAAGCGAATAGCATCTATACCATTTTTTATTAAGTGTTTTTTCACAGATGCTGCTCTGCGGTCAGATAATAGAAGGTTGTAGTTATCAGAACCTTTATTATCTGTATGGCCTTCAATTTGAATATTGATATGAGGATTATCTTTTAGAATTTGGATAGAGACATCAAGTACACTTTCGGAGCTTTTTCTAATATTGGCTTTATCAAAGTCAAATTCTAGGCCGTTAATTGTCCAGCAACCATATTGATTGACCGGAGCGCCTTTAGGAGTGCCAGGGCAAAGATCATTATTATCAAAAACACTATCTTGATCCGTGTCACGAAGTGCAAGCGGTACTTTTTTTTGTGGAGATTTTTTATAAATAATATCTTCTACAAAACGCCCCATAGTTTCACTACTGGCAACTTCCGTATAACTAACGCTTTCACCACACTTTGAAATATCAGAAAGTTCTTTTAAAAATAATTGTCCTTCTTTTTCATCCTCATTGCCAATCCAAACTGAATAGATACAAAGGCGATTCGCAAATTTTTCTTTTAAATCTTCCGCCGCATATTTAGCTCTAAATGACAGGTTGTAACCATCACTAACAATTAATAAAGCAATATTACCTTTTGCTTTATCTAAATCAGTTAATGCGTCATCAATAGCTGTTGTCAGAGGGGAGCCAAGAAGTGACCTGCCACTAGCGCAAGTTGCTTTATCAATACTGTGTTGGAATGTGTATCTTTCATGAGGAATGATATCTTGTAAAAGCGATGTGTACATATTATCTACACACTCACCATAGCCAAAACTACGCAATCCTGAGTGAAGGGTAATACCTTCGGGAATTGTTTTATTGAGTTGGTTTAATACTTGTTTTTGTACGGTAAATTTAGACTCAAAAATATTAGCGCTATCATAAATACTATTTTCTGCAGAAAAGGTATCAATTAAAGTAAATAGTGTGTGAGTTTTTTGTGTGTATTTTATACCTGCGCTATCTTTACCAATTAGCTCAGGGGTAAAAGGTGGGTAAGAGGTTGCGTGTTTTGTTGCGCAGCCAGGTATAAGAAGAGAGCATGCCGTTATAGTTGATAAAAGTAATGTTTTATTAACCATGTAAGACCTCTTAAAAGCATTAATTTTTGTCATATTAGTATTGAATTGCATTATATCCTCCATCATTTTTAGCAACTTCTGGAGTGCAAGAGCTATTTTTATCGATATATTTAGAGAATGTATCTTCAAACTTTTCAATTTCAGAGTTAATTAGCTGGATATGAACAACTAAGTTTTGTTTCGTTTCATAACGTGGCGCTACTTCCAGTGCAAGTTTTGTTTTCTTACTAATTTTAGCTTGTGCTTTGATCGCATTTTCTTCAATACCAAAGAGTCCAAATGAAATTCTTCCTTGGAACCCTCCAGACCTAAATAACCATAAATCAGAGTAGCCTTGTAATTTAAGCTCTTGCTCTAATGCAAATGATTCACGCATTGATTCAATGGGCGGAGTAAGTAATAAATAGCTGCCAATAAAACTAATAGGTTGGTTAACAAGGGATAGCTTATAAAACTCTAGTTGAGCCAATCTTTGCACATCCTTAAAGTCATCGTCAGATTTAAGCTTGTAACAAAGAGAGGTGTAAGGTTTTATTTCTCCTTCATCTATTATTCCATGTGTTAGAGGCGTTAAGACTCCCGTTTTAAGGTTACCCTCATCTTCAGATTTTTCAGCTTCAACTAAAGTCATTGCCTCTTGTGGGAGCGTTACGCCTAAATAGCTTGTTAATCCGCCCTTACTGGCTAAAATTCGGTATTGTGCGTAAAGCGTATCGTATTTAGCGTTGGTATAGGCACTTTTTGTAGTGAACATTTCATTGGCTGAATCCAATAAATCTAACAAGGTGCGCTGGCCGATATTAAATTGCTTTTGGTAAGCTGCATTACTTAAAATGCTGGCATCTCGATGTTTTTTAAAGAAAACTAATTGACGTTTAATCGTTTGATAAGCTGTCCAAGAGAGTCGCATGCTTTCGGTTACTTGACGAAATGTGTTGTCTCTAACCTCTTTTGCTTGGTTAATTTGCTCTGATGTTTCTTTTCGGCGAGCTAAGTCTCTACCGCCATTAAATATGTTATAGCGAAGACGTACCATTGCGTAAGTATCATCACGAGCTGTTTCGTGCGTTGCGCCTGCTTCTATATCAACTCGTGGCATATAAGACGCTTTTGCAGTATCGTGCTGAGAAAAAGCGGATGCAATATCAGAGTTAGCTGATTTTAAAGTTGGGTGATGCTCTACTGCTAGCTTGATTGCATCGTCAATATTTTTAGGAAGCTCTTCTGACGGTGCGTCGGGAGCTTTTAAATTCCGAGGTAAAGTTCCAACAATACGTTGAAAAGAAGTTTCAGCATCTCGAATATTACCAATTTCAGACAGCATGTTTTTTTCAGCTAAAGCGAGTCGACCATAAGCTTGATCAGCTTCAGCTCGTTTGGCTATCCCCTGAGCCGAACGTAACTGTATTTGGTCATAGGTGCGAGTATGTACTGCTAAATTTTCTTTAGCAAGTCCTAGCAGCTCTTCTGTTCTTATCATGTCTAAATAAGCTTCAATTGCTTGCAGGGCTGAAATTTCAGCTTGGCGGTATACGCTATATGAGCGTGAATCTGAGCGTGCTGTTTGGCGGGCAACTTCACTAGGCGTTGCTAAACCATCAAAAAGCATTTGTGTTAATTTAACCGAAGCTTCTTCGCCATAATTCCTGTTGGCTTGAATTTCAGTATTCCAGCCGATACCTGCAGCTAGATCTACTTTAGGCAAATAGCCTGCACGGGCTTGGTCTATTTCATAAGATACAGCGGATCGTTCTGAGCGTGCAGATTGAATTTCAGGGTTTTCATTGATTGTCTGCTGTACAGCTTCTTGCATTGTTTGGGCAGATACAGCGGGTATCAATAAAATACCGATACTGAAAAGTGATATTTTTTTAAAGTTCATAATTAGCGCCTTTATAAATGAGTAAGGGCATTTAAGGTAATTTATAGGTTTTAAAATGTGTGATTTATATCACGTTAAATTTATCATACACTGATTTCTTTCATTAACAATGCTAAGTGTAGCCTGTCTTTTACATTAAGTTTTTTAAAGGTAGATGTTAAGTGAGCCTTAACTGTGCGTTCAGAAATATTTAAATATTGTGCGATTTTCTTATTGTTTTCACCTGTTTCAACCATTTTTGCAACTTCTAGTTCGCGGGCAGATAATTTATTAAGTAAGTTCAGTGCTGCTGTATTTTTAACGGATTTTCTTTCTTGTTTTTGAGCATTAAGTTTAATTAAAGAGCCAATAACACGCTGCACAAGATGTTTTTGAATCCAAATTTCACCTTTCATAATACTACTCAGGGCTTGTTGAATAATTTTTTTTGACTCATCAACTTCACAATAACCACCTGCACCATTAATTAAAGCAGCGACTTGTTCATCATCAGGCCATTGATTGCCCACTATAAGGCAGCGAAAACTAAGTTGGTTAAAAGGCATAAATAATTTGTTATATATTTCTAAATTATGCGTATCAAGAATAACAATATCTTTATTATTAATAGGGATGTCTTTAACTAGTGATACTTCAAACTTATTAGGTAAAGAGTCCGCCCAATTAGGTACTGGAGTTTTATCAGAAAGAAAAAGCAAAATAGCAGGCATTTATCAACGCTCTTGTAATGCTCGGTTACGGGCTTTTAGAATAGGTTTCAATAAGTAATCTAGAATTGTTTTTTTGCCTGTTAAAATATCAACTTCAGCGGTCATTCCTGCAATAATATTAAAGCGTTCATCGTGCTTTTCTAAATAGTTTTTATCGGTACTGAGTAGAATGAGATAAAAACTTTCCCGTGACTCTTCATTAATAATGGTGTCTGGGCTAATATGCTCTAACTCAGCTTCTAAGCCGCCGTAAATTGAGAAGTCATAAGCGGTCAACTTGATGGTTGCTTTTTGTCCCGGTCGTAAAAAAGCAATATCGGCCGGGCGAATTTCAGCTTCAATAAGCAGCTTATCCTCTAAAGGAACAATTTCAACTAAATCCATTCCTGGCTGTACAATTCCTCCAATGGTGGTGACTTTTAACTGCTTAATCGTACCTTTTACTGGTGATGTGATTTGTGTGCGGGCAACTCTATCTTCTAATGCTAGAACAGTTTCAGATGTTCTATTTAATTCTGCCTTAGCAATGTTTAATTCTTCTAGTGCTTCGGTATGGAAGCGAATCTCAAGTTCAGATAATTTGTTTTTAGCTTCTTTTATTGATGATTTAATTCTTGGGATAGCGAGGCGGGATGCGGTTAGTTCGCCTTTTAAATCATTAGCACTGCGGCGTAAGCGTAAAATTTCCACACGTGAAATAGCCCCCTCTTTTACTAAAGGCTCAGTCATTATTAACTCTTCCTTTAGTAATTTATAGCTGATAGAAATTTTTCTCGATTTTGATTTTAATTCGATTAAATCTTGTTCTTTTTGTCGAATTTGATTGGTAGATATTCTTCTATTTGCATTTAATTCATTTTGCCTTGAGGCAAGCAAACGCTTGGCATCACTAGCAATGTTGGGTGCATTTAACACAACTTCCTTAGGTATAATTAAGGGGGCTTTATTCACCTCAGCTTTTAGCCGAGCAATAGTAGCAAGTAATTCATAATAGGTCAGCTTGGTTTCATTAAAAGAAGATGCGAAACGAATGGTATCTAGTTTGAGTAAAGCTTGCCCTTTTTCAACTAATTCCCCCTCTTTTACTAATATGGCAGAAAGAATCCCGCCTTCTAAATTTTGCAGTACTTGAACATGGCTGGACGGGATGGTTTTTCCTGAGCCTCGAGTGATCTCATCTAGTTCAGCAAAACTTGCCCAAAAAATCGCTGCCGCAAAAAAACTAAAAGCAACCCATAAAATAATATGACTTTGAATTGATGCCCCGTAAAGGTTTGCAGAATTAACATCACTTAAATAAGCTTGGTCTTCTTTTCGTTTGCGGTGATTGTTAAGTAAATTTTTAAAATTTAGATTATATTTAGCTGGCATAAACTTACCCCGTCACCTTAATTTGGCCTTGTTTCAAAGCAGATAAAACCGACTCTTTGGGGCCGTCGGCAACAATTTTAGAGCCATCCATAACAATTAGGCGGTTAACAAGAGTTAATAAAGAGGCGCGATGCGTAACAATGATTAAAGTTTGCGTATTTAACTCCTTAGAAAATCGCTGTTTAAAGGATTCCTCAGTACTGTTATCCATAGAGTTGCTGGGTTCATCCATAATGAAAATAGGCGGAGATAATAGTAACGATCGTGCAACAGCAACACTTTGGCGTTGTCCGCCAGAAAGTGCTGAGCCACGCTCGCCTACTTGCAAATCAAAACCAGCAGGGTGGCGATTTACAAAATTTGTAACACCAGAAATTTCAGCTGCCCGTAAAATAGTATCATCATCAGCAAATTGTGAACCCAAGGTAATATTATCTTTCACACTACCAAAGGTTAATGAAATATCTTGTGGTACATAACCAATTTGTCTACGCAAATCAGAAGGGTCAACCTGTCTAATATCGGTTCCATCCATTAAAATAGAACCTTCTTGTGCTTCATAAAATCCCAGCATTAGTTTTTCAATAGTACTTTTTCCTGAGCCAATGCGGCCAATAAAGCCGACACGTTCGCCTGCTTTAATTTTAAAAGAAATATTATCTAATGCTTTAATGGGCTGTTCTGGGTAGCTAAAGTTAACGTTTTTAAATTCAATATCCCCAGTAAAAGTAGGGCGATGTAAAAATTTTTTACCCGGTTCGCGCTCTACTGGCAGAGCCATCATATTATTTAAAGTATCTAACGAGGTGCGAGCTTGATGATACCGCGTTAATAAAGAAGCGACTTGAGAAACGGGAGCCAAAGCTCGGCCTGTTAATAAAGTGCAGGCAATTAAAGCCCCCATGGTTAATTCACCATCAGAAATTTTATAAACACCAAGGATAACTACACCAACTGTAGCCATTTGCTGTAAAAAAGCCGTAAAGTTAACAGCCATGGTGGAAAAAAGCCGAGATTTAAGGCTAAGTTGAGCAATTTTCCCAATATTTTCTTCCCAGCGTTTTTGGGTTTGGCTTTCAGCACCGGTACTTTTAATGGAATCTAAATTAGTTAAAGACTCAACTAATAAAGCATTCTTTTGTGATGAAAATTGTGAAACCTCAGTAATTGTCTTTTTTAAAGGGGACTGCGCTATTATTCCTGCAATAACTGCCAAAGGTAGTACTAAAAGGGGAATAAGAGCAATCTCACCGCCGAGCATATAAATAACAGCTAAGAAAATAAATAGAAAAGGCAAGTCAACTAAGGTGGTTAAAGTAGCTGACGTTAAAAAATCTCGGAAAGATTCAAAATCATGCAAGCTGCTAGCAAAAGCGCCAACAGAAGCTGGGCGTGACGCCATTTTAATGTCTAAAACTTTTTCAAAAATAGTTGCCGATAAAATAATGTCTGATCGCTTGCCTGCAACGTCAATAAAATAACCACGTAATGATTTCATAACAAAATCAAAACTATAAACGACAGCAATACCCGCAGCTAAAACCCAGAGTGTTTCTAATGCATGGTTAGGAACAACGCGATCATAAACATTCATCACAAATAAAGGGGATGAAACCGCAAAAATATTAATTAATAAAGAAGCAACTAAAACTTCCGTGTAAATCGGCCAGGATTTATAGATAACATCCCAAAACCAATGACTAGCTCGTGGTGTTTCAGAGTGTTTAGAGTGGCTTGCAAAGTCATGCTCGGCTTGAATGAAAAAAGCTAGCCCAGTGTATTCTTGCTCAAGGCTTTCAAGTGGGATTACTTTTTCACCGCTTCCTGTTTCAGTTAATAGAATCGTGCATTTATATTCATCTTTAGAAATTAAAACACAGGTTTTATTATCTTTTAAAAGTAAAACAGCTGGCAAAACTAAATTAGAGATTTCATGAATGGAGCGTTTAATTAAGTTAGATGAAAACCCTGCACGCTTTGCAGCCCTAATAAATAAGGAATGAGACAGCTTTCCATCAATTAAAGGAAGTCCAGATGTTAATGATTCGGCTGAGTGAGGTGCATGTAACAGTTTACAAATAGAAAGTAATGCCTGTAACAACGGGTCATCATAAGTGCTTGCGACAGGAATGTCGGTGGTAGCTGTGTTCATAAATGCGCTGCAACCTTGCAAAAAAATGGAATTATACTTTATAAATTTATTAAGATAGTATCATAAACATAAAAGAGCATTATATTTTTAATGAAAAGCATTAAGGTTATTGGCTAACTAACTAATTCAACAAGAGGTATTTTTATGTCTTATGTGAAACGTAATAATGCAGGAGAAATTTTGGACGTTCAAAATAAACAGGATGGAAGCCATAGGGAATATTTAAAAAGTGATAACCCAGAGTTGCAGAGTTTTCTTAAGCAAGAGGAAGAGTCAGGCAAAATAAGGCAATCCTTATCAGGGTCTGATGCTGAAATGGTGAGAGTGATCGATGATTTAATTCACCTACTCGTTGAAAAACAGGTGTTTGTTTTTACAGAATTACCCGAAGCAGTACAAAGCAAGCTGAATAGCCGTAGCAAAATGCGCACAGAAATAAACCCCTTAGAAGATTTGATTGGCGATAGTGATGATATTTTTTAGGTGAAAGTATCATGCAAGCTGCATGAAGCTTACTTCCCGTCATTTCCGAAGTCTTTTATCGAGAGTCTATTCTCATAAAACATAGAGCTCTACTAAGAGCGTGTAGGATTGACTGAGTAAACTGCGATGCAAGAACATTTGGAATAACGCGAATTCAATTCCTCAGTAGTCATAAATGTAACCAATAGTACCTATGTACAATAGATAACAGTATTTAACTTGGCTAAAATAACAAGAAATTCGCAAAATTCGGCTTCAAGATAAGCGGTGTATGCCCAAACTACATCTTCAAGTGTGATGGGTATAAATTAGTAAAGGTAAGCAATATGACAAAATTAATCGCAGATGAAGAGCAGGAAACCTTAAATCTTCAAGACTTATTAGTAGATGAAGAGGCAGATTTATTAAGTGACTACTTATCGGTATCGATAGAAAGCCTGAGCGAAGGGACTAAGGTCAGCGTAACAACAGTAGAAGATAATCCAACGACCTACTCATCAACATTAACGGCGGTTACTGTAACTGATTTACAGTATTTAGTTGATGGCAGTGATGATGTTTTTACAGAATAGCTAGGCAAGTAAAGTTGTGGAATTGTTCACGCTTTATGCAAAAAGAATCAGAAAACAGCGCATTCAAGTCAAATCAAGCAGTATTAGTACCTCAGTACAATATAAATCGATTCAGACTTGTGCAAAAATCAAATTAAAATTAGTAATAACTAATTATCTTAATTATAAATTCCTCACCGGAGGGTAGTACCATGGTAACTTCAGGCATCGTAAAGTCAGTATCAGGCACTGTTACAGCAATTGCAGAAGATGGAACAGAGCGAATTTTGCAAGTAGGCGATATGGTATTGCCTGATGAACAAATTGTCACGGGCGTAGCTGGTACTATCTCTGTTGATTTTGAAGATGGTAGACACATGGATATGGGGCGCGACTCCCGCCTTACCTTAAATGATGAAGAGCTAGGAATCGATCTTGAAGCTAATGTAGAAGAAGGTATGGCGGAAGCATTGGGTGATGTTGCTGCTATGCAAGCGGCATTAGAAAATGGTGGGGATTTTGATCCAAACAATATGGAAGCAACCGCTGCAGGAGCAGGTACCTCAGGAAATGAAGGGAGCACAACGGTTGATGTAGCCTTTTTGGGAGGCGAAGTTACACCAGATAGTGGGTTTGATACAATTGGAATTGATCGTGGAGTAGCTCTTGATACCATTAGACCTCCATTAACAACGGTTGTAAATTTTACAGTTTCAGATGCAAATGGTGCTGTAGGGTTTTCTGCTACGAGTATAGATGAAGATGTTAATGAAGTAACTTTTACCGTTTCTCTTTCTACAGCTGGTGAATCGGATGTTACTGTTGCTACAACGTTTGGGGATATTATTATTCCAGCAGGGCAAGTCACTGGGGCTTTAGATGTACCTCTAGATAATAGTGATGTTTATGTTGACCCAGAGGTTTTAACGGGAGAAATTTTATCTGTAACAGGTGGTGGTTTTGATGTAATTGAATACGGAAATAAAACAGTAGAAGTTACAATTACAGACACTATTGATACTACAGTGGTAAGTTTATCAAGCCCTGACATCAACGAAGATGGAACAAATGCAACGGTTACAGTGAGCTTAAGTAACCTAGGTGAAACAGCGGTTACCGTAACAACTAATTTAGGGTCTGTGGTTATTCCAGCAGGTGAAACATCAGGAACGATAGACGTACCATTAGATAATAGTGATGTTTATACTGACCCTGACACATTAGCGGTAGAAGTCACAGCAGTTGACGGCGGAAACTTTGAAGCAGTTGATTTTTCAAAAGCGGCTGCAACCGTAGCGATTGATGACACAATTGATACAGTACAAGTTGTCTTAACTGCGACACCGACAGTAGCTGAAGGAGCCGGAGCGGATACCATTACGTATACTGCGACTATCTACACAGTGGATGCCAGTGGTAATCCAACTACG
>Ga0209495_1002907_pt1 | contig 10861 bp, 3 predicted proteins | sample EN1Hudsemesocosm_FD_184629 | JGI IMG/M metagenome (GOLD analysis project Ga0209495, IMG submission 184629) | Methane-oxidizing microbial communities from mesocosms in the Hudson Canyon - EN1E Hudson Canyon (SPAdes) (version 2) | ecosystem: Environmental > Aquatic > Marine > Cold seeps | place... | reverse complement strand
AGGCTTAACGCTGGCTGGTAGTGCCTCGTTGTCTTATGACCGAATCATGCAAAAGAAAGCCCTTGCTGAAAATATGCAGATTCTTACTCAGGTTATAGCGATGCGTAGTGCTGCTGCACTGAGTTTTGGTGATGCTCAGAATGCATTAGCAAATCTTGAAACATTAAAAGTAAGTAAGTCTATTCGTTTAGCCTGTATGTATGGTTTGGATGGCAACGTTTTCGTAAAAACCTCCCAAGGCAAGGAAAATCAAGTTTGCCCTTCCACGTTACAGGAGGATGGTGAATATTTTGAAGGTAATTATCTCGATGTGTTTCAATCTATAACGCGAAATGAAATGGTTATAGGGACTGTTTTTCTCAGGTCAGGACTGGAAGAACTTGATAAACGCTTGCAGCAACAGTTAATGGCGAGTGTTGTGGTTTTGATTATTTCATTGTGCATTGCATTTGCGTTAACGGCTCGAATGCAGAGAAGGATCTATCACCCTATTATTGAGCTGGGTAAAGTGGCTGCACAAGTAACGAATAATAATAACTACTCCATTCGGGCATCAGTTGAAAGTGATGATGAGTTTGGGAAAACCGTTCGTGCATTCAATAATATGCTTTATGAAATTGAACTGGATAAGAAAGAACTAACACGCCTAGCTTACTATGACCCCTTAACTAAACTGCCTAATCGACGTATGTTTTCAGAACGTATTGAGTTGGCGCTGGAGAATACGGCACGAGAAAAAGATAGTAAGGTCGCACTTATATTTATGGATGTTGATCGGTTTAAGAAGGTTAATGATACACTCGGACATGATATAGGTGATCTTTTACTTAAGGAGTTCTCCAGGCGTTTACAAGCAGCTTTGCCCGAAACCGCAACGGCTTTCAGACTAGGGGGAGATGAATTTACGGTTATTTTAAATGGAGTGGCTAATGAGACTGAGGTTGTAGCGATTGCGGACGCTATACTTGAAGAATTTTCTTCGCCTTTGTTGGTTGCGGGAGAAACATTAACAATTTCTGCCAGCTTGGGTATTGTACTTTCTGACGGTAATGACACGGTTAATAGCATTATGAAAAACGCTGATATTGCACTCTATCGCGCGAAGGATGCAGGGCGAGGAAAATATCAGTTTTTCAAGTGATGCAGACTTATTTAGTATTAATAATTCTTGCCAGGCTGAGTAAATCAGAGTCAATTAATAAGCCGTTTTCTATGGCTTTTGATAGGTTTATATCAAATCGGTGTTGGTCTTTTGTCCTTAAAATATTAACAATACCTCCCTTATCAGTAAACCCTTCTACGTTACCGATGCTCAGTACAAATAAATGATTCATATTCTTAAATAGTTGTTCAATTACATCGAGGTGCTCGGTGCCAACAAATAGAATGTGACAACCGGGCTCTATTTCTGCTGAGTTAGAGGTGCGAATGATTTTTAAATGTCGGTCTCTGATTCGTGTGCCATCAACTGCATCAAGAAACCCTCCAAATGGCACGCTTCCGTATAAGCACATTCGTAGCGGGCTCTTACTATCTTTAAAGGCGTCAGTTGGCCACTCTACAAAATTGGCGAAGTTATAAAGGAACAATGCTTTAACGTGAAACTCTTTGGTTTGCTGTGGGCTGCTTTCGCTGCTCGCCATTAATGAACCACCACTTATTGATAAGAATACGATAAATATAAATGTATTCAACAGTGGCTTGTTCTTTAGAGCGCATCTTTGGTGGTGCATATGAGTGTTGTGATGTTGCATTGTAGTTAATCCTTCAAAAGCTAAGACTAAGATGAGCGTAAATGACAGCTTGCTTCTGGTCGATATTTAATTGGCTGCTTACATTGTGATCTAAGGGGTGGCCTACGGTCACTCCTGCATTTGCAAGTTTATTGTAGCTTGCTTTGAGCCCAACTCCCGCACTCTGGAACTTGGCAGAAAAATCAGTATTAGTGTTTAGCTCTCCATAACTATAGTCAAAAAATAAGAAGGGCTGTAAGGTAAACTGCTTAGACTGTTCAGCCACATCGATAGACCAGTTTATTGCTTGTTCTAGTGAAAAGGTATAGGTGCTGTCGGCGCTGAAAATACCGGGTTCAAACCCTCTGTTTGCATTAGAACCTGTAGTGGCAAGTTGCTCAGATGAAGGAAGCTGTTCTGATGTGAATTGCCCCTTAGCTAAAATACTGAATGGGTGATGCAGAGGTATTATTTTGCTCCACTCAGGCGTCATGAACTTATAGGATGCATTAACTAGCCAAAAATCGGAGGGTAAGGCTGTGTTGTCAGTAGCGCTGATGTTGCTGTAAGAGGGGCTTAGCGAAAAAATATGCTGGCTTTTTGACTGATTTGTTCCTAAAAAGTGTATTTGGTAAGTACCCGACAGCATGGTGTAATCCACTTCCTCATTTAAAAAATCAGAAAATTCATCACTGGTCACATTTGATTGCTTCGTTGAAATAGAACCCCATCTGTTATGTGCGATATTTGATGTTTTATTATCAGGTTGGTTTGACCATATCGCTGTGGCGGCTGATAAATTACCTTCCAGACCTAGGTCGGTAAATTGCCCCGTCACCGCGAAGTCACTTCTTAAAATTGAGAAACTAAGCTGGTTAGAGGGAGTGACGGGGGTGGTGTAGCCGAGACTACCAAAAAAGTTACCTTGCTTGTTCGTGGTCAACGCAGTGCCCCTAAGCTGACCTGATAAATTAAAAGGGTTATTGATAGTGTGAGAAAATAGAGCTCGGTTAACGCCTGTTTGATCTACGCCCTTGTTGTCGACTGTAAGTGTAGAATGATGCTGCATTTCCTCCATCACCCTTACGTTAAGACGAGCTTCTCCTTGCTTGGAGCCTAGCGAAAAAAAACTAAATATTTTAAGCCCTGGTTTCTGGTTAAGTGTTGCTACCACCTTTTTGATTTCAGGTTCGTAGATTACCTTTCCAATTAAGTTTTCAAAAGGAGCTGTGAGTTGTTCTGTGCTGTATAACTTGTTGTCGTAAATATCTACTTCTGCGAGAGTACCTTTAAGCACATGGATCGTTAGAGTTGATTGAGTGATTTCCTGAGGAACAACATAAGCCTGATTGAAGGTTAGGCCTTTCTCCCTGTAAGCCAGAGTAAGGGCGTCCGCAATTTTATTAATATCACTGATACTGAGTTTCTGGTTCATATGACTATAAACCTGATTCACCCGCTCATGAAGAAATTCATTGGTAATACCGTATTCTGGAAATAGAGTGTCACCTTGCAATCGAATATGTTTAATTTCTATTAACCCGTCACTCATCTCGCTGGGGCTAGATTTAACCTGAGTTTGATTATCATAATGAAGCTGAATGGGTGGCTTGTCTGCCGGTAAATTCTCTTCAGCTTGCACAGTCCCACTCAACAGTAGCAGTGATGAAAAACAGACATAGTAAAATATTGCCATTAGTCGGGTAGCTCTCCGCCTAATAACAATCTACTTAAATAGCGTTTAATTGCCTGGTATTTACTGCACTCAGTGTCGTCATCGGCGCTTTTTTTTGTGCTGCAATCAGGCATGATGGTATTAATTGAAACCTTTGGCTGAGTTTCAAGTGCAATTTCAATCGATGTACCTGAGTTTGCAACGGTATTATTGGTTAAGCCGCTGGAAATTAAATTATTAATTTCAGTCGCACTTTCTGGAGGGATAGACGCAGAGTTTGACGTAAGAAATATCTGGCCATTACCTTCGGTTATTCCAATGGCATTGATAATTCCTTCATTATTAACCGTGTTCGCTTTAATGGTATCGCTGTAGTACAAGTCGAGATAAATATTGCCATTGAATGAAACAATATCACCATTGTTGTATATAAGATCGCCTGAGGGTGAAATATCTGACACTAAAGGCTGTGTGAGCTGAATACCTAGCAGGCCATCATCTCCTGCAGAAACGATAATTTCGTTAGCTGTAGCAAGGTGTATGTGTCCATTTGAGCTTGAAAGGGTGCCTGAATTACGAATGAATTGCCCTGCGATATAGATTCCACTCCCCCCTGTAGACTGAACATCACCCAAGTTGATGATACCGCCTTGGGTTTGATTGTTGTCTGATAGCGTAAAATTGCCTTGGCTAAAGTCTTCAATACTAGTTTCTAAGTCAGAGGCTAAAAAACTGCCCACATTGATAGATGCTGTTTCCCCAATCAAAATACCCGCGCTATTGAGGAGTAGTACCTGACCATTAGCATTAATGCTTCCAAATAGTTGACTGGGTGAACCAGAAAAATCTCTATTGAGAGCGATGGATGAACCATTTGGTTGAACGAAGGTGACCCCTTCGCTCTCAGCGACATTGAACGCTTGCCAGTCTATCGCGAGGCGTGATGAGCCTTGGGTTATGGTCGTTTGGTTAGGTGCACTGATGATAGCACCACTGCCATGCACAACCTTTCCTCCCTGGGGGGCGGCTTTAGCACTTGAAACTAAAGACAAAGCAAAGATAGAAAGCAGAGCAAGCATAAAGTGATCGAAGCTTCCACCACCACCTTTACTCTCGGCTGAGTCAGAGCTGGCGAAAACGGTATTTTCACTCTCAGAGGTGTCGTTACTTACTGTATTCTCCGATGCTATTTCTTTGCTCTCTGGGTTATTGATGGCGGATGAACCTTCAGGGAAGCTATTTCCTGAGCCAATGCCTGATATGTGTCTGATTACACCATTAAGTTGGTGATCTACGTCATTGTCACTGCCATCGGTAATATGTAGTTGTATACAATAATGGCCTGTTGTCAGCCCTTGGGTATAAAGAATATCCCCTAGTGGAGGGCAGATACCCTTTGCACCCTTAGAAGATGAATAGGTATCTTGCTCTGTTATTTTAAAGAAAGACCATAGTGATGAACTGATATCAAAATTTAGTAACATTGGGCTTTCAGGAATAGGTTGATGAAGGGGGATTACAACGCTTCCCAATGTGCCTATTTCAGGCATATTGAGTATTTCAAAATCAAATATATTAGCGGTGCTATCGATAGCCTGTGGGCTTGATGGTGATCCCTGTGTGATTGGGTAGCCAAACTCAACGGTTTCTTCTATTTGGGTAGCAGTAATGTTGGCTGTTGCATTATTAGCCAAACGAGCAATGCTTCCTAACCTCGCAATTTGTCCATATAGGGTTTGAAGATAATAGCGTGTTGTATCACTCAAGGAAGTGTGAAGAGACTCTTCTTTGCCTGTTAGGCCATCAAAATGATCATAATCATCAGGCACAGCATCGTAATCGGAGTCTTTGGTTGTGCTCGTTTTAATATTAAAGGAATAATCTATCTGTGAACTCAACTCTACACCGTTTAACCAACGGGATTCAGTTAATTTTATAGTATATACACCAAGCTCTAACCCGCTAATACGAACAGTACGCGGAGTAGGGTAAGTGGCGGTAATATTGGGTTGCTTTATTAATATATCTGACAAGTCCCACGATAAGTTCAGTGGGGGAGACTGAAACCCTGCTACATTGCCGCGTATTTCAACCTCACCACTTGCTATGTTATTTAGGTCAATCCATATCGAAGGTTTTGATGTTATGAATGGGTTACTGCCTACTGAAATTTCAATTATATCTGGTGTGCTGTCTGAGTCTTTATCGGTACTGGCAGTTGCTTCAGTTGTGTTGCCATAGAGGTAGACCTCAACGGCATCGGTGATACCATCGCTATCTGCGTCACCGTTGTCTGCATAGTTAATATCTGAGGCTGGGTCGAGCAGATCTGTTAAAGCTGATAACTCGAAGATGTCTGGTAGTTCATCTGCGTCTCGGTCATTTAATACTGTGTCACCAGCATCATTGGTTGTGCCTGTTAAGAAGGCCTCAATCGCGTTGTTAACACCATCGTTGTCTGAATCATCTTCATTGGCAAATAAGGGGTTGCTGGCTAGGCGGATTTCAAGGGCATCACTATAACCGTCACCATCATAATCACTTGTAAGGGTGAGGTTGTTGATTGATCTTTTTTGTAAATAGGCTTCAACCGCATTGCTTAAATTGTCTGAATCATCATCAAGTGAACCGTTAACGGTCGGGTAGTTTGCGTTATAAAACTTTGAGCTGTCTGTACTTAGTTCGGTGATGTCTGGTAGCCCGTCTGCGTCGGTATCTGTAAATAGCTCTGTATCTGCAGCACCGCCAAGTTCAGAGAAGAAAAACTCAAGAGAGTTGGCTACACCGTCAATATCAGTGTCAAGGTGGCCATTGAAAACGGGGCTGTTAATGGATAAATAATCGCTACCAAGAATAACTTCTGCATAATCGGGGAGGTGGTCATTGTCGGTGTCTGTTGTGACCGATGTATTTTGAGAACCGCCATTTAGCTTTAATAAAGACTCAATAACGTCTGAAATACCATCATTATCTGAGTCTTGAAGTATTACGGTTGTTGTTGATGTTTCATCATTACCGGCAAGGTCTGTTGTAATGATGGTTAATATTTCACCCTCGGTAAGTTCATCAGTAATTACACAGTGATAATACCCTGTTGAAGCATTGGCTATGGTGCTACAGAGGGTTATCCCATCACTGTTTTTTACAGTAATTGTGGTTCCGGGGGGGGCTGTACCATTTATAAATTGTCCATCGCTATCATTGACCAGTGCAGGGCCATTCGCAACAAAAGTAAGGGTGGATGTGCTGGTGATTAAGACCTTATTAATCTTGCCTGTGATAGTTGTGGTTTCAATTTCTGTATTGGTAACGGTCGCGGTGTAAGTGCCATTACTATTATCAATGATTGAACCAATTAATGCTGACTTATCATTACTCAATGTTATCGTATCGCCACCTGCTATCAGCAGATTTCCTTGTGCATCAATCGCCTGAATAGTGATGACTGAGGTATCTGTACCATTTGCTCTCAAAGTAGTAGGCGATGCGGATAGCGTAGTGGTCGTTGCAGAGGCTGCTCCTACCTTAAAAGTAATTGTCTTATTACCTGAGGTAATTGCGTTACCATCGATTGTGCCCGATATGGTTACTGTTTCTGCAACGGTATTGGTTATCGTTGCGGTATATGCACCGGCACCGATATAGCTTACACCTGTTAATATCGCAGTGGCGCTGTCTTCTGCTAAAGTAACAATGCCCGCACTACTGGTGATATTTAATCCATCAGCATCTTTAGCTTGAACGGTAATGGTTGAGCTGGCACCTCCATCGGTTGTAATGGATGCTGGTGATACTGAAATAGTGGTATTTGCTGCTGAGACGGGTTTAGCCAAAAAAGAGACACTCACTGGAGAATCGTTGGTTACTGCTTCTTCTGGTGTGGTTCCTCCATCTTCATCCCTGTCTACTGTAGCTATAATATTTATGCTACCTGCAACCGTGCTTTTTACCGAAGCGCTGGCAATACCTGAGGTATTGGTAGTTGTGGTGAAAGTGGTTAGATTGTTTGTAAATGCCCCGGTGCCCGAAGAAATAGCAAAGCTAACTGAAATAGCTGCCAGCGAGATATTATCTCCATCGCTTTCTTTTAATTGAAGTGTGATTATTCCGGTATCAATACCATCAGCATTCGCACTACTGTCAGTCGCAATGATCAGGCTTCCTGATGCTGCTACGCTAATATCTTCGTCAATAATGGTATAGGTGAAAGCATTTTGTGTTGCTGTATCGTTATTTGCATCACCGATTACAAAGTCTGTAATTCCCCCTGTGTTCAAGGCTATGATGGTTGTTTCATCTGTTTCTGCCAGGGTATCATCAATAATAGAAAAATTTGTAAGCGTTAAGTTACTGGCAGGTAGGCCATCATAAATTCCGGCAGGAATACTTAAGGTGGGAGTTGTGTAATCTGTACTGTTGGTGGCTGTGCCTGTTAAATTTAATGTAACAGCCGTAGTAGTGGGGATATAACCAAATACAGCTATGGCAGGTAAGTTTCCGCCGCTGTTTTCACTGTCGTTGTTTGATGAAAGTGTGAATTCAATTTTATTAGTGATAATGGCAATAGTGAAATAACTGGTGCCTACAGGGAAGGTGACGTCAGAAAATGAGGTGTTATTGGAGTATTTTAAAACCGTGCTGCCAGTGCTGAAATTTCCATCATTATCTCCAATTAATGCATAGCTTTCCCCTGTTGCTAGTGTAGGCAACGTACCAAACTGCAAGTTAATGGCACCGACTGAGTTTGTATTTTGAACTTTCCACTCTCTGATGATACGTTTATCAAAGCCAGTTCCTAAGTCTGAGGTTTGTGTAGAAATCACACTACCGTTATCGTGCCCAGTAAGAAGGTAGTCTCCATCGGATAGCGTATCTGCATGAGATGTATTGGCTAATGTGAAGTTGGTATCGGTAGAAAGAATTAATCCGGATGCATCATTAAAACTTCGAGATATACGTTGATCCAGGCTTCCAGCTGTATCTTTTCCAAGCCCAAAAACCCCATTGTTGTAAGTGCCGTCTAGGGTGTAGATTGTTGCAGCGATTGAATTAAGATAGTTGTTCGTTAATGTAAGACCATATTTTATGGCCAAATAAGAATCTACTTGATGGCGTTCAGTAGTGTTTAATATCTTGTTATAGAGAATAACTTCTGTAATACGACCATCAAGATCTTCATTATTATCGTCACCCCCACTACCTACGGCAAAGTTGTCATCACCTTCATGGCTGGAATTTAGAGATATACTGGGTACTGAGGAGTTAACACGACCATTAAGGTAATTATAGGCTGGTGATGAGAAAAAGTTGAACTCCATGGAGCCAGAAAATATAAGAGGCTCGTGAAAACGCATTGGTTCATTATCGCTGAAGTAAAAATAATTAAGCAAGAAATTGCCATTGGAATAAAAGGGCTCATTGGCATTGTCGTTGAACCCTATATGAGGGTAGTCAAAACTACTTCCCATACCAATTAACTGATTCCACTCACCAGATGATTGATCAGCTGCAGTGACGATGAAGAACGTCATATCATCACTATCATTAGGCATAACGCCACTGGTTTGAAGATAGTCTCGGTCACCATCTAGCTCGATGCTTTGGTGAAAGTTCATGGTACTAGAGGCGGTGTTTAGGGAAGGCTGGTTGGCTGCAGTGTTTTGTGTGACATGTTTACCATTGCCACTCTGATCGTTCCACTGAGTAATGGCAGTCGTGCCCGTAATGCCTTTATCTGCATCTAACCATATTCTTAGATTACCACCAACACCTCCAGGTGCGGCGTTCACTGTTTGTAATGAACAGAGAAGTAAGAATAGCGTTAATAATATGTACAGACTTCTGTGGAAATACAACATCAAAAACCACCTGGTACAAGCTACAATTTATATTTATTTTTTGTAAATTATACACACATTTTTAGTGCAAGTATTTAGGTGATGCCATGTGTTCTTTTTGATCGTACACCTTCAATGGTCGTCTAGGTTCTCTTTGCTTTTTTCTTTCTGTTGGATATGCCACAAGCGTGCATAATGTCCGTTTAGTTTTAGCAGCTCCTCGTGGCTACCTTCTTCTGCAACCTCCCCGCGACTAAGCAGAATAATGTTATCAGCATCGACGATAGTCGATAGTCTGTGAGCAATAACCAAACTGGTATACCCCTCAGAAACCTCTTTAATAGCCTCAAGAATTGCTTGCTCCGACTGACTATCAAGTGATGATGTGGCTTCGTCAAATATCAAAACTGGCGGATTTTTTAGAATGGTGCGGGCAATGGCTACTCGCTGCTTTTCACCGCCTGACAGCTTAAGTCCTCGTTCGCCAACAGTGGTATGTATTCCTTTGGGAAGCTCTGCAATAAAGTGGTCTAGATGGGCCAGGCTAATGGCGTTTAGTACTTCTTCGTCGCTTGCGTCTACTCGTCCGTAACGTATGTTCTCTAAAATAGTGTCGTTAAAGAGCACTGTGTCTTGGGGGACTATGCCTATTGAGCGTCTTAATGAGTCTTGAGTGACTTGTTTAATATCTTTTCCATTCAGAAATATTGAGCCATTATTGCAGTCATAGAAGCGAAAGAGCAGTTTTACTAGTGTAGATTTACCAGAGCCGCTTTCACCTACCAGTGCGACTTTTTCACCCTGTTTAATTGTAAAACTAATATTTTTGATGATAGGTCTATCTGGATGGTATTGGAACGAAACATTATTGAATTTAATATCACCATTTTCTTTATTTAGAACACCAGCACTAGGTGCATCAATCACTTTGGGTTGTCTTTGAAGTAATTCAAACATTGATTCAATATTGGCTAATGAACCTTTAATTTCCCTATAAACGAAACCGAGGAAGTTAAGTGGAATAAATATTTGCATCATAAAGGCGTTGATAAGTACAAAATCACCGATGGTCATTGTGCCTTCAGCCACTTTAATAGCGGCTAAAGCCAACATACTGGTTGTAGCGCTAGCAATAATAAAAGCTTGCCCGCCATTCAAGGCAAACATGGTTAAACGGTTTTTTCTTTTTGCTTGCTCCCAGGAGGCTAGATTTTTATCATAGCGCTTAGATTCATACTGTTCATTGGTAAAGTATTTAACCGTTTCGTAGTTGAGCAGGCTGTCTATGGCTTGCGAGTTTGAGGCTGAATCTGCTGTGTTAACCTCACGAACAAAACGTGTTCGCCATTCGGTCGCCACCACTGAGTAGGCTACATAAGCAATTACTGAGAGCAAAATGATGAGAGCAAAACTAAAGCCATAATTATAAAAAAGAAGCCCAACAACCACGAGCACTTCAAATAAGGTGGGGATGATATTAAATACCATAAAGCGCATCAGCATATTGATGCCAGTTGTGCCGCGTTCTATATCCCGTGATAGTCCTCCTGTGCGCCGGTTCAGGTGGAAATCAAGATCAAGGTTATGAAGGTGTTTGAATGTTTGCAGGCCAATCC
>Ga0209495_1002903_pt1 | contig 10866 bp, 11 predicted proteins | sample EN1Hudsemesocosm_FD_184629 | JGI IMG/M metagenome (GOLD analysis project Ga0209495, IMG submission 184629) | Methane-oxidizing microbial communities from mesocosms in the Hudson Canyon - EN1E Hudson Canyon (SPAdes) (version 2) | ecosystem: Environmental > Aquatic > Marine > Cold seeps | place... | reverse complement strand
AGTTATGCCTGGCGGCCATAGCGAGTTGGTCCCACCTGATCCCATCCCGAACTCAGAAGTGAAACGACTTAGCGCCGATGATAGTGTGGGAGTTCCCATGTGAAAGTAGGTCACTGCCAGGCTTTAAATATAAAAAGACCCGAACAATAGTTTATTGTTCGGGTCTTTTTTTGTTTTGAATTTGCAGAAACCTACTCCACATGCAATGTGACAAAAACATCGGGAATGTTTTTGAACATCCGGAGGATGGCCCCGAAGGGGTGAGTATCAGGATGATACGAATAGAGTAGGTCTATCAAATAACCACAAGCCTATGAATAACATTGAAAAAATTAACACTTCTTCACTGCCAGGCTTTAAATATAAAAAGACCTGAACAATAAACTATTGTTCGGGTATTTTTTTGTCTGTAGATTGTAGAAACCTACTTGAGCGTAGCGTGACAATATCGTCGGGACAAGCAATGTTCCAGACATTGCCTTGCATACACTCCATCCATGGAGATAAACGATATTGGACGCCGCAGGGTTGAGCACAGGAAGTGCTCAATCAAAGTAGGTATAAACAAGGAGCCGTAATCTATATATTCCGCTGGAGTTATTAACGACTCCTTCACTGCCAGGCTTTAATATAAAGAAATAGCTAGTCCTCATTGAGCTCTGGGTATTTTTTTGTATGCTATTTATAGCGATTACTCTTTGATACGATATCTCATATATAATCTTTATAACTAAATTATGGAGTTCGCATGAGAAACTATTTATTATTGCTAACATTGCTGCTGTCTACAGCTTCTGTTCTGGCTCAAAGTGATCGCGGATTGTCTAAACTTATTGCTGCCGATCTAGAGATGGATGAAGAACAGGTATTCCAAGTGCTTAAGAGGTTTAAACATCACACAATTGAATCATTGCGAGATGATAAGGTTGTACGTCTTCAAGGTTTAGGACAGTTTTATACTGAGCATGAAGAGGCTAGACCTAATGGTAATCCTCGGACAGGTGAATCGAGACCTATTCCTGCCAAGAATTATTTACGTTTTAAACCTTCGAAAGTAGGAAATCAGAGTCTTAATTAATTACAGTTAAGTAGTTGCTCAGCTTTTCTGGAATAGACTCTTTTGAACATGCTCATGAGCATGATTTTAATTAGTGACCATTTTGATAGTCGAGGTCGTTTTAATAATGAATCATCTGATTGTGAAATAAGCTTAGATAATGTCATTATTCCTCCTAATGTCATGGCACGAATTTCCCAGCCAATACGACCTTTTAGTCCTGCACCAAGTTGATATCCTTGTGACATGAGTTCTTTGGCTCGTTGATACTGTAAGCGTAGCAACGGTGATAAGTTAGTCGTATCATAATTGATATCGGTCAACTGTTGCTCACTAACGTTGAAATGCTTAAGTTCGTCAATAGGAATATAGACACGATCTGACTCAGTCATATCTTGCACAATATCTTGATAAAAATTGATAAGTTGTAGCGCACTACAAATTGCATCAGATTGCTGTAATTGTAGTTGAGAAGGCTCACTTGAAAGTAATAGCAGTAAGCGACCAACGGGATCTGCTGATCGTCTACAGTAATCTAAAACTTCATTAAAATCTTGATAACGATCTTTTACTACATCTTGTTTAAAAGCATCTAAAAGATCATCGAATAATTTAATGGGTAAATTATGTAGTTTAAGCACGTCTGCTAATGCAATAAAAATTGGATTATTCTCTTGATAGCTATCTTGTTTGATAGCTTGCAAAGCGACACTGTAATCATTTAATTGTTGTAAACGAACATCTTGTGGGGCATCACCTTCATCAGCAAAGTCATCAGCGGTTCTTGCAAAGGCATAGATGACACTGATGGGGCGGCGTAGTTTTTTTGGAAGAAGAACAGAGGCAACAGGGAAATTCTCATAGTGACTTTGTGCCAGATTTTGGCAAAATTGATAAGCCTGTTCTAGATTAGGCTGTGTCATCATTTGTCTCTTCTTCTTTTACATTACGTATTTGTGTATCAATGGGTGAAAGTGGCGTTATTTCTTCTTTGGCACGGATCCCCATATCGAGGAATCGTTTACCACTCGGCATCACTTGTCGTTCTAATGAGCCGACAGTTTTATTAAAGTTATCAACACTACTATTTAAACTAGCGCCTAGCTTACTTAAATGCCCGCTAAAGACACTCAGTCGTTTGTAGAGGGTTTCACCTAATTCACGAATCTCGACTGCATTCTCGGCTAATGCTTGCTGTTTCCAGCCATAGGATACTGCTCGAAGTAGTGCAATAAAGTTTGTAGGACTGGCTAAGATGATGTTGGCTTTGATTGTATCTTCAAGTAATGATGGATCAATCTCTAATGCGGCAGATAGGAAGTGTTCGCCAGGAATGAACAACACTACAAACTCAGGAGATTGTGAGTATTCTGCCCAATAGTTCTTTGCCGCTAACTCTTTTGCTCGCTTTCGAATAATTTGAGCATGACGTTTAAGTTCTTTTTTCCGTACTTCATCATCTGTTGTTTGAATTGCGGAGAGATAGGCATCAAGCGGTGTTTTAGCATCAATGATGATTTCACGATTTTCAGGTAGTCGAACAATCATATCTGGTCGAATACTGCCTGTTTCTGTAACAGTATGTGTTTGTTCAAAAAAGTCACAATGAGCCACCATACCACTCAGCTCTGCAAGACGGCGAAGGGTCATTTCACCCCATTGGCCTCGAACTTCAGGTCGACGTAATGCTTGAACTAGATTCTGAGTTTCAGACTGTAATGCCTGTTGCCCTAATGCCATCTGCGAAATAGTACTGCTCAGATTACCGTAAGACTCTTTGCGTTCTTTTTCAATGTCATGGATCTGTTTAGATGTTTGTAATAAAGCGTCATTGATAGGTTTTACTAACTGTTCAATAGCTTGCTCTTTTGAAGTTAATTCCGCCTTTGCCTCACTTTGGTATCGTTTCAGGTTTTCTTCAGCTAGTTTAAGAAAATGTTCATTATTTCTGGTTAAAGCTTCATTTGATAGTTGGTTAAAGCTATTGGCAAGTTGGGCATGAGTCTGATCTAAGATGGCATCAAATTGTTCACTAGCCTGTTTTTCTAGTGAGAGTTGCATAGCTAGATTGATATTTTCTTCAGCTAAGCGACGACTTTTACGACTATAGAATATAAATACAATAATTGCTCCAATTAGGAAGCTTATTATTAGTAGAATGACTAGACCATTCTGCTGTTGGGAGAATTGCTGAAGTGAGTTGAAGTCTACAGCCATTGCAAAATATCACGAGGATGTTGAATAACAGTATCGGCTAACCAGCTATCAGGATCATCTTGATCGCTTAAATAACCATAAAGTGCAGTAACAGTTTGCATATTGGCATTTTTGCCTGCCTCAATATCACGCTTGGCATCGCCAATATAAAGACACTGTTCAGGTTGATGTTGAATTATTTCGCAGGCATGAAGCATTGGAGCAGGATGGGGCTTACTAAATGGTGTTGTATCAGCACTAACAATACAGCCAGCGCGATGTGACAAGTTGAGCTGCTCTAATAAAGGTTCAGTTAAAAAAGCAGGTTTATTGGTGACGATTCCCCATGTGATTCCTGCCTTCTCTAATGAAGATAGAACGTCTTCCATGCCATCAAATAATGCTGTTTCACGTGCAATATTGTCTTGGTATAGCTGTAAAAAACGTTTCTGCAGAGGGCTATAGTTTTCATCATCAGTTGAGATTCCAAAGCCTAAATCTAATAAACCTGGACTACCATGACTAGCAACGGGACGAATATCATCGTATGGCAATGCTGCATAACCTTCTTGCTCAAGCAAGGTGTTGAGAGCAAAGGCCAGATCTGGCGCTGTATCGACTAAGGTTCCATCAAGATCAAATAATATTGCTGAGAAATCTTGCAGAGGTCTGCTAGCCGACATTAATCAATGGCCTTACGACAATGCATGAGATAGTTCACTTTGACATCATCACCTAAGGCATAGGTTTTTGTCAGAGGATTGTAGCTAAGCCCTGCAATATCAGAGACATCTAAACCCGCTTGACGGCACCAACTTGCCATTTCAGAAGGGCGGATAAAACGTTTATAGTCATGAGTACCTTTTGGCAACATATTCAACATATATTCAGCGCCGACAACAGCAAATAAATACGCTTTAGGATGCCGATTTAGAGTGGAGAAAAATACATCACCACCCGGTTTAACTAATTGTGCACATGCTTTGATTACAGATACTGGATCAGGCACGTGTTCTAACATTTCCATACACGTGACAATATCAAATTTGCCGGCATCTTCCTGAGCTTTTTGCTCAGCGGTAATTTGTTGGTAATCAATCGTTAATTCGGATTCTAAAGCATGTAGTTTGGCAATATCAAGTGGCATTTTGCCCATATCAATACCGGTGACTTCACCGCCACTTTTGGCAAGTGCTTCAGATAAAATTCCACCACCACAGCCAACATCAATAATATTCTTATCGTTAAGTTTGCATTTACTTTCGATAAAGCTTAATCGTAATGGGTTTATTTCATGTAAAGGTTTAGATTCACCTTCAGTATCCCACCAACTTGTCGCTAACGCTTCAAATTTAGCGACTTCATTTGGATCGACATTGGTATGTGCTGTTGTCATTTGTCTGCTTGCCTAATTTTGTTAGCCCAATCTTGCGTATTTTGGATGATTTTTTCTGGATTTAATGAAGTTAACTGCTGATCTTTTAATAAATGTTTGCCGTCTACCCACACATCACTGACTTTATCTCGCCCTGTGGCATAAACAAGTTGTGAGACAACGTCATAACAAGGTTGAGATTCTAAACTACTAAAATCAACGGCAATGATATCTGCCGCTTTACCTACTTTGAGTGAGCCAGTCACATTATCTAAGCCTAATGATTTAGCTGCATTGATTGTCGCCATCTCTAAAGCTGTATGTGCTGGCACCGCACTCGCATCTTGAGCAACTGCTTTAGCTAATAAAGCAGCCTGACGTATTTCAGCAAACATATCTAAATCATTATTAGATGCAGCACCGTCAGTACCAATTGAAACATTGATACCTTGTTGTGTTAATTCAGCAATAGGGCAAAAACCGCTAGCTAGTTTGAGGTTAGACTCAGGACAATGTGCAATGTGGACACCTGCCTCGGCACACCACTGTATTTCTTGTTCGTTTAACTGAGTCATATGAACAGCGATGAGTTTTGGTGATAATAGACCAAGGTTTTTTAACCGCTCTAAAGGTCGTACACCATATTGCTCAACACTCTGAGCCACTTCATCTACTGTTTCATGAATATGCATATGAATGGGCAGATCACATTCTTCAGCATTCATAATGATAGATTCTAATGTGCTATCAGAAACAGTATAAGGTGCATGCGGTGCATAGGCTGTGGTTATTCTAGGGTGATGACGATAGTGATCGTGGAGCTGCTGACCTTTATGTAAGTATTCTTCAACGGTATTAGCCCAAGCACTTGGGAACTCAATAACAACCATACCTAAGCTGGCACGAATACCACTTTTATCAACAACACGTGCTGTGGCATCAGGAAAGAAATACATATCATTAAAACAAGTAGTGCCGCCACGAATCATTTCTGCAATAGCCAGTTCTGAACCTGCTTCGACAAAACTATCACTGACCCATTGTTTCTCAGCTGGCCAAATATGATCATTTAACCATGTCATTAGTGGTAAATCATCGGCTAAACCACGAAATAAAGACATTGCCGAATGGGCATGATTATTAATCAGGCCGGGCATGATGCAATGATCATCCATATGCTGAGTATGAGTGGCTGTATATTTTTGTGTCGCTTTTTCTTGGGGAATCAGCGCTACAATACGGCCATCATTAACCACGACAGAATGATGTTCTAAAACAGATTGTTTAGCATCAACTGGAATGACCCAGCGTGCATGTATAATGAGATCAACATTTTTCATAATATAGATTATACCGCTCCCTAAAGGAAAAGACATTGGATAAACATACTGATTCTATACAGCCTATAGAATGGCGCGATAATAAGCTCTATTTACTTGATCAGAGACAATTACCACAGCAACAGATTTGGCTAGATTATGAACACTCTGATGACGTGGCTAAAGCCATTTCTGACATGGTTGTTCGCGGTGCACCTGCGATTGGTATTACGGCTGCTTATGGTGTTGTGTTGGCTGCCCGTCATGCATGGAATATTGCTGCTGTGAACTGGCACCAAGCTATGACAGCACCATTGGCACATCTCGCTGGCTCAAGACCTACCGCAGTAAACTTGCATTGGGCCATTCATCGAATGACGAAACTATGTGAATCATTGCCAGAGAATGAATCGCCAGAAGAGGCCTTACTAATAGAAGCACATGCGATTCATGCTGAAGATATTGCGGCCAATCATACAATGGGTGAGCTGGGGGCAAACTTAATCAATGATAATAGTATTGTGCTCACGCATTGTAATGCGGGCGCTTTAGCAACAGGTGGTTTTGGTACGGCTCTTGGGGTGATTAGACAAGCTTATGCTGAAGGAAAAATAAGCCATGTTTACGCGGATGAAACTCGGCCGTGGTTACAAGGGGCAAGGTTAACTGCTTGGGAATTACAGCAGGACAATATTCCAGTTACTTTACAGGCAGAAGGTGCTGCCGCTGCATTGATGGCAACAGGTGAAATAGATTGGATTATTGTCGGTGCCGATCGCATTACAGCAAATGGCGATGTGGCCAATAAAATTGGTACCTATATGCTGGCAATACTCGCAAAATATCATAATGTGAAATTGATGGTCGTTGCACCAACATCAACAATCGACTGGCAATTACATGATGGTTATGAGATTCCAATTGAGCAGAGGGATGAGAAAGAAGTCACGATGATAAATGGTCAACAGATTGCGCCTGAAGGCGTGCCTGCAAATAACCCCGCATTTGATGTGACGCCTGCCAAATTGATTGATGCCATTGTGACTGAAGCGGGTGTAGTATTAGCACCATCTTTGCAAAACATGAAAGCAATAAAAAGGTAGGTCGGACTTTAGTCCAACAATGTTGGGTTAAACCCCAACCTACAGTATTAACGTTAAGGAGAAGTAAATGACTCAAACAGCATTAGTAACAGGAAGTAACCGAGGTATTGGGCTTGAGTTATGTACCCAATTAAAACAACGTGGCTTTGATGTAATTGCTACATGCCGACATTCATCTCCTGAACTTGAGCAGTTGGCTGTTGAAGTCATTGAAAATGTTGAAGTGAGTGACCCTCATAGCCTAGCAGCATTAGTTAGTAAATTAGCAGGTCGACGTATTGACTGGTTAATTAACAATGCAGGCATTGCAGATGGTATTGCAATGGATGAGCTTAATGAACAGACAATTGCCAGTTGTAAACGAATGTTTGAAGTGAATAGTTTGGGTCCATTACTCACGACACAAGCCTTAGTTGGCAATTTAGGTGAAGGCAGTAAAGTCGGTATTATTACTAGTCGAATGGGCTCCGTTGCGGATAATGATTCTGGTGGTAGTTACGGTTATCGTATGTCTAAAGCAGCTGTTAATGCCGCAGGTAAATCATTATCAATCGATTTAAAACCTCAAGGTATTGCTGTTGCTATATTACATCCAGGTTGGGTGAGAACTGATATGACCAGTCATAATGGTCTGATTGATACAGATGAATCAGCATCAGGTCTTTTAATGAGAATGGAAGAACTTAATATAGAGAATAGTGGTTCATTCTGGCATACCAATGGTGAATTATTACCTTGGTAAATTACCCGTGTTTGTCCGATAGTCAGCAAGAACACTTACCTGAATTAATTCAGATTAAGGCATTGCCAGCAATGTATGATGATAGCACTCATCAATTATGGCATTGTGAAACTGTTGATGGCCCAATGATGTTGAAAGTATGTCAGCTCGATAGTGTGGATAAGTCAGACTTCTGGCAAGGAATGAAGTGCTTGTTTGATGTTGATTTACCGAGCAGTTTGAAAGAGATGTCACAGGTTTATCAGAAGCTTAGCGAATATGGCTGCTTGGCTATTCCTGAGCATATTGCATCTGATTCTGCTAATCCTACAGCTTTCATATTGGCAAGATTATCACCAGGTGTGAGTGTGAAATTATCATCGGTAGATGATGATATGGTACAGCTGTTAGCAAGACACATTTCAGGCTTGCATAGTAATAGACAAATCACATGGGGAGCCTTTCATCAGGCTAATAATGACGCACGACATTGGCCCACACGTTTGCAACAAACTTTGCAGACATTATCTGAACAACACCTAAAGTCAATTCCCAGCAAACTGCTTGATGCAGCAATGCAACAATCTATGAATATGAGCATGGATTATTTTGTGCCGATTATGCCTGATCTTCGTTGGGATCAGTTTCTGCATCAACAGGGACAATTATCAACGCTGGTTGATCTTGATGCTTTTGTCTATGGACCGAGAGAGTTAGAGCTAGTGCTGCTCGAATATTTACTAGACAATCAGCAAGCTGCAGTATTTATGGAAATCTATCAACAGACACATGAACAACCTGATTTGTCACAGCTTAGATTACCGTATCGACTATTATTGTTTTTAATGAATGTCTTGGGCGAGCAAGATCTTGATAAGTGGATGAGTGCTGATCAACGGTGGTAACAAGGTTGTATTAGAATGCACAATCAAGTCTTAAAGTAATTAGCTTGCTGTTTCCACTCTGTTTTTACCATTTTCTTTAGCAAGGTAGACGCCATTATCCGCTACTTTAATCAGTTCTTCATAACTCTTCATATTGGTGGTGCGGCTGGCGACTCCGATACTGATACTACCATGCCAAGGTTCACCGCCAGTGGGGACACGCAGTTCTGATACTAGTTTGCGAGTCAGTTCTGCGATATACATGCCGCCTTCTTGATCGGTATTGGGACAAATAATGAAAAATTCATCACCGCCTAAACGACAGACAATGTCATCAGTTCGTAATGAGCCTTGGAGGGTTTTAGCTAACTCAATCAGCACAACATCTCCAGCATCATGACCAAAGGTATCATTGACTTCTTTGAAATGATCGGCATCAATCATCATGCAAACAAGAGGTAACTCACTTTGTGTGGACTCTTTCCATACAGAAGCGAGGTATCGCATCGCATGCCTACGGTTTGGTAAGCCAGTGAGTACATCTGTGAGAGATAACTCTTCAAGATGCAGGTTGGCTTTTGATAATTCTTTGGTTCGTTGTGCCACTTTCTCTTCGAGAGATTGGTTTAAGATGAGTAATTCTTTGTTTCTTGCAGACACTTGTTCAAACAGCCCGCTCAGTGCCATCAGTAGGGGTTCAGTTGAACTGTCACTTTCTTTTTCTTCTATTTCATAGGCTTTACTTGGTTCAACCCCAGATTGAATCGCTTCAATTTGACGAGCCATATTCTGGTCTTCACCGAGGATATGGTAAGCCAGCCAGTGTGTTAAAAAGTTTAATAGGTGTTTTGCGGAATCAAGATTATTTTCTGTAACTCCAGAATACAGGTTGGATACTTCATCTAGAAAGCTTTGATGAATTTTAATATGCTGATGAAGGTGGCGATGATCTATACCTATTCTAGCCATCAAAGCCTCTTCTTCCTCAAAATGATAATGGGAATACTCGGCTAATTCTTTAAAAAGAGTCTCGACATCTTTGAAGACAATTTTATTTTCGGCCAGAAGGCTACCAAATCGGTTGATGATATCTACAAGGTGATGATGTTGCTCATCAACTTCTGCCAAGCCAGTTAAAAAATGTTTATCCCAATGAAATGATTCCATAGTTTTCAGCTTTCCTGTAATCGACTAATTCATTTATAACCTATAGAAAGGAGTATGTGAAGTATTATTTGAGCTTGAATTTAGGAGTTTTTGATAGGGCGGACTTACTTTTAAGCACTCTGTTGGATATATAGTTTTTGCCAAGTAATAAAACCAATGACAGCTAAGACTAAGTAAATGCTAAACATCACGATAGTTGCGTAATAACCATTTTGAGCATAAAGCACGATGGCTGCACTATCAATCACTATCCAATATAGCCAGTTTTGTAATACTTTTTTGACCATTAACCAAGTATTCAATACTGAAAAAACCGTAACGCCAGCATCAAGATATGGATTCAGTGATAGTTCATATTGCGTGAGATATAGCCCAACAGCGTAAGTTAGCACTACGCCAATGACTATCATTTTTAGCTGTAGCAATAATGACCAGCTTGTAATTGGCAAATCATCAGCACTATTGCCGTGCCTACGCCACAGTAGATAACCGTATATTGCCATAGCCATGTAATAGAAGTTAAGCAAGGCCTGCATGGGTAGCTGACCTTCCCAAAACAATACGGTATAAATCAAGGTACTGATAAAGGCTAAAGGCCAACACCATTGTGATTCGCGAGCGGCTAAAATTATATAGCCAATCCCCAATACGGCAGCAAATACTTCCCAGCCAGACATCATTGATAAAGCATCTAAAAATACTTGCATAATATGTAGGTCGGATTTTAATCCGACACGTTCTCCTGTTGGACTAAAGTCCAACCTACAAAAGTTAAAAGATTAAACATCAACAACATCCGCTCGATCAGTACCAATCATTTTTAATACAAAAACTGACTCAGGCATGGCAGCAAAGACAGCTTCGATTTCGTCATCTAAACAATCCATCACATCACGATATTCACCGAAGACTTGTGTACTTAAACTATTTCTTTTTATCACTAGTTTAGGGTTTGTTTCTAACTTAGCAATAAAAGTCAGAATAGGTTCAACATAGTTTTCATTTAAAGGGTATAGACTGATATCTATTGAAACTCTCATTATT
>Ga0209495_1002902_pt1 | contig 10868 bp, 6 predicted proteins | sample EN1Hudsemesocosm_FD_184629 | JGI IMG/M metagenome (GOLD analysis project Ga0209495, IMG submission 184629) | Methane-oxidizing microbial communities from mesocosms in the Hudson Canyon - EN1E Hudson Canyon (SPAdes) (version 2) | ecosystem: Environmental > Aquatic > Marine > Cold seeps | place... | reverse complement strand
AAGCCTCAGTTATGCAAACGAAAATTCGTTAGTTACAGTACAACCTTCATTTCAATCTATTACTATCTCTGGATTTACCAGAGCAAGGCGTAGCATGCCTATTGCCAGCGAAATATCAGGCAAGGTGACACGCATTTATGCCGACATTGGCCAGCCTATTCCTGGAAATGGTATTTTTGCTTGCTTAGATGACACTTTCATCAAACTCGATATTGCCTCAACCCAAAATAGTATTGCCCAACATGGCATCGATTTAAAATTTCTAGGCAAACAAGTCAGTCGACACCAAAAGCTAGTTAAAACCAATAGTGCTGCACTCAGTCTACTTGATGATCTGACTCGCCAAAAAGGCAATGCCTACCGCGCCATACAAAATGAAAAAATACGCCAACAAAAACAACAGGAAACAAAAAGTAGGCATTGCATAAAAGCCCCTAAGAACTGGAAAATCACCCAAAGAAAGATAGAACCAGGCCAGTGGATTACTGCAGGAGTCACTATCGCACAAGCCAGCGACTACAACCAATTATTAATTCCTATTACATTAACAGCCGAAGAACTCCAAGCCCTACAAAACCAGGATAAACTATCAGTTTACCTACCCGAATATCAACAGAAAATACCTGTCAATATTGAACGTATATCCCCAGAGTTTGACCAACAGTCGCACAAAATTCTCGTTGACTTAGTTATTACTGACACATCTGAGCACCAACGCGGCGGCATCAGAACTGAACTCTCTTTAAATGTTACTGACAAACTCAATAATTTCCTAATCCCTAAAGGCGCATTAGATGCACGTTTTGAGGAGGTCTGGCTCACCCGTAAAAATGGCGAACGAATACGCGTCATGCTACAAGGTTATGCAGACAAAAATATGGCAAAAATTTCTTCAGCTGAAATAAAAATTGGCGATCAATTTAAACGACAAAACCCTTAAAATATGGATTCATTAGTACGTTTTTCATTACAACAAAAAGTCTTTTTTAACCTTTTATTTGTTTTACTTTTTGTTGCTGGTTTTTTTGCTATCAATGAACTTCCAACTGAGCGCTATCCAAATGTCAATTTTGGTCAAGTATCTATAACTACAATCTACCCCAGCGCATCACCTCGTGATGTAGAGGCCTTAGTAACAAAAAAAATAGAAGAAAGCATTGAAAATATTGAAAATATTGAATGGCTAAAAGCAACCTCTTATCCTGAGCGTTCACAAATTAACTTAAAATTCATTGATGATACTGACTACAGCTCACTTTATAACGAAGTACGCCTAAAGGTTCTCAATATCATGAATGATCTACCACCAGAAGTCGATCCACCTATTCTTGACAACTACACAATTAATGATTACTACCCTGTAGTAAGCATTAACATCAGTGGGCCGCAAAATAACCGAGCATTAACACTTATCGCGCAAGAGATTAAGACACATATACAAAAATTACCAGGTGTCAATGAAGTAGTCCTTGATGGCGAGTATGTTAGAGAATTCCATATAAACCTGAACCCGAAAAAATTACGCCGCTACGGTATTAGTTACAATGAAGTTGCTCAAGCACTTAAAGAAGTTAACTTATCCATACCTGCAGGCAGCGTGAATACCTCTCAAGGAAACTACCTGATCAAAGTAGATGAAAAATTTAAGAGCCGCAAACAACTGATAGACACTATTATTAAAAAAAATGGTGATTTAGGCTTTATTAGACTAGTCGATATAATGAGTAGCGCAGAGCTTAATCACCGAGATCCCATCAGTATCTCATCCGTTAATGGTCAAAATGTCATCGCCTTAAAGGTCAAAAAAAATGATAATGGCAACGCCTTAACTATTAAAAAAAATATAGTCAGCACTCTTAAAGACCTAAAACCTCTACTCAACAAAGAACAACTAAATATAACCTTCACTCAAGACTCAACTATAAAGATCAACGACGGCATCAGCACACTCGGCCTCAATATGTTAGCCGGCATGATCCTTGTCTCACTCATTACTTGGTATTTCATGGGTGCTAGAAATGCCAGCCTCATAACGATCGGCATTCCTTTCGCCTTTATGATCACAATGCTACTCATGTACTTAACAGGAAAGAGTATCAATGAAATGTCACTCTTTGCATTTGTACTAGTCACCGGCATTATTGTCGATGATGCGATTGTCGTCACTGAAAATATTTACCGACATATACAAGAAGGTCGAAATATAGATCAAGCGGTTATATTTGGGACTTCCGAAGTTGCTCTTCCGGTTATAGCCTCAACACTAACAACCATTTCTGCTTTTTTACCGATGCTATTAATGTCTGGCTCAACAGGTGAGTTTTTTGCTCAAATCCCCATTGCTGTCAGTTTTGCATTAATCGCATCCTTAGTTGAATGTTTAATTATTCTCCCTATTCATTATTTTGACTACGGCCCACGCCATACACAAGCACTTTCAAAACGCTTGGAAAAAGATGATTTAATTCTCACCTTTATTCGAGGAATCACTAAACACATACTAAATATTACACTCAAATACCGTCGCTCAAGCCTAACTGTCGTCTTCATTATTTTTATTATATCCGTTGGTATATTAGGTGTTTCTATATCAGGAAAGCTCCCGCTAGTAAAAATACAATTTTTTCCTAGCGATTACTCAGTTTATTACGTCAACATAAAAGCAAAATCAGAAACACCCATAGAACAAATCGACAAAAAAGTAAGAGAGATAGCCCAACATATCGTAACCACAGGTCCCGGAAAAGTAGACTCTGCTGCTGGGTTTGCCGGTTATTATATTGGGGACAATTACTTTCCCGTATACAGCAATAACTATGGTAATGTCATGGTGACTTTACCGTCAAAAGAAAATCGTGACTTTAGCGACCCTATGCAGCATTTAGAAAATATGCGCGCCAACCTCAAACACGAATTTGAGCATGATGGCTATAAAATCGAGGTGCAAGCACAAAAAGAGGGTCCCGTCACAGGCAAAGATATTAGTATCCGTATCTTAGGCAGCAATGAAGCAGCAATTACCAAACTAGCTCAAGCACTGCACAATTTTTTAACCACGACACCGACTATTACTCCTTATTTAGCTAACCTTAAAAGTGACCAAGGACAACATAAAAAAATCATAGAAGTTAATATCAACCATGAAAAAACTAATGAATACCAATTAAATAACAATCTTGTCACTCTACTCGCTGGCAGCGTATTAGACGGACAATATATAGGGACATACCGCCTCAGCGACGAAGAAATTGACTTAAAACTAGCGATAGACCCCAAAAGCATTCCTACATTACAACAAATCCTTCAAATACCTTTTATTGAAAATTCAACAGGGCCTATTCTACTTGGTGATATAGCCTCACTAAACTCATACTCAGAACCAGGCGAATTAAATCGCTATAACTCTCAGCGCTCTATAGGTTTTAGCTCGGATATCACAGAAAATGCACCTACTTCCTCAGCAACTATCTTGGCTGAAGTGAAAACATTTTACCAACAAATACGTAACCAATATCCAGGAGCAAACTTAGTTATCACCGGCGATCACGCAGCCACACAAAAATCCTATAATTCGCTCGCTTACGCCTTTGTGATTGCTATTCTAGTTATCTACCTAATTCTAGCAGCACAATTTCAATCCTATATGCAGCCCGCGATTATTCTTTCCGCCATTATGTTTGCTTTAATTGGTGTGATTTTAGGCAAATTTTTCACCCAATCACTATTCACTGTCAACAGCTTTATGGCCATTATTGGTGTTGCGGGTGTAGTAGTAAATGACTCGCTCATGCTAGTCGACTTTATGAACAAAAGTTATCGTGCCGGCCTATCTCGCCATAAAGCAATCAACGAGGGCATACGCGTAAGACTAAGACCTATAATGCTCACCACCCTAACAACCACCTTAGGCCTTTTACCCATGGCTATTGGTATCCCTTATTACTCAATCGTGTGGGGCTCTATGGCATCAACATTTGTAACAGGCTTGATAACGGCCACCTTATTAACGTTATTTATTGTTCCATTATTATGGGATATGGTAATGGCAAGACAAGAAAGAAAATTAACACCTGTAGACTAACCCATACACAATGCTATAACAGATATTACACACACAAGCTCCAGAAGGAGAAAGCTAAAATGATAATATCGATTAAAGCATTGTTCATGTTTTTGCGTAACATCGGCTCTATAATATAAAAAGATAAAGTTTAAAACACAGCCCAACTAATTTTAAGTGGCTGCTTTAAAAGTAAAATGATACCTAAAAGCTAGAGTACTGAATTTTAGCTATAACTAAAAAATGGTATCCGATAGACTTGAATAAAAAATAAGAAATAAGCTATAAATAGTTATAAGCATAAAAAATTCAAACCTCAATATAAGGTATATCTAATGATTAAAAGCCCCCTCATCAAGAAAAGTCTTACAATAGTCAGCATACTGCTTTTAAGCTTCACAGTTGAAAGCGCCACTTATGATTTATTGGAAAAACAACAAACTGATCAACTCCTTCTCCCTGGCACCCAATCTGGCAGCTCATTCTTTGATGCTGACCTTGCACAACAGCAAGCAATCAGCGACCAAAAAAGTGACTATCTCAAAACACTTGAACTTATTAAAAAACAAAAACTGAAAGAAGCAGAAAATAAAATAAAAACCTTATTAAAGAACAACCCCCAAGAGCCTGAGTTTTATAATTTACAAGGTCTATTGGCTACCACGAATAAACAACCAGCATCTGCCATTAAAAGCCACCAAAAGGCCATTAACCTAGACCCAAAAAACCTAAAAGCCCACCTTGCTATAGCTAAAATCTCACTTGATACTGACGACAGGCTCCAAGCCCAAAAATATGCTAACAAAGCACTCGTTATTAACGATAGCTCAACTTACGCCTACTTTTTACTAGCCGATATTGCACGTACGCAGAATAAACTACAAGAGGCCGAAAGTTTATTATTAACAGCGAAAAAGAAAAACCTAGGTAATGCCAAGCAAGAAATCGCTACTGCAACTAATCTTGGAAAATTATATATTTTTCAAAAACAACCACAAAAAATACTCTCCTTAGCAGAAGAAATCAGCAACCGCTACCCCGACAACAGTTCTGCAATGGTTTTATTAGTTAACGCACAACTTATCAATAATCAAAAAAAACAGGCAGAGAAAACATTAAGAAAACTAGTTGCCCTTGAAAAGCAGGACATCCAGAGCCGCTTTATGTTGTTTGGATTACTCATAGAGCAACCCGATAAAGAAAAGGATACCCTTAAATTACTTAATGAAATATCATCAATTGCTCCAGATAACGTGCAAGTCCTATCTCAAAAGGCAATTTATTTAACTAAACTTAAACATTACCCAGAAGCACGAGCAGTAGCCAATAAAGTTAATAAACTAGCGCCTCAATCAGGGTTTACTCACCTAATAAATGGTGACATTTATTTATCTGAGAAAAAATGGGATCAGGCACTAGTAGCTTTTCAGAAAAACTACAAAATAAAACCAACCAACAAAGTACTCTCAGTTATGATTAATATCATGGCTGCAAAAGGCAAACAAGCTGATGCAATCAACTTTCTTAACAAAGAGTTAAAAAAGAATGATGATAATTTAGATGCCCACTTTATATTAGCTACTCTTTATCACCAACAAAACAACTTAATCGGAGCTGAAAAGCATTATAAAAGTATACTTGCTGTAGCCCCTGATAATGCTCTCGTACTAAATAACCTGGCATGGATATATCATCAACAAAACAATCCAAAAGCCCTAGAGCTTGCTCAAAAAGCCTATAAATTAGCACCGAATTCTGCTGCTATTGCAGATACTTACGGTGTTATTTTAAATAAGCTTGGCAATTCAAAACAAAGCATAGATATACTTAAAAAAGCAAGCAGACTAGCTCCTATGGCTTATGATATTCAATATCATCTAGCAAACACTTACGCCGCTAGCGGCAATCAAAAACAGGCTATCGACACTCTAAGCCATATACTAAAAGCTGATAATAATTTTTCAGAAAAAAAGGCTGCACAAGATCTTTTAAAAAAACTCAGCACTAATTAAGACAAATAATGAGCACGCTGTTTAATTTTATTTCTCATACTGCAATACCACCCTAACGAACATGTAATGGTCTAATAAAGCAGGACACTTCTAAAGGCTGATTTATAATGTCATTAGAGGTGAATATGAGTAACGAAACTAAACAACCACCCGCTAAAAGACGGGTGGGTTAGAGCGCTTGGCGACTGAAAGTCGGGATACAGGGCGAATAGCCCTGTCATTTATGCTCACTATATTCTGTTTTAAAATTATCGTTCGGGTTTGCTTCAAAGTGATGCTCCAGATAATTTTTTATCATTTCTTCAGTCATCTGACCTACCCTGACACAAAAATACCCTCTTGCCCAAAAACGCTTTCCCCAGTAACGCTTTTTTAATTTTGGAAATTCTTCAAAGAGCTTTCTTGCACTACGTCCTTTTATCCTTCGCATTATTTCGCTTGGCGCTATATTAGGAGGAGCAGAAACAACTATGTGCACGTGATCCTTGCTAACAACGCCTGACAAACGCTGAAAATCAGGGATGATTTTTAGTCCGCAGTAGGCGAAGGGAAATTTGGCAATCTGAAGTGAACTGTAAGTTCGCTCGGGAGGCAAAAATTTTATCCCGAAGAGCCGTAGAGCCATTTGAGGTAGGGTTAACGAAGCAGCTTTTGTGCGAAGTTGATCCGGACGCAGGGCGGGGGCATTATTGATTCGCCGCGTGGCGAATCGATTTTTGCGACAGGAGTCCCAAAATCTTTAGGCGAGCCACGTGGTGGCGCGCCTAATCTTAATTTCAAATGCTTCACAAGTTTGCCTTATCAACTCTCTTACCCGCAAGCTAACATCACCATTTAATACCTGGTATCTATATTTTGTTACCCAAACAAAATGATATTCGATGTTGTAAACTGTATGACTGCCATAGCGATAATTCATTCCTTGAGTATAACATTTGAGATAAATCTGTTCGCCTGAAAGGCGAAGGTTTTAACCTTATGCTGGAAAATAAATCGACACCTACCTTGTCATTATTCAGCCAACGGCGCAATTGCATGATTTGGCTTTCTTCTTTACCTGAGCCTGGAATGTCACCGGCCACATTGGCTAGCTTGACAGACTTACTTTGTATCATGCCGCAGATAAATCCTGTCAGAATATTTAAGCTATTATTTTGACGTTTGCTAGGATCAAAATCCCAGGATTTTTGAAGACTACTATGAATAGTACGGTAAATATTGTAAGAATCTGACAATGTAGGAGATTTTCAATGCAAACCTTTTACATTATCACCTTTTTTAGACTTGGCAATGCCTGTTTTAAAAAGTGTACGGTAGTGAATCATCAGCAAGGGTTTAGTTATAAAAAACCAAAATCAGTTCCTCATAAATTCGATACTAAAAAACAAGCAGATTTTATTGAAGACTATACGCAATTAAAATCTCAAGCCATTGATGAGCCAATTCTTTTTATTGATGCGGTGCACCCGACTCAGGCGACTAAGATAAGCCATGGTTGGATAAAAAAAGGGGAAGATAAACCCATAGAAACCACAGGGAGTCGGACTCGATTAAATGTTGTGGGTGCAATTGACTTAAAGAACCTTGGAGCAGCAATCATTAATCGGTATGACACGGTTAATAGTGAGAATATGCAGCACTTTTTTAAAAAAATAAAAGCGCAATATCCACAAAATAAACCCATTCATTTAATTTTAGATGGCGCCGGTTATCATCGGGCAAAAGACTTAATTTCTAAAGCGGAAGAGCTCAATATTAAGCTTCATTATTTACCGCCTTACAGTCCCAATTCGAATCCCATTGAGCGGCTCTGGAAAGCAATGAACGAGCACGCTAGGAATAATCAATACTTTTCCAGCGCCAAGAAATTTCGAGAAAAATTGATTATTTTTTTGACGAAACATTACCTCAAATTGCTAAGGATTTAAAAGGTCGAATTAATGATAATTTTCAAGTGCTAAATCCTGCATCTTGATTTCGTTTGGGTATATACTAAGAGTTAAACTGTATTTTTTTGTGTCCTAAATAGTGTAACCACATCACTCTAGGAAAGCCGATTTAAAAGGTCATGAAAGTAATCCAGCAATTGATCTTGCGATAAGTTATCCAGGTCTCCCTAAAAATGTGCCCCGATACGACGAATCGCACGCGAATAGGCATCAATGGTTTTGGGTTGCAGAGCTTGAAGCTTTAAATGCTTACAGTGCTGCGCGTAATAATGGTTGAATTTAAGTTCTATCGATGGTTTCAGAGGTTATGCACTTATTATACGAATTCAGGGTTGAATAAGCTTACAAATTAACCTGTTATTCGTATAACAGGCAATGAGGTTACACTATAAATTTAGGGGTAAGCTGTTTTTCTCCGCGATAGAGGCTTCGTCCAAAAGTATTTCTCAAAAACTTCTCCTTATTGTATACTCGGTCACTGTATCATTAAAGAATATAAAGCAACAATTGATGAAAAATGACAATTTCAATATTAGAGGGAACCAAATGGATATAAAAGGCTCTTACTTTTGTTTCGAGCAAATTCATATTGATGTTGCTCGCAATGCAACCGATGACTTCAATCTGTTTCATGACCCACATAAATGGCTTAGAATAAAAGACAACCCATTTGGCGGCCCTATTGTATTGGGCTTTCAACTAGAATCTTTAATAGAAAAGAAAATTGCTGCTTTCCGTCATGAGAATAATGAACAGGCAATTATTGGTGAAAACAAGCTACGCTTTAGTAATTACCATTTCACTTTTGCTAACGCCGTTAAACCGGGACAAAAAGTAAATGTTGAAATTAAAAAGTCTCAATTTAAAGTCACTGATGACAATACTGTATTGAGCAATCGAATTTCTGTAAAAACAGATGGCAAACTGGCACTGATGGGCTTTAAAAAAGAATCGGCAAAAGCCTTATTTTTAGCCAATGCTGATTTTTCCAGTTTGGGCCGCTTACAAGACTTAGAGGACCGCAACTACATTCAGGGGAATGGGTTTTTCCTGAAACGGAAATTCATGAATACCAGCAATGCAAAAAACTTTTTATGTGGTACTTTTTTCGATCAATCGCTGTATTTTGATGAGCTTAATGACAAGGCTGAGTTTCCTGAGATTTTCCCCTGTAGCTTAATTTCCAGCGCCTTATTAGAGAAAGCACTCAAAAACCATCATGATTTTGAAAAAGAACCCATGGTTTACACTGCACATAAAATTACACTAGATAGAATACTTTTAAGCAAACTAAAGAGCAATGATGCCTTACATATACTAATCAAAGCATCCCTTGATGAACCAGACTCTTATGAGTGTTATGGGCTGATTCATGACAACCAGATTCTTTATCGAGGAATTATTACATTAACTTCTTTGCAAAATATTTTAAAATAACACATTTATCACACAAATAAGCTCTTAAGCTGCTTTCTCTTCTTGCAGCAACTCTGAATAGACTTGATAACCCCGATTAAAAGTACCCCACAGTGGGTTATCCTGCACTTCATTCACATTTAAACGATAAGGCGAGCGTTTGCCTCGGTGCTCACAAGTAGAACCAACCTGCTCGACTGCAAACCCTTGCCTACGAACAACACGGACAAGCGCTTTGCTTGCTAGCAAATAGCATTTATTAATATGAGTCGCTTTACCGTATTGCAAAGCCGCATTAAATAGCCCCCAAATAATGGTACTTTTTACTTGTGGATTACTGTAAAATTTTTTTACGCCCTCAGCCTCTTCATTAGCTACTATTGAGGAGTTTGATATATTTGCTTCATTTATACCGTAAGAATTTTGCAAGTATGGTTTTCTGATTTCTTTAACTAAGCAAAGCCTTGATATTTCTATAGCTGAACCCTCAATATCATGATCTAAAGAACTAAAATCCTCTAAAGGAATTTTATCGCCGTTATGATGAACTATGCGCATTGCACCAATCCATTGCTCCGTATGCTTTAGACGCACCAAAAAAAGTAAAGTCCTTTGGTCTTGATCATTCTGCGGATCCCATTTATCAATTTCTTGCTTCTTGGGAAATTTTGTTACATCCTCGTAACCTAACTCCTCACAATAAACTTGGTACCGAATATTGTAGTGAATTTCACGACTTTCTTGCGTGTTAGCTAAAATAACTTCGAAGTATTTATCAAACATAACTGACTGTAGCCATAAGTTAATCATTATTTTGACAAGCAATATAAAAAACGAAAATACTATAAACAACCCTGTTACATAGCTGTATCTTCCAAAAAATACTTGCCACCCATTATTTAAATAGCAAATATTATGCCAACAATAGATTACCGTCCATACCCTGTATAAATACTAGGCACTTTATTTTTTCAAAAAAATTATATACACTTTAATCATTTTTTTTCACTATATCGTCCCCATTAAACGACAAATAACAAGACACATACAAACAAAAAATATTCTTACCAGCACTAAAAGCATAAACAACTGAAATTAAATAAAAACATTACACCTCATCGCTCTTTGTGCCTTATTTTTTGTTGTGTTAAAGCGACATTACACAAAAACCTCAAACATAAGGTCCAACTTCATCACTTACGAGAAACTTGACTATTATTGTATTCAACCTCGACCTGCTTATATATCCAGTCATACAATCCTTTAAGCTCAGGAACCATATTTTCTAATAAAGATTCTTTACTAATAAAATATGGGGCTCGAATACCATGATAATCCATATCACTCCCCACTTTTTCAAACAAAATACCCGAACGCTTCAATAATCTAGGCAAAAACGGCTCCATCATGGCAAAACCGCCTGTCTTTTTA
>Ga0209495_1002900_pt1 | contig 10876 bp, 12 predicted proteins | sample EN1Hudsemesocosm_FD_184629 | JGI IMG/M metagenome (GOLD analysis project Ga0209495, IMG submission 184629) | Methane-oxidizing microbial communities from mesocosms in the Hudson Canyon - EN1E Hudson Canyon (SPAdes) (version 2) | ecosystem: Environmental > Aquatic > Marine > Cold seeps | place... | reverse complement strand
TTTGGCGTTATAACTTTACAAAATTCTCATACTTGACTTTATGCGTCGTTGACGTATATTTGTTGTATGGTTATTATTGAAACGTCAATTTTTACAAAACGTATAAAGGAACTAATGAAGGATGAGGAATATCAAGAACTCCAAAATACATTAGTAGCTTACCCTGAGTCAGGCAAACTTATTCAAGGAAGTGGCGGTCTTCGAAAAATACGCTGGGGAATTGCTAGTAAAGGGAAAAGGGGGGGTGTTAGAGCCATTTATTATTTTGCTAATAGTAAAAATCAAGTTTTTATGCTCATGGTTTATGCAAAAAATGAACGTAGTGATTTAACTAAAGAGCAATTATCCCTTCTCAAGAAGGTAGTTGAACGGGAGTTTAAAAATGAATAATGAATTATTTAATGAATTACTTGGTAGTGTTGAAGAAGCTGGCGAAATTATGCGAGGTGAAAGAACTTCATCCAGAGAGTTTAATTTTGCTGAGCCTGATGTAAAAGCAATTAGAGACCAAGTTGGTTTTTCACAGTCAAAATTTTCAGCTCTAATTGGTGTAAGTGTTAGAACTTTACAGAATTGGGAGCAAGGTCATCGTCACCCAACAGGTCCAGCAAAAGTATTATTAAAGCTAGTTCAATCAAATCCTGAAGCAGTTTTTAAAGAACTTCATGGTCATCAGTTATAACAAAAAAATTAACTCCCCGCCGCAAGCGGTCGGGGTATCATCTATGTAAGTTTATTTTATCGTCCCTAAGGACGGGGAAAAAACCCCACAGAGATTAAAATTTGACGAATAAAGTGTTTTTACTTACACTGGCTCCCAATTAGGGAGGATTTTGAGTTGTGCGTGTAATTGCTAAAAGTACGTTAAAAAAGTTTTGGGAAATCCCAGCTTATAGTGATTCTCAAGCTCCAATAGAAAGTTGGTATGAAGAAACTATAAAAGCAAATTGGGAGTCACCTCAAGCGATAAAAAACCAGTATGCAAATGCAAGTATCTGTAAAAATAATAGAGTTGTGTTTAATATTGAGGGTAACAAATACCGATTAATAGTTGAAATTCATTATCAAGCCAATATTGTTTGGGTTAAGTTTGTTGGAACACATGCCTAATACGATAAAATTAATGTTGAGGATGTAAATGAATATTAAACCGATCCGTAGTGAACGTGATTTACAAGAAAGTTTTCGTCAACTTGAGAAAGTGTTTCAAGCAAAACCTGGAACTAAAGAAGCTGATGATATGGAAATTTTAGTGACTTTAATTGAAGCTTATGAAAATAAACATTATCCAATTTCACCGCCAGAGCCTGTTGATGCAATTAAATTTAGAATGGAACAACAAGGGTTAAAAGCACGAGATTTAGAGGAATATATTGGAAGTAGCGGCAGAGTATCAGAAATTCTCAATCGTAAACGGCCTTTAAGTTTAAAAATGATTAAGTGTTTACACAAAAACTTACATATACCTTATGAAAGTTTATTAGCAGAAGTGCATGAAGTAGTTAAGACAAAACATAACCAAAAAATACAGCTGACCTCTTAACGCGTCATCTGATTTTGGCGTTAGCATAAGAAAATCGGAGTCAAAACGATGTCAGAAGTTGCAAATGGAAAGCTGTGGACAATCATTCTTACCGGTGCATTCGCCCTTGCTGGTACGGTAGTCGGTAGTTGGCTGGAAGCCCAATCCAAAATAACCCTTGAGAGAACAAAATTAGAGTCAAGCATTATTTCCCTCGCCCTATCTCAAAAAACCGAAAAAGAACGTCGAGACTTTTTAGAGTTTCTAGTAGTCACAAATCTAATAAAGGATGATGCTACTAAAGAGGGCCTAAAAGGCTACTTTGAAGGGCCAGACGCCAAATCACCTCCGTTTATAGCACCAGAAACCAACACTCCGCTTACAGAGAGAACCCCAGAAAATACTCAAAACACTGATATAGATTTCTTTGTTTGCTCAAAGGACTTTAAGAATTCTAAAATAATTAAGCTTGTAAAAGAATCGCACTCTGCAATATCAAACAAAGGCGACTTTGGTGAAAGTATATACAAAGAGTGGGGAAACAATCTTTACAAGGAAGTTACAGAGAGTGAATTAAAAGGAAAAGTAACTGTAATAATGGACTTTGACCATCCAGAATATGGTGAGCGACAAAAAATCGAAAATCGCTTACAGAGTGTGTCAAATCAATTGCCTGTATCTTACCTTGACAACAGGGGAGAACTCAGTCGCTGGAGAGTCAGCGTAGTTTTTTGTGGGAATTAAAAATGCTAATCGGGTAAGAGCTGGTTTCTCTCCAGCTTTCCCCACATCACCCTGCATGCGGCTTTGCACAGGGTGGTTCATTAGCCATTTGGATAATGGAACTTTACCCACCGCTCTTTAACAGACACTACCTCTTGTGCTTTTAGCCAGTCATTATTAAGACCCATTTGCACAGTCTTGGTTTTCGCTAGTCGATAATACCCTTTTGAACTCAAGCCAATATAAATCGCCAGTTTGGTAGAGACTCCCAAACTAATCAATTTTCGAATACGGGTTTTCATTCTGCACCATTGTTTGACCGCCATGGATGGTGGAAATGCAGATATATTGCAGGAGCAATATATCTGTCAAATAGCACATACGAATCCGTCTTCTAATCCAATGACCCAGTTCAGGAGCAGGACGATAAATTTCACTCAATCCAAAGTGGTTTATCAAGCCAGAAATATATCGCTTGAGTTGTCAATACTGATAATCCCGCTCAATAGCTAATGGGGCAAAATGCGAGATGATTAATTTTGGTGGGTTTCCTGTTTAATTTGTTTGCACCAATACGGTGCTTTTGGTCCAGAGTAAAGCTATCTACCAGTTCGAGCTAAGTATATTTACCTGAAAAAATATAGGGTTAAATTGTATGTATATATCTGAAATACAAGTATTTTTTGTTGAATGTTTTTGCTGGATTGTTTGGCATTATTAATGCTAGTATTGCTTGAAAATTATTGTTAAATCAGGAGTCTTTAATGTCTTCTAATAAATTAAATTTATTAGCCTTTAGTAAACCAGAAATTAAAACGTTACATTTAACCTGGTTTGCTTTCTTCCTCAGTTTTATGGTCTGGTTTGCACATGCGCCGCTAATGGTGGTGATTCGTGATGCCATGCAGTTGTCTGATCAAGAAGTCAAAATACTGTTAATTTTAAATATATCTCTAACCATTCCAGCACGTATTGTTGTGGGGATGTTAGTGGATAAATATGGCCCTAAACAATTATTCTCTTCTATTCTTATTTTAGGTGGATTGATTAGTATCGGTTTTGCTTTTACCCAAACTTATCAGCAATTAGCCATTGTACGTTTTTTATCTGGGTTTGTAGGTGCTGGCTTTGTAGTTGGCATTCGGATGATTTCTGAGTGGTTCCCAGCAAGACAAACAGGAATTGCTCAAGGTATATATGGTGGTTGGGGTAATTTTGGTTCTGCAGGTGCAGCGATTATTTTGCCTTCTGTTGCTATTTATTTTGGTGCAGAAAATGGCTGGCGTTATGCAATTGGTATTACTGGTGCAATAGCGATTGTTTATGGTGTGATTTATTACTTTAGTGTTTCTAATACACCTAAAGGCTCAACCTATTTTTCACCTAAGAAAATGGGTGCATTGGAAGTGACCAGTAAAGGTGATCTTTTACTGTACATCATCATGAACATTCCCATGTATATTGCCTTAAGTGTCCTAACATGGAAACTATCGGCAAAAATGCACTGGATTGATGAAACAGTGGCTTATGCAATTTATGCCATATTGGCTGTTCTATATATTTTTCAAGTCTGGAAAATAATTCAAGTTAATAAGCCTATTTTTGAAATAGAAGTACCCGAAATACAACGCTATGCATTTAAACAAATAGCCATTTTAGACTTGGCGTATATGTTAACTTTTGGTGCAGAACTGGCCGTTGTGTCAATGTTGCCTCTGTATTATGTAGATACCTTTAATGTAGAACCTATTTTGGCGGGTATGTTGGCAGGTATTTACCCAGTCATTAATTTATTTGCGAGACCAGCAGGTGGGTGGTTAAGCGATAAAATTGGTCGTAAAATTACTTTAGGAATCGTTACGAGTGGTGCAGCGGTAAGTTTCTTTATATTAAGTACAGTCACTACAGAGTGGGCTTTATGGGTAGTGGTTGCGACGACTATTTTAGCGGGTATCTTCTCTAAAGCAGGCTCAGGTGCAGTTTATGCTATGGTGCCATTAATTCAAAGACGAATGACAGGTCAATTTGCAGGTATGGTTGGTGCATATGGTAATGTTGGTGGCTTAGCATTTTTAACAGTATTCTCCTTTGTCTCAACTGATATTTTCTTTATGACTATTGCAGGAACAGCCGCTTTTGTGTTTTTAATGGTGATTATTTTCTTGAATGAGCCATCAGGACATATGGTTGAAGTTTTGGAAGATGGCACGGTTGAAATGATTGAAGTAAAGTAATTAATATTTACCTTTCTGGGAAAACTCCACTAAATGTGTGAGGGCAAAGCGATACAGGCTGTGAAAGTATTAGCTTTTAGCTCCCCTCTTTGGAAAAGAAGGGCTGGGGGAGATTTTATGATAAAAACAAGAGTTTTAATATCAACATGTTATGTTTTATAAAATCCCCCTTTTCCAAACGGGGAGGTCAACGACAGAATACTTTTACATCCTCGATAGCGTGCCCATCCTTATACGCCTTATAAAACCTTTTCAATAATGAAACAAAAACTAGTCCTTATCGGTAATGGCATGGCAGGTATGAGAACAGTTGATGAACTGTTAAAACTATCTCCTGACAAATTTGATATTACTGTGTTTGGTGCAGAGCCGCACGGTAACTATAACCGCATTATGCTGTCCCCTGTGCTTGCTGGCGATAAAAAGCTAAGTGAAATCATCATTAATGATTTGCAGTGGTATCAAGATAATAAAATCACTTTACACACAAATAAAACTGTCACTAATATTGATCGTGTGAGTCAACAAGTCATTGCTGACGATGGTACGGTTGCAGATTATGATCGTTTAATTATCGCGACCGGTTCTGTTCCTGTGATGTTGAATATTCCAGGAAAAGACCTAGAAGGTGTGATTAGTTTTCGGGATATTAATGATGTTAATGTGATGATAGAAACGGCTAAAACACATAAAAATGCCATTGTTATTGGGGGTGGTTTACTGGGTTTGGAAGCAGCCAATGGATTGATGATACAGGGCATGAATGTATCGGTTGTGCATAGAAGTAATACCTTAATGAGTCAGCAACTTGATCAGCAAGCGGCTGATTTAATGCGGGAAGAATTAGAAGATAAAGGTATGAGTTTTTTAATGAATCATGACACCGAAGCGTTGCTAGGTGATGAGCGAGTTGAGAAAATACGCTTTAAAGATGGTTCTGAGATGGCTGCTGACCTAGTGGTTATGGCAATTGGAGTACGTCCGAATATAGCACTAGCAAAAGCATCGGGTGTGCAATGTGATCGAGGTATTTTGGTTGATGACACCCTACAAACATTTACCCCAACTATTTATGCGGTGGGCGAATGCGTTCAACATCGCAAAAAAACATTTGGACTAGTAGCGCCCTTATTTGAACAGGCCAAAGTATGTGCCAATCACCTTGTTGATATGGGGATTGCTAGCTACGTCAGTACAGTAACTTCAACAAAACTTAAAGTCACAGGTATTAATCTATTTTCAGCAGGTGATTTCATTGGTGAGGAGGGGACTGAAGTGATGATCTTTAAAGATGCTGCACGACATATCTATAAAAAACTGGTGATAAAAAACAACCTCATTATGGGAATCTTATTGTATGGTGAAACGACAGATGGTTTGTGGTATTTTTCACTGCTAACTGAGGGACAGAATATTGCAGATATGCGTGATAATATTTTATTTGGTCAGCAGCATATAGAAGGGGAGCAGGGGTAATGACAAGTTCAACAATAAGTCTAACCACTTGTCCATATTGCGGTGTGGGATGTGGAGTACAAGCTACACACGAAGCCGATGGAACAACAACGATTAAAGGTGATAAAAATCACCCTGCTAACTTTGGTCGCTTATGCTCAAAAGGCTCCGCACTTGCTGACACCGTTGGATTAGAAGGTCGTTTACTTTATCCGCAAATTAATGGTGAAAAAACTTCATGGGATAGTGCAATAGATGCTGTTGCCCAAGGATTAAAGCAGGTTATTGATCAGCATGGTGCAGATGCTGTTGCCTTTTATGTCTCTGGCCAGCTATTGACTGAGGATTATTATGTTGCCAATAAGCTAATGAAAGGCTTTATTGGCAGTGCAAATATCGACACTAATTCACGTTTGTGCATGTCATCCGCTGTTGCAGGCTATAAGCGTGCTTTTGGTAGTGATTCAGTACCAGGTAATTATGAAGACCTTGAATTAGCAGACCTTATTGTGATTGAAGGCTCTAATACCGCTTGGTGCCACCCTATCGTTTATCAACGAATAGTCAAAGCAAAACAGCAACGACCCAATTTAAAAATAGTGGTGATTGATCCCAGAAAAACGGCTACCTGTGATATCGCCGATCTGCATTTACCGCTTAAACCCGGCTCGGATGCTACTTTATTTAATGGACTATTGAGTTATATCAATCAACAGCAATGCGTTGATTTGGATTTTGTTAAGCAACATACCGAAGGCTTGGCAGAAGCATTGCTTTTAGCGGAACAAACAGCGCCAAATGCAGCTCAAGTTGCACAAGATTGTGAATTGTCAGAGCAGGATGTCAGTCAATTTTTTCAACTGTTTGCTAACACAGAAAAAGTCGTTACGCTTTACTCTCAAGGGGTTAATCAATCCTCATCAGGTACAGATAAATCTAATAGTATTATTAATTGTCATTTAGCCACTGGACGTATTGGAAAGTCAGCTATGGGACCTTTTTCAATAACCGGACAACCCAATGCAATGGGAGGGCGTGAAGTCGGTGCATTAAGCAATCAATTAGCGGCCCACATGGAATTAACTAATCCCATACATCATGATTTAGTTTCCCGTTTTTGGGAAACAGATAAACTGGCCAGCAAAGCGGGTGTTCAAGCCGTTGATATGTTTGAACGGATAGCAGAAGGAAAAATAAAAGCTATTTGGGTGATTGCAACTAACCCTGTTGTCACCTTGCCGAATGCCGATAAAGTGCTTAAAGCGATAGAAAGCTGTGAATTGGTGATTGTGTCAGAATGTGAGCACAAGACCGGAACAGCTGCACGGGCTAATATTTTATTGCCTGCACTGGCGTGGGGCGAAAAATGTGGAACGGTCACTAATTCTGAACGACGCATCTCTCATCAGCGCCAATTTTTACCTGCGCCAGGTGAAGCAAGAAAAGATTGGTGGATATTGACACAAGTGGCTCAACGCATGGGGTATAGTGAAGCGTTTAATTATCAATCAACGGCAGATATTTTTAGGGAACATGCGGCATTATCCGGTTTTGAAAATAATGGGAAACGTGATTTTGACATCAGTGGGCTAGCAAATATAACGGATGAGGAATATGCAGACCTCTTGCCTATACAATGGCCTGTTACCCAGCAAAAACCAGAAGGGACTAAACGCTTATTTGAAGATAAGCATTTTTTTACCGCAACAGGTAAAGCGCAAATTATTGCTATAAAACCGCGTCCGCCCGTTAATGCAGTCAGTAAAGCATATCCCCTTGTTCTTAATACAGGGCGAGTACGTGATCAATGGCATACCATGACGCGTACAGCAAAATCAGCAAGGCTAAACGCACATGTCTCTGAACCAATGGTCCAGATTCACCCTGTTGATGCTATAAAGTATCAAGTGAATAATGGCGCGCTTGCTCGGCTAGATAGTCTATGGGGAAATATGCTGGCTAGAGTGGTAGTAACAGAAGATCAACGCATGGGTAGTGTATTTGTGCCCATGCACTGGAACTTTTTTTTGGCTGCAAAAGGTCGAGTTAATGCACTAGTAAATCCTGTGGTTGACCCTATCTCTGGACAACCAGAATCTAAACATACCCCTGTAAAAGTAATGCCATATCATCCCGAGTGGCATGGTTTTATGTTCTCACGAACACCATTAACTCCCGCTGATTCTGATTATTGGGTAAAAATAAAAGGTGAACAATTTTTTCGTTATGAAATAGCTGGGGAGAAAGCAATAGATGATTTTTCGAGTTGGGCAAAAAACCAGTTGGGTGAAGACGGCGAGTGGCTAGAGTTTTCTGATCACGGCACTCAGCGATATCGTGCAGGGAAAATAATTGATAATAGATTGGAAAGTGTCGTTTTTATTGCTTCTGAACATACCCTACCGGCAAGATCATGGTTAAGCCAACTTTTTTCTGAGCAAACAATAACTGATGAAATGCGAATGAGTTTGCTAGCAGGAAAACCAGGTGCAGGACTTCCAGATACAGGACCCATGGTGTGTGCTTGTTTTGGAGTAGGGGAAAATACCATTAAAGATGCTATTTCTTGTGGCTCAGCCAAAACAGTTGAGGAAATTGGCGTTTTACTTAAAGCAGGGACAAACTGTGGTTCTTGTATTCCGGAATTGAAGAAAATCATTTCTGCTTAGGAACGTGCACGAAATAACTTGAACAACTTGGAAGTGAGGCTTTAGCCTCGCCCGGCCAATGCGGGACTAAAGTCCAACTTCCAGTTTGATAGTTGTTAACTTTATTTCATCAAGTCTATTAACAAATTCATCCACAATGCTTGGCATCTTAGGACTAGCCTTTTTATTAATCGCACCAAATGTTAACTCTGCATAAGTGATGGATGAGATCACGACTTGATGTCCGGACAGCACAATATCTTGTAATTTAACGAGCAAATACTCTGGTTTTTTTCTGATTAAGAAACTGCAGGTATTAGTATCCAGCATATAGATAGATTTACGCATTAAAATTCCACTCGATCTAACTCAAGAATATCATCTCTTTTTTGTAAAAAGTCAGTATCAGCTTGCTTAACATCAGCAAAACTTTTCCAACTATTACGAATAGGTGTAAGCACTATTGAGTTACCTTGTTTACTAATTCCCTTAAACGCTAAGTCTTTTGGTAATCTAACAGCTTGGTTTTGACCATTTTTAAATAAGCTTGCAGTAATCATCATGGTTCCATTTAATTAAGGAATAAAGTTATGGTGATACCCTATTAAGCATATGTCAAACATATGCTTTGTGATGGGTGCTGAAAATATCTTTATTTCTGGCTTTAAAGTTGAAAGAGACTCTTTTTACCGAGACAGCCAACAAGCAGTCAATCAGCGCCCAAAAGTTTCCACATAATAACTACAATTTATAGCGCAGTAGGCTTTTCAGGCTGTTTAAGTACTTGTTTTATATCAAAGGTACAAATCAACGAAGCCCCTTAAAATAATTGATCAGCCCATTTGTCGAACTATCAAAGCGCGTGACCAGTTGATCATTTTGGAGTTCTGGGTAAATATTGCTGGCAAGCACTTTACCTAGTTCCACGCCCATTTGATCAAAGGAGTTGATATTCCAGATTGCACCTTGCACAAAAATCTTATGTTCGTACAGAGCAATCAACTCACCTAATGTTTGGGGTGTCATGCTTTTAAATATAAATGAATTGGTTGGAATATTGCCCGGAAAAACCTTGGCATTGATTAAAGCTTCATTCTGTTCAGATGGATCAAGTTCTTGTTTGACCTGTTCAGCTGTTTTACCTTGCATTAAGGCTTGGGGTTGTGCCAAAAAGTTTGAAATCAACATATTATGGTGGTCGGGCAAATCGTGATAACTAGTGGCTGGCACTAAAAAATCACAGGGAATCAGTTTAGTACCTTGGTGGATTAACTGATAAAAGGCATGTTGCCCGTTAGTTCCCGTTTGTCCCCAGACAATAGGCCCTGTTTGATAATCAACGATATTGCCATCTATATCGACACCTTTACCGTTACTTTCCATGTCTCCTTGCTGCATAAAGGCAGGGAAATATCTCAGATAATGGCCATAAGGTAAGATAGCTTGCGATTCAGTTTTGAAAAAATTGTTATACCAAACACCCAATAAAGCCATAATAACGGGAATGTTTTGTTCAAACGGAGTCAGCCTGAAATGTTCATCAACTTGATGCGCTCCTTCTAATAACTTTTCAAAATTGTCCATACCGATACTTAAAGGAATCGATAAGCCAATGGCGGACCAGAGTGAAAAACGACCACCAACCCAGTCCCAAAACTCAAAGATATTATCAGGGTCTATACCAAACTCGATGACTTTTTTATGGTTGGTTGAAATCGCAACAAAGTGTTTATCTACTGCTGCTTCGGTAGATAAGCCATCTATTAACCAGCTTCGCGCAGACAGGGCGTTGGTCATGGTTTCTTGCGTAGTAAAGGTTTTAGATGCGATTAAAAATAAAGTGGTTTCAGGGTTCAACTTATTTAAAGTCGCTAATAAATCAGCCTGTGCAACATTGGAAACAAAGTGATTTTCAACTTTTCCAATTGAATAAGGCTGTAAGGCTCTGACAACCATTCTTGGACCTAAATCTGAACCGCCAATACCGATATTCACTACATCGGTAATGACTTTTCCGGTATAACCCCGCCAGCTGCCAGAATGTACCGCATCACAAAATACGCGCATTTTAGCCAAGACCTTATTCACATCAATACTGACATCCTTGCCATTAATCATAATAGGATGGTTACTACGATTTCGTAAAGCTGCATGTAAAACAGCGCGCTGTTCGGTTTGATTGATTTTTACGCCACTAAACATGGCTGCAATTTGGGTATCTAATTTCCTATGTCGAGCTAATTCAAACAATAAAGGCAGTGTCTTATCGGTAATTCTATTTTTTGAGTAATCAA
>Ga0209495_1002893_pt1 | contig 10893 bp, 8 predicted proteins | sample EN1Hudsemesocosm_FD_184629 | JGI IMG/M metagenome (GOLD analysis project Ga0209495, IMG submission 184629) | Methane-oxidizing microbial communities from mesocosms in the Hudson Canyon - EN1E Hudson Canyon (SPAdes) (version 2) | ecosystem: Environmental > Aquatic > Marine > Cold seeps | place... | reverse complement strand
GATCATCAGCTAATAAGTCTAGTCGCTGCGGCTGTGCTGTAATTTCGGTTTTAATTTTTTCGTAAATTACTTTAGCATCCCCTCGAACACCACTAATTAATTGGTCTTTCGTTGACCTATCATGATTCAGTGATTGAGAAATTTTGTTACCGTGCCTATTTAATAACTCGGCCTGTTTTATTTCATGCAATAAATCATCAGCTTTTCTTTTTGCTGACATGCTGCCCAATAGCCCATCCTTAAAGCTAGCAATCCAATCTTGCTCTAACTTATTAGGTGCTTGCATTGCGCTAGATAATTTATTAACTGCGGTATAGGTTAGTTGAATATCAGACTTTAGGTTATCGGCTTTTGTTTGAAGTGCGATTAAGCTTTCTGTGTAATCTGTCATTTCTATTTCCCCAGTGATTGCTTAATAAGCAAAGTAATCATTGAAGATACGCTTCGGGATTCCTCAGCTGCTCTTTTTTTAATTTGCTGTAACAAACTAGGTTGTAAATAAATTGATGTAGTCATAGTTGGGTTTCCTTCAAATGGGAATGCAATGTCATCACGACATGGTTTGTATAACTTATTGTATTAGCAAGTATTATATCAGGTTTTAATAGACTTGTTCTTTATTCGTTCTTCTTCACCTCTACCTATTGCCACTTCCGCCTACAAAAAAGCCCCCGATTAAGGAGGCTCTCTTAATGAATTATTCTAACTAGGTCTGTTTGTTTTCCTGATCTAGCCGATACTGCATATCATTAACTTCAAAACTAACTTGTCGTACAAGCTCAGTCAGCCCAGCTATTAACCACATTGAATCCCTTATGTGAGGCTCAATGTCGTCATGTGGTGCAAGGGCTAAAATGCTACTCATTGTATTAATGCCACTATGCAGGCTATCAATTAGCTGGTGACTCATATCTACACTAGCCTTTAGCCCCTCTTTATCGGTAGCATACTCACGCACTGGATCTTGCCCTTCTGCGTAGGTCGTTTTTGAGCTGTGAAATAGAGCGCCCAAGCTTAGTGCGTTTGATAATGTGGTATCGCCTAAATTAATATTAAGCTCACCGCTATCATTATGCGTAAATTTAACGTTACTCATGCTGACACCTCGGTGAATGCTTGAAACTTGATCTTGCAAACAAAGTGCTTAGCCAAACTGGTCTTGATTGCTATAGCCTGAGCTAATTGGAGTCCGCTTGTTATTAATGTGCCTGTAGCATCGTAAATGCTGAATGTTGATATAATGTTCTTAGTCATGATTTCTACTTGTTTAGTTATTATGATTAGGCTTTGCTAGGTATCTCACTACCTGGCATTGCCGCTTTTACTACTCCCTGATTTACTCCCTCAAAATATCCATTACTTTGATACAGCCTTTTTACTGTTGGCTTTAATCCATTCAAATATTGCCCTGTTCTGTTCAGGTGTCATCCTTGCGCCTGCTTGTAGTGGGTAGCCTAATGCGATTTTAGCGGGTTTCTTTTCGTTGCTTATTGGCGTGTTCGATTTGGGCTTGCATCCTATTAGCTTAGCTATATCAGCATTTAAGGCTTTATTGTCGTACAGCTCATACTCTGCAATTTGCCTGCAATCTATCAAACCTAGGTCTTTTTTGGTCGCTGCAACACCTCTTTCGTTAGCTCCTTTGATTGATTTAATTTCAGCCTTTAACCCGCGTATTGTCTGTAAATGGGTTTTATTATCATCGCGTAATTTATCGTTAGTATTGTTCAGGCTGGTAATTAGGTGCTCATGTTCTTCGTTACTAATTAACAGCTGTTCATTTTTACTTTTGAGTTTTGTTATTTCGCTATTTTTATCAGTATTAATGCTGCGTAACTCATCATTAACGCCTACTAGCGGGTGTATCTCTTGGGGCTCTGTGCTGTCGTTACTAATTAATGGTTCGTTACTAATTAACAATTCAACATAAGCCGCCTTGGTTAATTTTTCCGCTGTTGCCTTGGTGGCCAGTAGAGCGAAGGACTCTTTAGTTATTAAAAGATTAAGCGCAGTATGTGACCCCTTGCGCTTCTCCTTGTACAGCTTTTGCCGTTCTGAATTAGTTAATACCATTTAATTGCCCGCTTACTTTGTTATTTAGTAACGATAATATACTGTTATTTAGTAACGGTCAAATGTTATTAAGTAACGGCAGTATCATTTACTCTTTTAAGTATTTACTCACTTACTCAAATACTCATTAAATGCCTTGATAGCTAATTCATTGAGCTTGATACCATCTTTAGCCGCTTGAATCTTTAGCGCAGTATGTAGCTCGGCTGGAATGTCGGCATTGAATCGCTTTAGTTGAATTACTGGAGCATCAATTTCTTGAACTGCTTCCAATGATTTCTCTTTAGCTGTTTGGCTAGGTCTGCCTGTTGAAAGCATTGAATCTTTACCCATTGATAATCCCCTTTATTTCATTAGCGATTGCTTGAACTTCTTTGGCTGCATCGCCTGTTGAATCCATATCTAAAACAGATAGTCCCGCTGCTGCACTTTTAGCGTAGATAACTCTCTGCGTAGTGAATGCGTGTAACACTGGTAATTCATATCCAGTTAAAGCCTCACCGATCTCATTACTAAGTTGAGTATTCTTTATTGAGCGCGATATGACGAAAGCCGCTTTAGGTAATCCGTCTGTCACTTCCTGCCGCGCCTTAATGATGTCCACTAAATCCTCACACGCCCAGATGTCATAGGGTGATGGTTGAACCGGTATTAGGATGAAGTCTGCACACTTAATTGCAGCCACGGCTAGCTCTGCAATTTGTGGTGCGCCATCGATCACTATGTAATCTTGATTGGTTTTTATGGATTGAATATCCTTTGCTAAGGTTGCTCTATCCAAACCGATTACAGAAACAAGCTCACCGTCACCGGCTGCGTTCCAATCCCGTGCGCTTCCTTGTGGGTCACTATCTACTAACAAGACTTTATTATTGTCGGACTGCAAAGCCCTAGCAAGGTTAGTGGCTATAGTGGTCTTGCCCGCGCCACCCTTCTGATTTAATACTGCGATTATTTTACACATTTACTTTTTTACCCTTTTGATGATTTACTCATTTACTCATAAGTGTAAATGATTATTTGAGCTAATGAGTCCTAAGCTGCCTTACGATCAATAATATTTTTTACGGTTGAGGCATGCCATTTACCACCTCTTCGAGTTTTTACGCCTAGCTTATTTAGTTCAACAGCTACGCTTCCCATGGATAACCCTTTAGCTCTATACCCTTCGATAATCTCGCTGACGTTTTCAGCAAAATTACTCGCCAACTGCTTATTGGTTTCATTGCTCTTTAGCCTCGCTTCATCTAAATTAGTCTGATTGCCTAATTGCACGCCTCGCGCTTTTAATGCCTGTAAAGCTGCTTTTGTCCTGGTACTGATTAACTCGCGTTCTTTTTCAGATAGGGCTGCATACAAGTGGAGCATAAATGGATCTGCATCTTTACCAAGTTGTGCCGCTATGAATGGTACTTTCTTAGCCATTAGTGAGGATATGAAAGCGACATCACGCCCTAAGCGATCTAATTTATTTACAATCACATAAGCCGAGTCCTTTTTAGCTTCCATTAATGCCTGCGCTAATATTGGTCGTTTCTCTAAAGCATCGAATCCCTTGCCAGTTTCCACTTCTGACAATATCTTGATTAACTCGATACCTTCATTTTCACAGAACACCCTAATATCTGATTCTTGTGCCTCAAGACCTAAACCACTTTTGCCTTGCTCCGAAGTTGATACGCGTACATATCCGATTGCTTTAGTTGTCATGATAATCACCCTTTTACTTAGTTTATACAAATTATATACGGACGTTTGCATAATGTACAGTATATAAAATGTAAACGGATACTTTTATAGCTTATATATCCTCAACCAATTCAGCAATACCCAGCATCATCTCTCAACTAAGCCCAGTAAAATTTACAAAATAATTTTCTTGTAAGTACCGTTGTTAGTGCCCTGTGGGTTTTTTTAAAAAATTAAATAGACAAATTATAAATATAGCTAACTAACATACAAATTGGAGTTATATTTATGAAAAAACCAAATACCGAAGAAGTTTCTAAGTCTAAACGTCTTAGTCGTATTATTTTAAGAAAACTAATTAAGCATTTTATTAAAGATGTTACCGATAACTTTAATGATCTGCTGCCTGATCTACTTGAAAATATTAATGAGATAATTCTTAGTATATTGTCATAGCTCCCTTAGATTTTACTAAATAATTATTATTAGTACGCCTAATTTATAGGGATAACCCAGCTTAGATACTATCTACCGCGCCACTCATGGCCAAATAAACCTGCGACATTCCTATGGGCAATTTGTGAATAAGTGTTTCTTCATGGGAGTTACACACAAAAGCTGTTGATAAAATTGTGTACTATTTTTGAATAACTTCTTGAATGCTACGCTGTATATGGTCTAAGGTTGGATTGTACAATGTTTGTACAGCGATATTATTACCATGTTTTAATGCCAGCATTAACTACCAAACCACATGGCCTAAAAATGATTCTACGATTCTTGCTACTTTTAACATTTAGCTTTTCAATTAGTGCTGCTGAATATGGCAGTATTACGGTTGATGAAGTCCGAAGCATTTATGATGCTGATACATTCCGCGTAACAATTAAAGGCTGGCCTGACATTATCGGTAAAGGTATTCCCATTCGTGTACTTGGTGTTGATGCACCTGAAATGCGGGGTAAATGTAAATCTGAGAAGTTAGCCGCCAGAAGAGCTAAGCAACATACGGTTGAGTTATTACGATCTGCTAAAGTGATTGAGCTTACTAATATGCAGCGTGGTAAGTATTTCCGCATACTAGCCAATGTGATGATTGACAGTGTAAATCTTGCAGATAGCTTAATCAGTAATGGCTTAGCTCGGCCTTATGATGGTGGTAAGCGTGACGGTTGGTGTGAGTAAAATCAATCAAAAATTGAATCACACTATTACTCTAAACCTAAGTAATGCCGGTTAGGGTAAGGGTATTGCCATAATTTAACATTATCGCAAAGTTTGGTGGTTCAACCCTGTAGCCGCGTGGCGTTGGTATCGTTGCTGTTTTTCGATTATCGCAAAGTTTTAGCGTTCCGCACTGGTTGCCGGCTTTCTAACTGTAGACTGTCGAGAGTCCACAATTAGAATTAATGATTGATCTCTAATGAGCGGCAGAACGTGGCTCTTCGATGTAAGTTATGAATCCAACCAATTCACTTAATGGTTTACCTGAACTCTCAATATTATTGATGCGTGATTTGAGTATTTTATTTAGCTGAGCTAAAGGTTTGCTGCTTCTTCGGTATTCGATCTCAATAGCTTCGACCTCCATTGAATCTAGCCCACCTAATCCCTTCCTAATAAAATCAGCACTATAATTTTCAAGCGATACTCTTACGCCAGATTTAGCCGGTTCAATTAATTTCTTAGCATTGGCAATCAACTCAGCATCATGCGCGGCTTGTTCTTTTGCTCGCTTATTCTCCAGCACCTTAGCGGCTCGTCTTGCATTAGCTGTCTGCTTGGCCTTAATTGCATTTGATGCTTTTTCAATACCGCCTTTTTCAATCATCAGCAAAACCGTTGGCAATTCATACACCTCCGTTTCAACTGCATTCAAAATGGATGCCGTATTAGATACCGTCTGTAGCAAGGTTTCAGGACTAGTGCTATTCACATAATGCTTTAGCTTTAGCCCTAATAAACTTTCATTATCTAACACCATGTCTAGGTCATCGAGAGTTTTAACGATTGTTACGCACCCGCAATCACATTTTAATATTTCAGTATCGCCTCTTAATGTTGTCGAACTACTTAGGTGATAGCGGGCGCAGTCATCACATTTAACCGTGTCCAACTCCTTCTCGGCTTCGGAAATTGCGCCACAAACAGCACACTTATAAACGCGTGTTATTAGGTCAAAGTCCTGCTTAAAGCCGAACAAGTATGGTGCTTTTGGGTGTTCACATTCAGCGCACTTGGGCTGTGCCTTATACTCACGTTCCGCTGGTGGCTGAACCCTTGCTAATGGATGAAGTAAGCGACGAACATTGCTCCCACAATCTAACAGTAATGCTTCGGTCTTATCGGGTGCGGTGCGCAGGACTCTCCCAACTATTTGACGATACAATGACTTTGAGCCAATAGGACGGGCAATCACTATAGTCTGAGTGTTCGGCAAGTCGGTTCCGAATGAAACTTGATTAACTGTAACAAGTAATTGCGCTTCACCCGCCTTAAATTTAGCTAATTGCTCTAACGAATCGTCTAGGTTTGAGTGCATCGTCAAAACTTTAAAGCCAGCATCACGATAGCCGCCTGCTAATTTCTCACAATGTATGATTGATGCCGCAAAAACAATAGTCTGCCCTACGATCTTATTTTTAGTCGCAGAAATAATGCCCTGATTGAAAATATCATCACGAGTAACTTCATCAATACTGCTTTGAGTAAAGCCTGATTCGCCCGTAGATTTTTTCAACTTACAATCATCTATTAGAACCGATTGCATACACTTCAACTTGCTTAGGTAGCCTTGCTCTATAAACCAGTTTACTTCAAAAGGTTCAATTATTCGTGCGCCTTCCAATGGTGTTCCATCTGCCTCAAAAGGTGTGCCAGTTAAGCCAATGACTCTGCCGTAATTCAGCTTTGGTATTAGCTTCTTAATACGGTCGTAAGAGTAATGGATTTCGTCAAAAATAACGCAGTCGTAAAAGGGTAACTCTCCCCCGTCCGTTTTTTTAATTCGCGCCTCAAGTGTTTGTAAGTTTGCGATCACATGGCTTGCATCAAGATTTTTACTGTTGCTTCCTTGGAGTAGCCCCACCGTACCCAGCTCTTCACCGAATACGCTATGAGTTTGATGTGACAAATTGATTCGAGGCGTAACAAAAATTGTTCTATCAAATTGCTGTATCAGATTTAATGCTAAGCGAGTTTTCCCTGTGCCGGTTGGCATACCTAGAATTATGAACGGCTCTTTAGCTGTCAGTGCTAAATTCTTCATGTAAACCTGATACGGTCTAAGTTCACCATGTAGCCATTTAAACGCCTGTCGCTTCCGTGTAGGGTGTTTTACTATATTAAGATAGTCTTTATTAACTAATCGCTCTGTGAGGCTCTTGGGTGCGCCTGCGTTGATATGATAATTCGTTAAGTTGGTGCAAATACCATCATCATTCAGATTGTCATGGATTAGTTTTGCTGCATCCAGCATTAGGTTGTCGATCTTTGATATTTTAGTTTTCATAATCATGTCCTTTTGTCATCGCGACAATAGTGGTTTTAGTGATAATTATTTGTATTGCTTGTGCTGCCGTCATTGCTCCATTACAGATAAATGATTGCAGAATACGCGCCATTAAATGACTCAACTGCTAGTTGATATGCCTGTGTTAATTTAGATATTTATTACGCGGCTTCCTGCTTAGGATTTAGCTTATTGGGTATTGATATTCGGTCGCCTGTTTCCAGTATCAATTTAGATGATTCATTAATTGTGCTGTATATAATAGCATTATCTTTTTCGACCAATGGCATTACAAGCCGCGTGTTATCAGGTGTTGAGCCTTTTACGAAATTCAATTTTTTTATAAAAATATTTAAAAATATATCGTCTTTTTTAGCGTGTTTTTCAGGCGTATTTATTAGCAATGAATAGCTGTTTTTAGCTCGCCTTTTATCCACGGCTCTCAGGTCATATTTATAGAAAATAGCGTACTGTCCTGATTCATCACGACGAATGCTAAACCCTAAATACTTTTCGCATAATCGACTAACTGCCGCAAGACAATCAAGCGTATCAATATTACTTTTCCAGAAATTCATATTTGCACTTATTAATGACTGATACCGAACTTGCTCCCTAATCAATTCCAGCACAATGTTTTTACATACTGTTCGGCTGGGTGATTGTTCCGCTCTGCCAAGTAATCGTAAGAAGTCACGGGTCACAACATAATTGCGCTTTCTGCTATTGATTGCGCCATCCTCTTGATCTAGGCTTTTTAACTCAGACAATGGGGTTCTGATAATTTCTAGGTTTCTTAGGATATTGAAAGCAACGGGCAAGATGTCTATTTTCCCTGCGGTATCAATGTCGGGATCTTCTAAGAACATATCCGCAATTCTAAACCGCGTCAGTTCATCACTCTCTGCTTGAGTAGCGCGTGAGTTATTGCTCAATATCTGCTTGCGTTCCGTATCGACTATTGCATCATTAGGTGCTGTCTGTATTGCTAATACTCGCTGCTCTTTTACAGCAATAGAGATTTCTTTTAGGTCGAGCGTGCTTTCCTCAACATTAGCCCAGCTTAGTGAATAGCCTTTACCTTGCATCGCTCTCAGCAAAAACTCTAATTTATTACCGCTTAACTCTTTAGCTATTTGCGTGCTTCTTAAATAGTATTGATCTAATGCCGTTGCATCTTTTACTGACCTCAACAGGTCTAGGCTACTACAGGAATGAGCCTCATAATCACTGCTATCATCAAAGTGAATGTGTACGTTTTCAGCTGATCTATTGCGTGCTAACTGTTGCAAATACGCAGGTATATTTAGATGTCCGGTGAATATAAAAAATGCCTCAGTATCAACATTCTCTCTCAAGCTAATGCCTGCACCGATAACAGGACTCGCCACTAACGCCTTATAGTTAATGAGTCCCGTTTGAATATCGCGCCAGAACTCCACCGAATAATCCCCTTTGTTCTCACCATGAAGTAATGCAATATCATCTATCGCTTGCCCCGAAGTGCAACAAGCCTCTGCTATCTTGCGTGCGTGCGCTTGTGAGTCCGTAAAGATGGTTACGCAGTCCTTGGCAGTCTTAATGCGATTGATTGCCGACTCAATTACTTGCGCCTCGGTATTGTAGAAAATGGCATTAGGCTTTTTATAAAGTTTAAAATCAAACTCAGCTTTATAGATGTCGGTGCGAATACTTTTTATAAAATCAATGACGGCTTGGTTGATATTTGCATCAGCAATAATCACGACAGGCGTATCTCTAATCAATCCAACAAGTGCATTATATAAAGGCTTTCGCTGTGACTCAGTAATATGCGTACCCGTTGCCAGTGCATCCAATACGCTCATAATTTCATCAATAATCAGTACATCTATTCCATTACAAAAATCCGCAATAATTTGATTAATTAAGCTGTTCAAGCAAACAGCTACGCGGTTATTGTGACGGCCTAACATAATTGCAGTCTTATCTTTATAGTTTGCACAATTGAGATTATCAGCCAGCTCACCTGTCAGTGCTTCCGTATTTGTAATCGCAAGGACTCGCTTTGTATAATGCGCCAATATTTCAGCGACCTTACTAGATTTCCCGCTTCCTTCGATCTGATCTAAAACAAATACACCGGATAATTTTAGCGTTTCTGCTGTCAGCTGAACGATAGGGAGAGGATTGTAATACGCCACTTGATCTCTTAGCTTTTCTGGGATGATAACCGAATCTATGTGGTTAGCTTTTTTGGCAATAGCAGGGCTGGCAATGGAAAGCACATCATCATGCAATTTTTTGAACCTGATTTGATAATACCGTTTGCGATACCCGATGATTGCCTTAGCCGCTGGTTCAAGACTTCCACCTAATAAGTAATTCTGAAACTTACCAGCAACGCCACTTGCAACAGAGTACCCGCCTCTTTTCTCGTTAAACATAGTATTGCGTTCAATTAGAATCGATTGCTCAGCCTCGGCCTTAGTCGGCTTGACGTTGTATTTTTTGGCTAACTTTATGTCTGCTATGAAGATAAACCCTGTGCCGCTACGCATGGCGAATAAGTGCCATTCAGGTGATTGATTAGGGTCATAAATTGAGAAGCTAACGCCCTCTTGCTTTAGGTGGCTGGCAACATTGTCTGCATCAATACCACGGGGGCAAGCGTAAACCGTTTCGCCTGTAACATTATTCAAGTGTGCCGCGTGTTGTGCCGGTGCTATCCATGCTCTAGACTCACCTGATAACTTAAAATGACCTGTTACCTTATTATCCTTAAAGCTGGATTCATCGTCAGCCCAGTACCCTACTAAATCACCGCATAGATTAATTAATGGGGTTGCGTTTCCTTCCTTATGTAGCGTATTGAATATTTCAGCATCATCTAAAACAATAAGCTGTCCAGCAACATCTCCGCCTAAAATTAGTAGGTCGTTAAAATCAGTCGGCTTGGTGCTTAGGTCAGTGAATGTAGGCGATACAACAAGGCAATTATGCTTAGTCGCTGAAGCTGTGGCCTTAACTAAACCGGTATTGATCTCGTTAAATTGGTCGTTATCAGCGCAGATAATAAACTTATTATTAGGATATTTTGCCCTGAACTCAGCTATAACCGGCTCTAGGTTTCCTGCGTTAAAACAGACAACGGTCGGCTTGTTGGTGGCTTGGTAAATGGTTGCGGCTGTAGAGTAACCCTCGGCAAACTGGATTGCCTCACCGTCTGAAATTTCACCTAATATATTGAAGCTGCCTTTTATCTCAGCCCCAGTAGTGAAACGCTTATCGCCATTATTGAATATTTTTTGGATGCCACGAAGAACCCCACCTGAGCCATAAGCGGGTACAGCAATAAATCCCTGCCCGTATTTAACACCATGGCCTTCTACTTGTTTACGCGCCAAGTAATCACTTGTACCAGTATCAGATAATTTATTGAACTCAGCTTGAGCGACTTTAGCGGCTTTAGCGTGTGTGCTGGCCTTCTCAGCATCGACTAGCTTTTGATTGACGGCTATTGCTTGCTGGAATTTCTCGCGATCTTCATTAGTTAATTGACTAGTGCTTTCTGAATAACTGCTGAATGTATGACTAACACCTTCTCTAAAGTCACCATAGGTACAGAATACAATCGTTTT
>Ga0209495_1002888_pt1 | contig 10907 bp, 14 predicted proteins | sample EN1Hudsemesocosm_FD_184629 | JGI IMG/M metagenome (GOLD analysis project Ga0209495, IMG submission 184629) | Methane-oxidizing microbial communities from mesocosms in the Hudson Canyon - EN1E Hudson Canyon (SPAdes) (version 2) | ecosystem: Environmental > Aquatic > Marine > Cold seeps | place... | reverse complement strand
TTTCTAAGCGAACTTCATCACCGTAGTTGCGGTGCGTAAGCTCATCAGCGATAGCTTCTAATAGATCACTGGTTTCTTCAGTATCAATGGCTAAATCACTATTTCGTGTCACACGGAACTGATAACACCCTTTCACCTTCATGCCATAAAATAAATCATCAGCAAAGGCATGGATAATTGAAGATAAGAATACAAACTTATATTCACCTTTCTGACGAAACTCTTCTGGTAATTGAATAATGCGTGGAAGTGCACGAGGTGCTTGTAAGATTGCTGAACTACGATTGCGACCAAAGGCATCTTTACCCACAAGTGAAACAATGAAGTTCAAACTCTTATTTAGTAGACGAGGGAAGGGGTGAGCCGAGTCCAATCCCATTGGGCTAAGTACAGGTGCCACTTCTTCTAGAAAGTAGCTTCTTAACCATTCACTTTGTTCATCAGTCCAGCTAGCACGAGGAAGCGTTTCAATTGATTCTTCTGCAAGAGCAGGTAGTAAAACTTCATTAAGTACGCGATATTGCTCTTCAACAAGTTCATGTGCTCGTACCGATATGAGTCTAAGTGTTTCATGAGCACTGACTTGGTCAGCTTCAATGTAGGGGTCGCCGATTTCAATTTGTTGTACTAGTCCTGCGACGCGAACTTCAAAAAACTCATCAAGATTGGTGGATGAGATACAGAGATAGTTTAAGCGCTCTAGTAGAGGGACATCAGTATCTAAAGCTTGTGCTAAAACCCGCCAGTTAAATTCTAGTAGGCTTAGTTCGCGGTTAAGGTAGAGTTCTGGGCTGTTAAGTTCGATATTTTCCATATTTTCAAATCTTAGTTTTTATGTGACAGGGCGATGAGTTTATCTGTATGAGATTAACATATTGATGAAGATATACCCAAGGTGATTCAAGCGATGATATGATTTTGGCATGGGTTTAAATTTCACCACAGAGACACAGAGGTTTATAACTTAAAGGTGCAGACATTTCACCGCTGTCACTCCCGTATGCTTTTAGCGGGAATCTCATGTTTTAGAAATATACATGAATGACGGTGAAGAAGCCTGCACCTTGAACTATTATAAGTATCTATTTTAGGTAAATCTCCGTGTCCTCTGTGTCTCTGTGGTGAATAATTGTTCTTACACTCACCAGCGGTATTTATCATAATTTTCAGGATTGGCCCAAAAACGACTATTTAACCAATCATGTTTAGGTCGATAACTTTCGATGTTATAGCTAAATAATTGATAGTCATTATGCGAACCATGTTGTTGTAACCCTAGCGCTAAATAATCCGCTATTTGCCAGCCTTGCTGATTAGCGCGCTCACTATTAGTAATAAGTATTAGATGTTGAGCATGACGATTTCGTACCATGCTTATCCACTGTATGGCTTCTTGTTTAGGCAATGTTTCAATAAGATCACTAATAATTGCGAGATCGATACGTGCTTGATCATTTAATTGTTCAAGACTAAACGGTGTTTTCAATGTGTGGGATCTGGTATCTTGCAAGTCTCTAAATGAATTAACAGCAGTTTCACCAGCAAGCAAAATCGACTTGCAGTGAGGCTGTGCAATCAGCGGTGAGAGAAGTATTGATAAATCTGAAGAAGTGGTCATGACTAAACAGGATAAAACATCTACTGAATTCTGGAAACAGAAGCGTTTAAGTCAAATGAGCCATGATGAGTGGGAAAGCTTATGTGATGGCTGTGGACGTTGCTGTTTGCACAAACTAGAAGATGAAGAAGATGGGCGTATTTATTACACTCGCGCTGCATGTGACTTATTAGATATTAAATCATGCCGCTGTAAAGATTATGCCAACCGTGAAAAACTAATGCCTGATTGTATTCAACTTAGTGTGGATAATGCGCAATACTTTGACTGGCTTCCTGAGACGTGTGCTTATCGCTTGCTGGCGGAAGGTGAACCTCTACCTGAATGGCATCCGTTAATTACAGGTGATCCTGATAGTGTGATTAAAGCAGGCATCTCAGTGCGTGATATTGCCAAAGGTGACTGTGATCCCGAGATGTTAATTAATGACATTATTTCACTTTCTGACGGGACCGAAGTGGACTCAGATGAGACCTGAAGAAAGTCGAGAGTTAACAGCACGGCTAGAGAAAGCTGCACTGCTATTGTTAAAACTTGATATCTACCGTAAACCAGATGACTTAGCCCGACGTTTTGGCTTGCCAGTCCCTGTTGTTCGTTACTGGTGGCGTAATGTTGACGATCAAGAAAAAGAGCCAATACCTGACCGTGATTTAACACCTAAACAAGCCAAAATGATCCGCAAAGCAAGTCAAGTGTTAGATAGTTGGGAGAAGGTTAAACGTTATCGTCCTGAATGTGGTGCAAAACTTTCCAATGGAAAACGTTGCAAAATGAGTGTTGTTATTCGCCAGCCAGAAGGTTGGGATATGGGTGCATTAGCTGACCGTTGTCGAATGCATGGTGGTGCATCCCGACGTGTTCGGAAAAAGAAAAAAGATGTAGATGATGAGTGATAGCAATATAGAGTATTTATTAACTGACGTTCCGTATATCTCCCCAACATCTCATCAAGCACAACGACTCTTTCATGGCAGAGGACATGTCTATCAAGGCTATGAGCATGTATCAATAGACTGGCTAGCCCCAGTGGTATTAATTACCCTCTATAAGCCTGTTGATACTCATGATTTACAACAGCTCTCTCAAAATCTATTCTCTTTAATTTCTGATTGCCGCTCTGTTCAAGTTCAATACCGATACTTGCCTAAAGCACCATTTGAACTGTTACAAGGGGATGAATGTTTAGAAACGGTCGTTGAAGAAAATGGACTGAAATATCAAATCACATTAGGACGAGCACAAAACACCGGACTGTTCTTAGATATGAAAAATGGTCGCCAATGGGTGCAAGAACACTCACACAATGCAAAAGTACTCAATCTATTCTCATATACCTGTGCTTTTTCTATTGCAGCAATAGCGGGTGGGGCAAAGCACGTGTTTAACATCGACATGAGCAGGCCTTCACTAACGACGGGACGAGATAATCACCGCTTAAATGAGCAAGACACGGGCAAGGTTAAATTCGATGCGATAGATATCTTTAAATCATTTGGCCGTATAAAAAAACATGGACCTTATGACTTACTTATTTGCGATCCGCCTTCTTTTCAAAAAGGCAGTGTGGATATAAAACGTGATTACAAAAAGATCATTAGACGAATCCCAGAGTTTATGAGTTCAGGAGGTTTGCTAATGCTGTGTTTGAATTCACCTGATTTAGATACTGACTTTCTCAAAAAAACAGTTAATGATGAATGTCCTGATTGCCATTATGTGAATGAGATCACAGCACCAGAGGTATTTTTGGAGGCAATGGAAGATAAGGGATTAAAGGTTTTGGTATATAAGTATCTAGCTTAAAACTAGTCTTTAGCGAAAACTAAGACCTAGTTAAAAGTGGTATGACATTTCTCTTGGTGGGTGTTGAGGGGATCGAACCCCCGACCCTCGCCTTGTAAGGGCGATGCTCTCCCAGCTGAGCTAAACACCCCAAGAAAAAACGGCATTTTATAGAGGCAGTTGGGATAAATCAAGCATTCATTTCAAAATTAATAGAATCGGGCTATCACTGTATAAAAGTTGCTACCAATATTCAGCCTTATTGAGTGCTTCTACGCAATGCGAACTACCAGAAATTGGTTGAATTTTATCGCTAAGCAACGATTGAGCAAGCCATCCTTCTGGGTATGTCAATGTAAAGGGGGCTTTTGCTAATGTCTCGCTAATGAGCCTAAACCCTACTTTTGAGTAAAACTTAGAATCACCATAGGTAAATATTAGTCTAGCGCCGTATTCTTTTAACTGGTGAATGCCAAAGTTAATTAACGTTTGACCAATACCTTTACCTTGGTAATGGGTATGTATAGCGACTGGAGATAAAAGAAAAGCATTGACCTCTGTTTCAAACGTCAAGCGAGTGAAAAATATACTACCGATGATCTTCTCATTTTCAGTAGCAACAAACCCATAAAGATTTTGAACATCAGTGCCCGTCATTAAATCATAAGCTAAGTTACCTATTAACAAGCCTTCTGACCGTCCTTCTGAGTCTGAAAATACCTTGGTGAATAGTTGTTTGATTTCTTCAATATTATTGGAACTATATGTTGAAATCTGCATTTATTTTACCTCCATAAAATTAAATGTTTTGTTATAGATGTAGAAAACTTCTCTGAAATTAATACTGATAAATATCGGTTATCAAAGGTAATTAAGATTTCTCATTTGTTGCAAGATCCATTGTTGCTTGTCTAGTAATCTTTTATTGGGTCTGTCGACGATAAATATCGCTGGGTTAGGCAGACTTGCTGCTAATAATGCCGCTTGCTGGGGACTAAGTTTACTAGCTGGAATACCAAAATAGTGTTGGCTTGCGGCTTCGACACCATAAATATGATCACCAAGTTCAGCAATATTGACATAGACGAGTAGGGTTCGTTCTTTGCTCCAGAATAGTTCAATCAGAATGGTAAACCATGCTTCAAAGCCTTTTCGCCAAAAGCTTCGTGATGATGAAAGAAATAGGTTTTTGGCGACTTGTTGGCTAATGGTGCTAGCGCCTCGAAGTTTTCCTCCTGATGAATTATTTTTCAATGCGGCATAGATTGAGTTTAGGTCGAAACCAAAGTGTTGATAGAACAGTTGATCTTCAGCTGCCACAACCGCAGAGAATATATGGGGAGAAATGTCATCTCGTTTAGTCCATTGTTGTTCTATTGATATAAAGCCTTTATCTGCATTAAAGTCTGCAATATGACGCTGGATCATAAAGGATGATGTGTTGATGGGAAGAAAGCCTAATAAAATAACAAGCACAGAAGTAGCAACGATGATTAGTAGAATGCTGTAGATAATCCATTGTTTTAATTTCTGTCTGAATGTTTTTTTCTTGCTTGGCATAGTTATACTGAATCTTGAAAGGCTGAATTATTGTAACTCAAAGATAAGAAAATAAGAGATTAGCCTCCAATTTAGGTATGATGGCGTTTTTCACTAAGAATAGAGGTTATTGATATGGACAATGAACCCATAATAGATTTTAATCAAAACCTACTTAGCTTTTTAGATAAGTCACCAACGCCATTCCATGCTGTTTCATCGATGAGTGAGTGTCTTGAGAAAAATGAATTTATAAAACTGGATGAGCGGGATGTTTGGGGCACGCTCTCTGCTGGGAAATATTACATTACACGAAATGAATCATCATTGATTGCATTTAGCTTAGCCGAAGATGATTTGGCTGAGACAGGATTTAAGATGGTGGGCGCACATACAGATAGCCCGTGTTTAAAAGTTAAACCTAAGCCTGAGAAAATAAAACACAATTTAGTACAGCTTGGTGTAGAAGTTTATGGTGGTGCCTTATTAAACCCGTGGTTTGATCGTGATTTATCATTGGCTGGCCGAGTGAGCTACCTCGATTCGCAACATGATATTCAACATACATTGGTTAATTTCGACAAAGCGGTAGCCACTATTCCAAGCTTAGCGATTCATTTAGATCGTGAGGCCAATAAAGATCGTACTGTGAACCCTCAAAATCATTTGCCACCGATTGTGATGCAAGTGGGCGATGACGACCTGATTGATTTTAGAAAATTAGTGCTACAACAGATTCAGAAACAATCGCCAGATCTTGATATTGCCAAAGTGTTGGACTATGAGATTTGTCTTTATGATACGCAAAGTGCTGCAATTACAGGCTTAGATGATGACTTTATCAGTAGTGCCAGACTTGATAATTTATTGAGTTGTTATGTGGGAATTACGGCTTTATTAAACGGTGATTCAACACAGTCTAACCTACTAGTGTGTAGTGACCATGAAGAAGTAGGTAGTGTCTCTACATCAGGTGCGCAAGGTTCTTTCTTAGAATCAGTATTGTTACGTTTATGCCCAGACATAGAGCAGCATCACAGAATGTTACAACGCTCTATGATGATTTCAGCTGATAATGCACATGCTGTTCATCCTAATTACTCTGATAAACATGATTCAGACCATGGCCCGAAAATAAACCATGGCCCTGTCATTAAAACAAATGCTAACCAACGTTATGCAACCAATAGTGAAACTAGTGCTTATTTCCGTCAACTGTGTGAACAAGCAGATGTGCCCGTACAAGACTTCGTGGTAAGAACAGATATGGGCTGTGGGAGTACTATTGGGCCGATCACCGCAAGTACATTAGGTGTGAGAACGATTGATATTGGTGTGCCAACATTTGCGATGCACTCTATTCGTGAGCTGGCGGGTAGCCAAGATGCATTTATGTTGAACAAAGTATTAACTCAATTTTATAAATAAACAAAACATTTTAATTTTAAATTTAAAGGAAGTTACAACATGGCTGAAACAGTAGATGAACTAACCGTCGAATATATGGAAGGTGATGACATGACGGTAAAAGAACTAGATAAAGTAGTTTTAACAAAAGGGGCGTGGGCAACATTGCTGTTTCGTTATCAAGATCTTGATCGTAAAACGGGTGACTTTGGTGCCGATAAATACACGATTCGTCGTTACCAAAAACGTAATGGTGAATATAGCCAACGTTCAAAATTTAATATTTCTAGTAAAGATCAAGCAACTAAAATCATTGACGCATTGAGCAAGTGGGTTGATGAATAAAAGCCTTATAACGAATGTAATCGCTGCTGGCCTTGTTGCTACAGGGCTAGCAATTGATTCACCATTTCGAGAACCCGTTTTAACAACAGGCTTGTTTGCACTCGCTGGTGGTATAACTAACTGGCTTGCCATACATATGTTGTTTGAGAAGGTACCAGGCTTATATGGTTCAGGCGTCATTAGTGCTCGCTTTGAGGACTTTAAAGTCGGCATTAATACGTTAGTGATGGAGCAGTTTTTTAGCACAGAGAATCTAGATCGATTTTTTGCTGATATGGTGACAGAAGATGCAGATCATCATCTTGATTTTCATGATGTGATTGATGAAACTGATTTAAACCCAACGTTTGATAGTTTGGTCACAACCATTATGGAATCATCGTTTGGCAGTATGCTAGGCATGTTTGGTGGAGAGGGTGCATTAACGCCACTTAAAGAACCTTTTATTGAGAAAATGAAAGTCTCTCTTAATGAAATGGCTCATAGTGATTCATTCCAACAAAGTGTTAAAGCTAAATTAAGCAGCAGTCCTGTTAGCGAAGACATTCATCAACAAATAGAACATGTCGTTAATTCACGATTAGATGAATTAACACCTGAAATGGTAAAAGAAATCATTCAAACAATGATTCGTCAGCACCTAGGCTGGCTTGTTGTTTGGGGTGGCGTGTTTGGTGGTCTAATTGGTTTGGTTGCCAGCCAATTACCCATTTAACATTCTACAGTTCTAGATTAAGTTGTAGATGTAAAATCATGATTTTTATGGAAAATGATAAATAGTTAAGGTATAGTACTGTTCAGCCTTTACCATTAAAGTGATAAATTATGAGCGGTATTAATAATCGTAGACATGAACGGGTAAAACATAGAGCAAAAGTCAGGGTGATGACACACCCAAAAGAGAGCTATATTCTTGATATGCATGACTTTTCAGATAGTGGGCTGTACGTATCTTCTGATGATCTAAGCATTGTTAAACTTGGTGATAAAGTTGAAATTCAAACATTAGAGCTTGAAGATGCGCCTATATTACCCGCTAATGTTGTGCGCATGGATAAGCTAGGTTTTGCGGTAGAATTTGATTTTGACTAAGTGTTAAATTTAGTACTTGGGAAAGAGTTGCAGAATATGTCCTTTTTCAGAAGCGGGTAAATTAATCTTCACCCGAACACGATCTGTAAATTCTTGTTCAACAATTTTTCCACGACATTTTTCGAGATGATATTCCAATAATTGCAATTGTGAGTATTCAAGTATTAGCTCAAAATCAGTATGTTCGATCCAAGGAAGTAGCTCCGCATGTTCAATCGCTAGTTTTGCTGCAGTTCCATAGGCTCTAGCTAAGCCACCAGTACCTAGCTTTACCCCTCCAAAATAACGAACAACCCCAACAACAGCATTAATAATAGACCTACCCTCTAATGGGGCGAGGATGGGACGACCAGCTGTTCCTGACGGTTCCCCTGCATCATGACAACGTTCAATAATAAAACCATCGTCTTGTCTAATTCGCCAAGCAAAGGCGAGATGATTTGCATTAGGGTGTTCAGAGGCCAGTTGTCGCAATTGTTGCAAAGCATCACGTTCATTGATGCAAGGCATGATTGCACCAATGAAATGTGATTTCTTAATTTCATAGTCCGCAATGGATGCGTGGGTGATGATGTGATGCGTTATTTGCTTATTCATAGGATTCGATACAGTATATAGTATTCATTTTATATTTAATCTAGTTGATATTAAGGAGTTTAAGACTATGAAAGAGTTACTAACAATTAGCCTGTTCAGTTTGTTTCTGATGGCATGTTCTTCATCAGATACGGCAACAGTAAACCAAGTATCCCCCATTGAATCTGCGGGTCTTCAGAGTAATGATTTTGCTGTCATTGTTGATGTAAGAACTGATAGTGAGTGGAAGGGACAACATATTTCAGGTGCCGTACATATTCCTTTATCGGAGTTAAAAGGCCGCATGGATGAGTTAAAATCTTTTGAAGGTAAGCAGCTTATTATGCAATGTGCTGTGGGCGGCCGATCAAGTAAAGCGGTAGAGATTCTTCAACAAGCTGGTTTCACTAATGTTTCTAATATGAACGGTGGTTTAGTTGCATGGCAGAAAGCTAATTTACCGATCGAGTGAAGATATAGTTCAACCTTCTATTGCTTATAGCCATATACAGTTGGTTTCATTAGGTAAAACAGGGGGGGATGATTTACTATGTCGCATCCCAAACTCATGTTTGGGCACTTATTTATATTAGGAAAAGAAATGACAAAAATTACAGTTGATAGCAACCCAAGCCAAGAACTTTTAAACAAAATGGGCGTAGCTAGCTGGCCTACATGGGGCAAAGAAGTATCTGTATTCCCTTGGGACTTTACAACAACAGAAACTGCTTTCATCTTGGAAGGCGAATGTGAAATGACACCTGAAGATGGTAGTGAAAAAACTACATTTAAAGCAGGTGATTTAGTCGTATTTCCATTAGGCTGGAAAGGCAGTTGGGAAGTTAAAAAAACATTGAAAAAGCACTACCAACATAGCTAAGAACATCTAAACAAGGTCAGGCATGTCTATGTCTGACCTTTGTTTTTCTCATCACATCACTAGTCGCCTCTGGTATGATCGTCTGATTTACCTGCGGTATTCCCCAAATGGCTAATGACAACTTCTCTTCACTTTCGATTTCGCCTGCCCAAATTGCCAATTTAGAGTCACTTGGCTATAAAACAATGACGCCTATTCAGGCGCAAAGTCTCCCGCATGTATTAAAAGGTAAGGATCTGATTGCTAAGGCAAAAACAGGCAGTGGTAAGACTGCTGCCTTTGGTATTGGTTTACTTAATAATATCAATCCACGTTTTTTTGGGGTTCAGGCTTTAGTTATTTGCCCAACCCGTGAATTGGCCGATCAAGTCGGTAAAGAACTGCGCAGACTGGCTCGCTTTACTCAAAATATCAAACTGGTTTTACTCTGTGGTGGTAAACCTTTGGGCCCTCAAATTGGTTCCTTAGAACATGGCGCTCATATTGTTGTTGGTACGCCGGGACGTCTACAAGATCATTTACGTAAGGGCACGTTAAAACTAGGTGATTTAAAAACATTGGTATTGGATGAAGCTGACCGTATGTTAGATATGGGATTTTCTGAGGTGATGGACGACATTATTTCTTACATGCCGGACAAACGTCAGACTTTACTATTTTCAGCAACATACCCCGATACGATTGAAAGGATGAGCCGTTCAATTCAACGCAGCCCAGTGAGAGTGACGGTTGAATCAGAGCATAAAGAAGGCGTGATTGAACAGTTGTTTTATGAAGTTAATAAAAACCAAAAAAATAACAGCCTATTAGGTTTATTTGAGCATTATCAGCCTGAAAATGCGATTGTGTTTTGTCATACCAAAATTCAATGTGATGAAGTTGCTGATTTCCTTCGAGGGCACGAGATTGATGCTTTAGCGATTCATGGAGATCTCGATCAGCGTGAACGCGACCAAGTATTAGTTCGTTTTTCAAACAATAGTTGTGCGGTACTTGTGGCAACAGATGTGGCTGCACGTGGCTTAGATATTAAATCTCTTAAAGCAGTGATTAACTATGAGTTACCACGTGATCCGGAGATATTCATACATAGAATCGGGCGTACAGGTCGAGCAGGCGAGAAAGGTATTGCACTCAGTCTATTTACCCAGTCTGAACAATTCCGTGTTAATGCCATTGCAGATTATCAAAAGAAACCAAGTATTTGTGATGTACCAGAATCATTAGATCGACTTTCGAGTTATAGCTTGCATGCACCCATGGTGACGATTCAATTAGACTCTGGTCGAAAAAACAAACTTCGACCTGGAGATATCTTAGGTGCATTAACAGGTGAAGCAGGACTGTCAGGCTCTCAAATTGGCAAGATCGATATTTTTGATATGTCGAGTTATGTGGCATTAGAAAGTTCAGCTGTTAGGCAAGCGTTAAACTACCTAGCTCAAGGTAAAGTAAAAGGGCGAAGTATTCGTGCTCGTAAGATTAAATAGAATTTCCATTAAGGGAATTGTAGGAGCGGCATCCTTGCCGCGATTAGTTTAGAAAGCATAATCACACATTAAAGGTTTAAACAGTTGGCAGAAGTAGAGTTTAAAATAGGACAACGCTGGATTAGTAACAGTGAAGCAGAATTAGGTTTAGGTATTATCAAAGATAATACGGGGC
>Ga0209495_1002887_pt1 | contig 10907 bp, 11 predicted proteins | sample EN1Hudsemesocosm_FD_184629 | JGI IMG/M metagenome (GOLD analysis project Ga0209495, IMG submission 184629) | Methane-oxidizing microbial communities from mesocosms in the Hudson Canyon - EN1E Hudson Canyon (SPAdes) (version 2) | ecosystem: Environmental > Aquatic > Marine > Cold seeps | place... | reverse complement strand
CAATTTTCACAGTCACCCTTAAAAGCATCGCTAATAAAGTATGGCTAAAATTTACCACTAAAGAAATTTAGGCCATCATAGTAGCTAATTTTTAATCAACTTAAAAGCACAACGCTCTTTGCTTCAAATGCTTTATGTTTTTCCTAACGCCGTATACCTTTGTTTATCGACAACTAAAAATGGACATTAACCCCCGCATAAATAGTGACACCCTCGTCATCTACTGTGATAAGGGTATCACTCCCTTCTGGCTCGATATCTTGCCAAGAGCGTTTTTGAAGTGCCGCCCCTAACTTAAATTCAGTATTTTTTTTCACCTGGAAATACAATCCCGCGCCCAATTTGAAACCCGCCGCTCTTAGCGAACTGCTCGAAAAATCAAAATCAGGATCACTCAACTGCGTTCTTGAGGACACAAACCCCAGCACAAAATACGGTTGAAAAATTCTGTCAACATCAAATGCCTTAATGACATTTGCCCCAATGCTTATTATTTCTTTTTCGAATAGACTTAAAAAAGGATCTCCCTTCATATCTAAATTTTCATTTGCGTAATAAGCCTCTAACCTAAATCCTTGTTTAAAGATCTTACCGGCTAGAAGACGGTATCCAGTTTGATCATGCCCATCTTTATAAGGCGTGGTATTTATCTTTAACTTACGGTCAGAATCACCCGTAAAGATATCAAACCCAACATAAAAATCAGAACGAGTACCATCAATAGAATGATTAACCTTCTCCTCTGAATAAGACTTAACTGGAAATAAACATAGCACCAGGGCAAAAACGATTATTTGATTCATTACTCAACTCACTTAGGCATTAACATCAACCTAGTCTATCAAACATTAAGCCTATAAATTATCTAACGCTCCAAATTCCTGTCTAGCCCCCTATAGGCCAAGGCCTCGACAATATGCTGATCGCCAATATTGATTGAAAGAGCCAAATCGGCCAATGTCCTAGCAACTTTAATCACCCTATGCGCACCTCGTGCAGATAAAGCCAAACGATCCATTGCGGCTTCCAATAATCCTTGCGTGCTAGGCAATAGGTCACAATATTGCTGCATTTCAACAGGAGACAGCTCACTATTGAGCTTCCCTTGTCGATCGTCCTGTATCGCCCTCGCCGCCTTAACCCGTTCAATCACTTCCGCTGAACTTTCAGCGTCACCACCTTTTGCTAACAAAATAGCTCCCGATTGAAACGCCACCTCAATATGCAGATCAAATCTATCTAACAAGGGACCTGAAAGCTTTCTCCTATACTGACTTATTTGCTGGGGTGTATCAGTACAGGCAATTTTGGGATGCCCTAAATATCCACAAGGGCATGGATTCATTGCAGCTAAAAGTTGAAAATTAGCCGGGAATGTCACCGATGCTTTAGCGCGGGATATTCTAATCTCACCATTTTCAATCGGCTCTCTGAGCACCTCTAGAACTGAACGACCAAACTCTGGCAACTCGTCTAAAAAGAGCACACCTAGATGCGCAAGCGATATTTCACCAGGCTTAGGCTGTGACCCACCCCCCACCAAAGAAACAGATGACGCAGTGTGATGAGGCGATCTAAAAGGCGCCGAAAAAAGCTGCTCCGACTTCCTTGATAGCCCTGATAAAGAATAAACAGACGCAACGTCTACAACCTGATGCTTATTCAATGAGGGTAGTATTCCTGGTAGGCGTGACGCCAGCATACTTTTCCCGGTCCCTGGAGGTCCATAGAACAGTAAATTATGCCTGCCTGCAGCACTCACCTCCAACGCTCTTCTTGCTTGAACTTGCCCTTTCACATCACATAAATCTGGCAGTCCGTGCTCAAGAATATCTTGAGCATCATAACTGAGAGGGCATAACTTCAAGACACCTTTAAGATGTTGACAGAGTTCATTTAAGTCACTTGCTGCATATATATTCGCATCATGAGCAAGCGAGGCTTCTGCAGCATTTTCTTTGGCAATAAATAAAGTCTGTTTATGCTTACTACACGCAATGGCCGTCGGTAATATCCCAGATACTGGCCGTAACTCTCCGGTTAACGCTAATTCGCCCACAAATTCTGATGTTTGAATTTCAGCTCCGTCTATTTGATTTGTAGCAAGCAAAATACCAATGGCAATAGCCAGGTCATAGCGTCCACCCTGCTTTGGCAAATCAGCTGGGGCAAGGTTAATCGTGACCCTGCGCATAGGGAATTCAAATCCTGAGTTAATTAAAGCGCTACGAACACGTTCTTTACTTTCTCGAACAGCAAGCTCAGGCAAACCGACCATTGTTAAAGATGGCAGGCCTTTAGAGATATGAACTTCGACAATGACTTGGGGCGCATCAATACCAAATTGCGCCCGAGTATAAATAATAGATAGTGACATAGCATTCCTTTGCTTATGACTAAAATACGACTTTTTAGATAGTGCGCCAAGTTAGCGCACCTTATTTAGAACGGCTTTTTTATTCCGCCTCACCAAGATTCAACTTGAGCTCCAAAGCCTCAAAGTCCTTCTCCAATTGCTCTAATTTAGAGCGCGTTTTTTCCAAAACAGCTTGCTGGGTATCAAATTCTTCACGACTAACCAAGTCCAGTTTAGCAATAACACTGCTTACTAGGATTTTTAATTGCGCCGTTAAATCTTCCTGTGCTGATTTCCCAACTTCTGGCAAGATCTGCGTAACCTGCTCATGAATTGTATTCAGTAAATCTTGAGGTGTGAGCACTTTCTTCTCCTTTATGGTCTTGATCCACCTACCTTACAACGATAAAAGGTAAGCAAAAACTTATACTAGCATGTGATTTATCTGAATGGCACCAAGCAACTGCGCACTCAGACATACAAACAGAGCATACCCGCCACCAAGATAGAAACAAGGTATAACGCACCAGATTAATCCTATCGAAAAATTAGCGCACCAAAATAGACCGTCATATCACTATAGACACCTAACTTTTTCCCCTAGCCTACTGTTTTATAAAGATTTTGTAATACTGGCATAGGCTATGCTTTAGATATCTCCGAGATTTTCTGTTCCAGCATTAAACGCCGAACTAGAAAGTAAATAAAATCAACAATATTTGCCTTAAGCGGCACAACCTTAGCGACATTACAGGAGACATCCATGAAACTCGTTACTGCCATAATAAAACCATTCAAGCTTGATGACGTGCGTGAAGCACTGTCAGAGATCGGAGTACAGGGCATTACCGTCACCGAAGTAAAAGGCTTCGGCAGACAAAAAGGCCACACAGAACTTTATCGTGGTGCGGAGTACGTTGTCGACTTCTTACCGAAAGTAAAAGTTGAAGTTGCGATTGGCACTGACTTGCTTGACCAAGTTATTGAATCAATCACAAACGCTGCCAATACTGGCAAAATCGGAGACGGTAAAATATTTGTTTCTTCTTTGGAACAAGTAATTCGAATTCGCACCGGAGAAACAGGCACTGACGCTGTTTAATTTTCCTTAACTTAATTTATTTCTAGACTGCCTAGTAACGGAGGGCTCCGATGGAAAACGTAATGAATAATGTATACGAACTACAGTATGCAATGGATACTTTTTATTTTTTGGTGTGCGGTGCATTAGTAATGTGGATGGCTGCGGGTTTCGCAATGCTGGAAGCTGGACTGGTTCGCTCAAAAAACACAACTGAAATTTTAACCAAGAACATTGCTCTATTTGCAATAGCTAGCACAATGTACCTGATTTGCGGTTATGAAATCATGTATGGCGGCGGCTACTTCTTAAGCACAACAGACAACGTAGCTAACATTGATGCCGCAGCTGTACTTAAGGCTTCTGCTGAAAATGGCTTCGGTGGCGACTCAGTCTACTCTGGCGCTTCTGATTTCTTCTTCCAAGTAGTGTTTGTCGCTACAGCAATGTCTATTGTTTCTGGTGCAGTCGCTGAGCGTATGAAGCTTTGGGCTTTCTTACTATTTGCTGTTGTAATGACAGGCTTCATCTATCCGATGGAAGGTAGCTGGACTTGGGGCGGTAGTGCTGTATTTGGCATGTTCGAACTAAGCTATAGCGATTATGCTGGTTCAGGTATCGTACACATGGCCGGTGCTGCTGCAGCGCTTGCGGGTGTAATTATGTTAGGTGCACGTAAAGGCAAGTATGGCGCTGATGGTCAGATTCACGCTATTCCTGGCGCTAACCTTCCCCTAGCTACATTAGGTACATTCATCTTATGGATGGGCTGGTTTGGTTTTAACGGTGGCTCAACGCTTAAGTTAGGCGGAATTGAAGTCGCTAACGAAGTAGCAAGTGTATTCCTTAACACCAATGCTGCTGCTTCAGGCGGTTTAATCTCAGCACTTATCATTGCTCGCGTACTATTTGGTAAAGCGGATCTAACAATGGCATTAAATGGTGCACTTGCTGGTTTAGTTGCTATTACTGCAGAGCCTGCTGATCCATCACCATTAATGGCAACCATCATTGGTGCTATCGGTGGCGTCATTGTTGTCTTCTCTATCATCACCCTTGATAAGCTTAAGCTTGATGATCCTGTTGGCGCAATTTCTGTACACGGTGTAGTAGGCCTTTGGGGCGTCTTCGCAGTATTACTGTCTGATGCTGATGCAACATTCTCTGGCCAGCTAATTGGTGCAGCGACCATTTTTGTTTGGGTATTTGTTACAAGCTTAATTGTTTGGGCCGCTATCAAAGCAGTGATGGGAATTCGTGTTACTGAAGAAGAAGAGTACGAAGGTGTTGACCTTTCTGAATGTGGAATGGAAGCATACCCAGAATTTACCCGTGATTAATATCACCTAGAATTCTGAAAATAAAGAAGCGCCTCATTTGAGGCGCTTTTTTTTGCATTGAAAATGCCCTGTAGAATTACAAAAATAACCTAAAGCGTTATGATTTATTACTTATCTACAATTGATCAACTTACCAGCCTGCACTATATTACTTACAAGAATAGATCTACTGTATGGATTCTCTATGGGTGGCAAGGTTAATTCGCAACAAAAACTTTTGGAAAACACTTTCGAAATTACCGAAAATGATATTCCAGACGGAGCAGAAAGACGACAACACTGTCGGCGCTCTGCTAGATGGTCAGGGACGATAACAACAAGAGATAGAAACGTCATCCAATGTCGAACATTAGATGTTTCTGAGAGCGGTGCATCCATAACGAGCGCTAATGACTTTCATCTTGGCGCAGTCGTTGTTTTGCAAATCCAAGCCTTTTATAAGGGGACCAAAAGAACACTTAAAATACTTGCTGAAGTAAAACGTAGCGCTATTTCAACCGATCACTTTACGCTTGGCATCTATTTCCGGGACCTAAGTGAAGGCTCTCGCCACTTTATAAAACAGTATTGCGAAAACGAAATATAACACCCTGCCATCTACATTTTCGTGATCAAACTTACCGGCAATACTTTCATAATAAGCCCTAGTACATTCCAGGGATATTTAGGAACAGTAGCGACCTTAACTTTTTTCTCAATCAGTGAGGCAAATTGACGGGCACCCTCCTTAACATCAATAACAAAGGGCCTACTCTTCATCCCTCTATTTAAGGCCGTATCAATATAACCAGGATTAATCACTGTCACATCAATATTTTCTTTATAGGTCTCTGCCCTAAGAGACTCCATAAAAATCGATAAACCTGCTTTCGAGGCTGAATATGCCCCATTACGCGGTATACCTAAGTAGCCGGCAATTGAAGACGTTGCCACGACATGCCCATAACCCTGCTCACGGAAAAGACTCACCCCTGAAGAAATTGTGGCAATTGCACCACTCAAATTAGTATCGATCACCTGCAACTGATCCTCTAATGGCACCACACCAATACGCCCAGATTTAGCAATACCCGCATTCGCCACCAGAATATCGATGCCCCCCAACTCAGAATGAAGTTGAGACATAACATGTTGAATGTCAGAAAATTGAGAAACATCTAATGGCGCAACACAAATCAGCAAGTCGGGATACTGGGCATTAATTTCCAACTTCAATTTCTCCAAGATTGACCTACGACGTGATGTTAGACCAAGGTTATAACCGCGACTTGCCATTTCCCACGCCAACGCCCTTCCTATACCTTCACTTGCCCCAGTAATCAAAATATTTTTACGCGTCATTGTCTATCCTTCATGATCCAACTGCTATTTTTAGGTTTAAGCCACTATAACGCGAATTAAGGCGGATAAGACAACAAGAATAATGGACTTAGTAAAACAATCTTGAATATAATCATCTACTGAAAAAAATTAAGTAATCAAACAAAAAAATTTAGAAACACGCCTCATAGGTCAAACCATGCCAAGCAATCGTTCGTATACTCATCACCGTACTTGCAACCTATGTGAAGCCATGTGCGGCATAACGGTTGAGATTGAAGATAAACAAATTATTTCAATTAAAGGGGATATTGACGACCCTTTTAGCAAAGGACATATCTGCCCTAAAGCGCTGGCCCTAAAAGACATTTATGAAGACCCCGATCGTTTAAAAAAACCTCAGATGAAAACCAAGGAAGGTTGGAAAGAAATATCGTGGAGCCGAGCCTTAGATATCGTTGCCAACAAAATAAAAGATACCCAAAAAGCGCACGGCAAGAATGCAATAGGTACATATACTGGCAACCCAAACGTACATCATCATGGCAATATCCTTTTTGGCGGGCCATTCCTGCAAGCCCTAAAAACACGTAACAAATTTTCAGCCACATCAAATGACCAACTACCTCATATGCAAGCAAATCTTGAGCTATTTGGGCACCAACTAATGTTTCCTGTCCCTGATATAGATCATATGGATCTATTCATTTTACTTGGGAGCAATCCTGCCGCCTCAAATGGTAGCTTGATGTCAGCTCCTGATTACCAAGCAAGATTGAAAAAAATAGTAAAACGAGGAGAAGTCATTCTAATAGATCCTCGTAAAACTGAAACGGCCCGAGTTTGCAGTAAACACCTATTTATTAAACCTGGTACTGATGCCTTATTGATGCTCGGCATCTTGCATACTCTTTTTGATGAAAATCTAATCGAGAGTGGTCGACTCAGCCCGCACTTTGAAGGCATCGCTGAGATTCAACTTGTCTGCTCGGATTATAGCCCCGAAAGCGTTGCCGCTTTAACGGGCATCCATTGCTCAGAAATCAAAGAACTTGCTCGGAAATTAGCTACCACTCCTCGAGCCTGCTTATTCGGTAGAATGGGGACCTCCACACAAGAATTTGGAGGCATGACGACCTGGTTAATTTATGTCGTTAACATTCTCACCAATCACCTGGATGAGCGTGGCGGTTTGATGTTTACCAAGCCAGCGGCAGATTTAATTGAACTGGCTGCCTGGACAGGACAAAAAGGTCACTCCAATCGTTATCAAAGCCAGTCGGGATTGCCTGAGTTTGGTGGAGAGCTTCCGGCTAGCACAATGGCTGACCAAATATTGCTACCGAGTAATGATCAAATCAAAATGATGATTGTTCTCGCAGGAAACCCACTATTAAGTAGCCCGAATGGTCAACGATTAAATGAAGCCTTTGAGGCACTTGATTTTGTTGTTTCAATTGACTTTTATTTAAATGAAACTTCACAGCATGCAGACATTATTCTGCCGCCTACCAGCCCTCTTGAGCAGTCTCATTTCGATTTGATATTCAACCTACTGGCGGTTCGAAATGTCGCCAAATACACACCAGCAATGTTTGAGCCTGAAAAAGGCACGCGCCATGACTGGCAAATATTACTGGAGTTGAAACACCGTTTATCCGGACATGACCTGAAAAGTAACCTTAAAAAGCAGGCGTCCTATCAACTTTTAAAACGCATGGGTCCTGATGGTTTATTGGATGTCATTTTACGAGCAGGGCCTTACGGAACACAACTACCGGGTACAGGACAAGTAGGTTCATTTGTTGTCGATGCCCTTCAAGGCATATTCCCTTCAGAGCATCCTTTAAGGAAGGTGTTAGATCTTAGTCCCTACGGCGCTGCTAACCGCAGCTTGAGCAAAGGCTTATGCGTCAGCTCTCTAAGGAACTACCCTCACGGTATTGACTTAGGAGCCCTACAGTCATGCCTGCCTGAACGTTTGTATACCTCAAAAAAGAGGATTCGCTTAGCACCTCCGGCTTATTTAAAGGATATGGCTAGGCTGAGAAAGCGGGTTAATCTTCTCAGTAACCAACACGCTCAAAACGATGCTGAACACCTCTCCCTAATTGGACGCAGACATGTCAGGTCGAACAACTCATGGCTACATAACAGCCACCGTTTAACGAAAGGTAAAAACCGTTGCACCTTGATGATTCATCCTAATGATGCAAAAAACCTTAAACTAAAAACAGGTGACCTCAGCAGAGTCACCTCCAGGGTTGGTGAAATCGAGATAGAAACAGAAGTTACCGACGCTATAATGCAAGGGGTCATTAGCATTCCGCATGGCTGGGGACACAATCGAAAAGGTACGAAACTGAACATTGCTGCTAAGCGTCCAGGGGTCAGCATTAACGATTTGACCGATGACACATTTGTAGACCGTTTAACAGGAACGTCTGTACTTAATGGCATTCCTGTCCTGGTCAACAAAGTTACAACTAAAAAAACAAAAACAAAACTGACATCGAAAAACAAGCGTAAAGCCAGAGTTCGTGTCAGCGCAAAAATTTCATAACAGTATGCTAAAAAAACTATAATAAGGTAAAAAATAAATGATCATTGCAGCAAAGCGTCTCAGTCAAGAAGCACTAGACAATCTAATTGATGAATATTGTCTACGTGACAGAGGCTTAATTGAAGATGGTACTTCTCCTTTAGATACTCACCGAGAACAGGTAAGAGCAGCATTAGATGCGGGAAAGTTAATCATTCTCTACAGCAAGCATTTTAAATGCGCAAAAATAACCTCTCCCGTTGAGATGATGGAACATTAAACCTTCTATATGATACAAACCACGCTTCACCCAATTATCAACCAAGATCAACTAGCAAAAGTAGCAGGTGAAGCGTGCTTTCAAAAAGGCGTTAAAGACTTTAAGACCCTCCCTATAAATAATTTCCAGCACGATCATCATAGCGCTCATGCTATTATTGATTCATATAAAGTTACTATCACCTTTCTTGCTGATCGCATTGAAGGTTCGTGTAACTGCCAACAATCGGACGGTTTTGATTTTTGCGCACATTGTGTCTGTTTAACTCTTCATGCAAATAAAATGGTCCAGCAGATTATATCGTTATCCAAAGGGCCGGATAAAAGCAAAGTGCTAGCTTTTCTATTGACTCAAGAAAAAACCTCTCTTGCGAAACAATGTTTAAGCTTGATAGAAAGTGACCCTGAGCAGTTTGAACGTTATTTATTAAGGGCCTCTTTAACAAAAGAACACATCAACTATAGCGAACTAAAAAGCAAACTTACCGACCTAACCCGGAAACAAGAGAATTTATTCAGCCAACGTCAGGTTAAGCATTATTTTAATAAGATTGATCGATTTATTGGTGAATTAAGCCTCATTAATTTAGACGATGAACCTGAAAAACTGATTAAGGTAATTGAACACACTTTCCTTCGTATCAACCGATCACTTTCATCAATTGATGATTCAAGTGAACAACGAAAAGAATGTATAGATAGTTTAAGGCAGCTGTATACAAAGCTTTCTTCACTTATAAATAGCAGGCCTGAGACAAAAGCTAAACGATTTTATAGCTTATGGATAGCCGACCAATTCGACCTGCTCAATCCCGAGATATCATCAACCTTAAATATCGAATCTGAAAAACGCTTTCTGCTGATGATCGAAAAAAAATGGCAGCAACACCTTACGAACAAAGCGCCAGACTTATTACTTTGGCAACAGAAAAAAATAATCCGTTTTCTCTTTGAACAGGCCATGAAAGTAGAAGATACGGACAAAATGCAAACATTTCGTAAGTTATTAACTTAGTCCCTATGTATGCCAACTGGTAATTTCAAAAATTATCCCCATAAATGCTTCTTATAGATACCCAAAAAATAGACAGGAATTCAAAAATGACAGATACAGGTGCTCCCGATATTTCAATGAATGCAAACGAACTCTATTTAGAAGAAGTATTCACCGATAATAAAGTAGGCACACTCAGACGAATGAAGCCCGTTACATCTGAAGGTGAATTAGATGACTCTCGTCCAACATTATACCTTGGCAGTACCCAGATGATGACGCCAGGAGGCGCATTACCGCTTAACTTCGAAATCCAAGCTGAGTCCTTAACAGATGCCGTAAATCAATTTGGGGAACGTGCGAATAAAGCTTTAGAAGATACCATGGAAGAACTTCAAGAAATGCGTCGCCAGCAAGCTTCTCAAATCGTTATGCCCGGTCAGGGTGGCAGTCAAATTCAAATGCCTTAAGCAAACACCATATGTCGCTGCAATATTTTGTGGCGCTTCTAACGTTCTTCTTAAAAACGACTAGGGTATATCATGATCACTGTCCATCACCTCAATAACTCGCGCTCTCAACGTATACTTTGGTTACTGGAAGAGCTCCAGCTCCCTTATGAGATCAAACGATACGAAAGAGATCCGGTTACTATTCGGGCCCCTAAAAGCTTAAAAGAGATTCACCCTCTAGGGAAGTCTCCCGTCATTAGCGATGGAGACATTGTCGTTGCCGAATCAGGTGCTATCATTGATTATCTCATTCGAACCTATGCAAGTGCCCCACTAAAGCTTATAGAAGATACCCCTGCGTATCGAGATTATGTTTATTGGCTGCATTTTTCAGAAGGCTCTCTTATGCCTCCATTCTTAATGAAGTTGGTATTTGATAAAGTCCGAACCAGTCCCATGCCATTTTTTATTAAGCCCATTGCCAAAGGCATTGCTGATAAAGTGATGAAAAACTTTGTCGGCCCTGAAATAAAACAGATCATT
>Ga0209495_1002886_pt1 | contig 10910 bp, 9 predicted proteins | sample EN1Hudsemesocosm_FD_184629 | JGI IMG/M metagenome (GOLD analysis project Ga0209495, IMG submission 184629) | Methane-oxidizing microbial communities from mesocosms in the Hudson Canyon - EN1E Hudson Canyon (SPAdes) (version 2) | ecosystem: Environmental > Aquatic > Marine > Cold seeps | place... | reverse complement strand
CTTATTAAAGAATAGTTTGCCTATTACTGAGGAACTCCCTTATTGGCCAATGAATCCGCTTTTTCATTGCCGACATCACCAGAATGACCTTTAACCCATACCCAGTTAATTTGATGTTTTGCTATGGCTGCATCTAACCTACGCCATAAATCTTCGTTTTTAACTGGCTTTTTGGCGGCTGTTTTCCAGCCTCTTTTTTTCCAGTTATCCATCCAATCGGTGATACCTTGTAAGACATATTTAGAATCGGTGTGTAAGGCAACATCACATGGCTTAGTTAAGGTTTCTAAGGCAATAATGGCAGCCATTAACTCCATCCGGTTGTTGGTTGTACCCTTCTCTCCTCCACACAATTCCTTTTTTTGTGCTTTATATTGCATAAAGACACCCCAGCCACCAGGACCCGGGTTTCCTTTACATGCGCCATCTGTATAGATGATGACTTGCTCAGTCATGTTTTTTATTCCTATGTATTGAAGATTTAAACCCTGAAGAAATGGTGAATAATCGGCTAGGTTTTGCCTTTACTGGCGTCAATGGGATTAAGGTATATTGTCTCTTAACTGCTCTTACGGCATAAGCCATAGAAAAATAGGTGCGCTTACCAAATTTAAAGCCTTCTGGCGTTGTTAGAATTGAATCCAAAGTAAATTCTGAAGTCGACTTTATTTCAAAGTTTAATAACTTCAGCCAGTCAGCTACTCTGTTACGATGAATAAAATGCCCTAGCCATGACTTAGAAAGTTTTTTATTCCAGAAAAAATGTAATCTCACCCAAATACAGAAAGGATTAAAGTTTAAAATAATAACTTCACCTTCGGGTTTTAACACACGATCAATTTCCCTCATGGTTTGAAATCGATTGGCATCAAACTCCAAAAGATGCGGCAAAATGACTAAATCAACCATTTCGCTCTGTATTGGTAATTGATAAGATTTTCCACAAATTTTTACTGCATCACAACAGCCATCGCCTTTGGCATCAAGTATGCTGTATTTTTGATACAGTGAACAATCTATAAAATTATTTTCCCAGGATAAAGCACCTACTTGCAAAATAGTTTGTTTACAACTTACTGTGATTGCACGTTTAAGATAATTTTCCTCCAGTAGTTGTAACAACTTACCCTGGGGTGTTTCATAAAAGGAAAACAGAAACTTTCTTTTCATACTTCAAACTAGAAAAATAAACACATTTTATTATATAATCAAATGTTTAGCTAAACTTGGTAAAATTCACCTAAACATGTCAGCATTTAATTCTATCAGGTCAATCAATCTTTTACTGTATTTGATTCTATTCATTCTTACTGGATGTTCTGAAAAAGTGGCAACTCATTCTTTTTTAAATGAAAGTCCGCCAAAAATTTTAGAGTACTCACAAACACCTCCTCTGAATGCTTCTTTAGAAAATAAATACTGGCCTAGAAAAGAGCCTGCAACATCCGTTCAACAACCGAGTGATGGTTATACCTCTTTATGGAATCGCTTATTCTCATTATATGCATTGCCTGAGATTAACAATGCCCGTGTTGAGCATGAGATTAAAAGATATCTTAAACATCCAAAATATTTAGCAAAAATTCAACGCCGTGCAGAGCCTTATTTATATTTTATTATTAATGAAATTGAGGCCAAACAAATCCCCGGGGAAATCGCTTTATTGCCCGTGGTTGAAAGCGCCTTTAAACCACGGGCACTTTCAAAAAGCAAGGCATCAGGATTATGGCAGTTTATGCCTGCAACAGGTCGCTTATTTGGGCTTAAACAAAACTGGTGGTATGACGGTCGGCGGGATGTTTTTACCTCAACTAAAGCCGCTACCAGCTATTTAAAACAACTAAGCAAGACTTTTGATAATGACTGGTTTTTAGCTTTGGCTGCTTATAATGCAGGGAGAGGAAACATAAAGAAAGCCATTAGAAAAAACCAAAGAAATGAGCTTGCAACAGATTATTGGTCTTTAGCTTTACGCAAAGAAACAAAAAACTATATCCCCAGGTTATTAGCCATCGCTAAAATATTTGCTAATGCCGAAAAATATAATATACCGTTATTAAAAATCCCTAACAGCCCTCATTTTGCAGTGGTAGATATACACTCTCAAATTGATTTGACTGTTGCGGCAGGCATGGCAAATACCTCTGTTGCAGATTTCTCCATATTAAATCCTGCTTTTAAAAGAGCGAGTACCGACCCAGATGGTCCATACCACCTATTAATTCATACTGATAAGGTAGAAAGGTTTAAAGCTGAATTGGCTGTTACCTTGAAAAAAGACCGCATAAAATGGGGTCGTCACCTGGTCAAGGCAGGAGAAAACCTGGGGGTAATTGCAAAAAGCTATAAGACCACAGTGAATGCTTTACTTAAAAGTAATCATTTAGCTAATAGCAATATAAGAGTGGGACAACAGCTACTTATTCCAACATCACTGACGATTGCTGCCAGTAAAGCGAGCAGAAAAAACAATCAACTTTATACCGTTAAAAAAGGTGATACTTTTTGGGATATTGCCCGTCAATTTGATGTCCGCAGTAAAGACATTGCCAATTGGAACAATATTTCACTAAATAAGACTTTGCAACCGGGTCAAAAGTTGATTATTAAAGAAAGTTAATACTTTAATAACTTTGAACAGGTGCATAACTAAGGAACCTTAAAAGAATGAACTTACCCGCTTTAAAGTTCCACTACCATTAAGTTTAAGAGTAATGGTAGTGGAGCGCAGTGCTTTAGCCTGCATTCATAGCTAAAAACAGCAGGCTAAAGCACTGCGCCCCACGCTGTATTTCTCTTAACTTAATGGCAGTGACGCAGAGCATGGGAACTATTTTGGTCGTTTATTTATTTCGAGTTACCTTAGTAGCCTAAAATAGCAGTGCTAAAGCACAGCGCCCCGATAAGCTTATTTTTATAGCCAAATTATCATGATTGGGTATGAATATTTTTATGATATCCCTAACTGAGTATACGTAGGATGGGTTAGCTTTTTTGTGTAGCAAAAAAACGTAACCCAAAAAATCATCGCTTATCGCCAAATGTCGGGTTACGTTATCTCGCTACGCTCAATAAGCTAACCCGACCTACAGATAACACTTTGATTTACGCCTTAACTTGATGGCAGTGACAGTCACCTTGGGAACGAGATCTGTTTAAACTACACAGCCTCTAAAGGCTGGCGGCCCGATGCCAGGGCTTTATCTTTTACAGAGAGAATAAACGCTAGCCTTATTCACCCTTTTTCAAAGACGTGTTGGGTTACACTTTCGCTAACCCAAGCTACATTTTCCTGGCTTAACGACTTTGGCCGGCGCCCCTTATTAAGATTGCACAGCTATTTCAACAGCTTTCTTTGAAACTTTTCTGCAGGAACTCCCGCCATCAACGCGGTTATTTTTAAAATAAAGAGCATGGTTTTAATCGCGCCGAGGGCGGACGCTCCTACAATTTATATCTAACTACATCCCTGCTAATGCAGTTTTTAATAAATTAGCTGTCACTTCTCCGCCATTTTCCTTTACATAATCAACAACAATAGGGGTGAACTGACTGACCATCCCTTTAGACATATCCAACTGTTCAAACATGCTGACTAAGGATGCCGCTTGGGTCAAGGTACTATTACCACTAGCATTAGCTAAGCCAGTTAATAGATTAGCTGTCGAAGAAGCTGGTTTTGGCTTGGGTGTAGCAGCAAGAATCCCATCCATTCCAGGTACTGACTCACTCACCTGTCCAAAAGCAGACTCAGTCATATTGCCTTTAGCTGTTTGAAATAAGGCTCCAGCGCCACCTTGCGCCTGATCTTTTGAGACGCCAAGTTGCTTAACCAAAGTATCAACCAGACCAACTTGCTGAACATCTGCAACAGTTTGCGCTGTAGTGTTAACTTTATTTACAGTTGCCGTGGTGTTTTGTACTGTTTCTGCCGCTTCTTCAGTTTGGTTCAAAAAATCTAGCCACCCAGCGGAAGCAGTTCCTGATACAGCAAGTGCAGCACATAATAAAGTTATTTTGACATTGTTCATACTCTTTCCTTTTTGCTTAAAATAATAAAATTCCACCTAATTTAAAAGCCTGGGTACTGCATCTAATAAGGTACGGGTATATGCGTGATCAGGCTGAGTTAAGATTTTTTCCACATCACCTTGCTCAACAATTTGGCCTTGATACATAACGGCCACCTCATCAGCTATTTCTGCAACCACAGCCAGGTCATGGGTAATAAACAAATAACTTATACCCTTTTCCTGCTGCAGTTTTTTCAACAAATCTATAATTTGGGCTTGTACTGACACATCTAATGCACTGGTCGGCTCATCGCAAATAATTAATTTAGGCTCTACCGCTAGTGCTCTTGCAATACAGATTCTTTGCCGTTGTCCCCCTGAAAACTCATGAGGATAACGCGTGGCTGATGATTGTGGCAATTCAACCTGTTGCAATAGACTAGCAACCCTTTGCTGTCGATTAGCTGAATCAATATCAGGATGTAATGATTTTATACCCTCTGCAATAATATCAGCAACTAACATTCTCGGGTTCATAGATGAAAAAGGGTCCTGAAAGACAATTTGAATTTCAGCTCGCTTTTGTCGTAATTCAGCTTTATTTAATGAAGACATATTAATGCCATTAAACAATACAGTACCAGCAGTTTTCGGGATTAAATTAATCAGGCCTTTTCCCAGCGTGGTTTTACCACAACCTGATTCGCCGACTAATGCCAGGGTTTTACCTTGTTGTAATTGAAAACTCACCCCATCAACCGCTCGAACATGATCCACCACACGCTTAAAAAACCCTTTTCTAATCGGATAATGGACTTTAAAGTTTTCGACTTGTAACAAGGTTGATTGATCTATATTACTTACCTTATCGATACAGCTGTCCATAGAAGGCAATGCGGCTAATAACTTTAAGCTATAAGGGTGTTTGGCATGCTTAAAGAACTCAGCAGCCTGATTAGTTTCAACTATTTTACCTTGCTGCATGACAGCAATTCGATCGGCCATATTTGAAACTAAAGCCAGATCATGACTAATCAACCACAGCGCCATGCCTGTTTGTTGTTGTATGGATTTTAATAGCTGTAATATTTGCGCCTGAATAGTTACATCCAGTGAAGTTGTAGGTTCGTCAGCAATTAATAAATCGGGTTTACCAGCCAGTGCAATTGCAATCATCACCCGTTGTCGCTGCCCGCCAGATAATTGATGAGGATATTCATTAATCCTACGTTCGGGCTCTGGTATTTCTACCTGCTGTAACAAATCAAAAACAGCTTGAGTTCGCTCGGCTTTAGAATACTTAAAATGAATCTGTAATACTTCGGCTATTTGTTCACCGATAGTCATAACCGGGTTAAGTGAAGACATAGGGTCTTGAAAAACCAAACCTATGCGTTTACCTCTGATGTTACAGAAATCATTTTCAGCGATGTTAAACAAATTCTGCTCATTTAATAGAATATGTTGCGCTGATACCCTGGCATTAGTCGGTAATAAACGTAAAACTGATAATGCCGTAATTGATTTACCCGAGCCTGACTCACCAACCAATGCAAAGGTTTCACCTTGATAGACATCAAAGCTTATGTTGTTAACCACAACTTCATCTTTAAATGCGACCTCTAAACCTTTAACTTCAAGTAATTTATTATTCATCTTAACAATTAAATAAAAAGTTATTCCATTATAGTAGGGGGCATTGCCCACCTTACCTTTATATAGGACTTTTGTTATTCGCCCTGCTCTGCACGCCTTGGATCAAAGGCATTTCTGACTGTATCAGCAAATAAATTGGCTGCCAGAACCAGACCAAACATAAATACAAACGAAGCTAATAACGACCACCAGACCACCGGATCTCTTGCCATCTCCAATCGTGCGCCATTAATCATATTGCCCCAGCTATAAGTGGTTGGATCTACACCAATATTGATATATGACAATACCGCCTCAGCCAAAACCAGCGAACTGAAATCCAGTACCACCGAGATGAGTACGATATGCATCACATTGGGCAGTATATGTCTGATTAAAATCGTGCCTTGTTTTACTCCCAGCGCTTGTGCCGCTTGTACATATTCCATTTCTCTTAATTTTAGCGTCTCAGCACGTAGCATTCGGCACAGCCCCGTCCAACTGGTGACACCTAAAATCAAACATAAAAATAATAACCGCATATCAGAACGGACAATCAAACTATTAAAGTCTTCTGCATGGTTAGACATATACACTTGCACCATCAAAATAGATGCCGCAATTAACAACACACTTGGAATGGAATTTAAGGTGGTGTAGATGTATTGAATAACATCATCGACCCAGCCCCTAAAAAAACCAGCCATAATGCCAAATACAATCGCCATCGGCAACATGATCATGGTGGTTAAAGAGCCAATAACCAGGCCCGTGCGGATACTTTTAATGGCCTGGTAAAAAACATCCTCCCCCACCTTATCCGTACCCAACACATGGTAATAGCCCGATAGATAAACCAGCATATATGAAGTTGATATCAATAAAAAAACCACAAACCAAACGGCTTTGGCCGTTGAGCTATTGATTAGGTGTTTATGTCTATCATGTAAATAACTCCACAATAAAACCATAAATAAAATAACCAGCACGGCTCCCTTTCCAAAGCCTACCAAGGCTTTACTCACTATATCTGAGCAGCCTTCAGTCTCGGGGTTTTGGAGATGCGCTCCAGCATAAACTAAACGCGAATAACCCCATTGTTTACTGCCATCATCCAATACCAGCATTTCTTTACTGTATAAATAAGCAGAAAAAGGGGCTGAATAGGTTTTTTCAGATTGGGTCCGTAATGGCTTGGCCCAATAATCTAATAGACTAATGATTTCATGGCTATTGCCCTCAGTTTCTTTAAAGTGAACTGAATCTAATAAACCAATCAATATAAAGAACATTAAAAATAACAGCGAAATCATGCCCGTTTTACTAGCTGATATTTTCTTCAACGGTCGTTTGAAGTGTGGTTTTCGGCAGATAAAAAAGCCGGCCAGTAAACTTGCTAGCACCAAGATGTAAATCAGTGCGTCTGTCCATAGAATAATCATAAATCTAAAATATATAAGGAAAGAAAATGCCTAATATTACTATCACGCTATTTGCTTAAAGCACACTCAATTCTAATAAAAGTCTTTTATCTTTAACCGACACAGACTGAAGAACAGCCTTGGCTAATTTATGTTTTAAATTATCATCTTTAAGTCTGTACACTGCACGTTTTGATAAAATTTTACTTGTGACAGACTGAACTAAGCCCTTTATCTGTTTGATATTTTTTTGAGAAACTTTATCAATTTCCAGGGTTTCTATCCTGCTATTTTTGAAGAAAAATTCACTGGAAGCAGCAGCATAACTTAATGAACCTATTATTTTGGCTCGTCCTGAACCTTTGATTCCAAGCTGGGAATTTATGTCTATATGAGTAAAAAGCGCCACTTCATTACTGCCTTCAATCAATTCGATTTTGGGCTGTGATAATTTTAGTTTGAAAAAAAGTTTCTTTTTTTCTATTGGCATCATAGCCGATACTTTCTTCTGTAGCTGTGCTTCGGATAGCTCAACTGTATACGATAAGGCCATAGTAATGGGGGACGATAAAAATAAGATTAAAAAAACTAACTGTCTAAACACATGGTTCTCCAAATAAACATTTCTTTTACAGATAAAACTTTCATGGGCGTTGTCATACCCTGCTTCGCTTAAGATAACCTAACTCTTGGGTCAACCAAGGAGTATGAAATATCAGTGAGTAATAAGCCAAAGATGTATAACACTGAGCCTAAAAAGACCATTGATCTAACAATAGCAAAATCCTGTCGATTGATAGCATCAATGGTGTAACTACCAAGACCAGGAATACTAAAGAAAGATTCCATAATCAGGCTGCCCATAAATAACAGAGGCAAAACTACAACTACGCCAGTTAATATCGGAATCATGGCGTTTTTAAGGACATGTTTAAATAATACCTGTGTTTCAGTTAATCCCTTTGCTCTGGCAGTGCGTACATAGTCTTTTTCCACTTCTTCTAGAAATAGGGTTCTGTACCAGCGCGCGCCCGAGCCGATCCCTGCAATCACACTGATTAAAACTGGCAAAATCAAAAATTTAACGGCGGAGAATCCTGTGTCATAACCTGAGATAGGCACCAGTTTAAGCAATTTACCAATAAAAAACTGGCCGCCGATAATATAAAACAGGGATGAAATTGACATCAATATGACACATAAAACAATACTACTAAACTCCAGATAGCTATTTCGAAACAACACCATCATCAAGGCCACTGAAATATTAACTAATAGACCGACCACTAAAGATGGCAAAGCAATACTCAAGCTGGGCCACATGCGCTGTTTAATATCTGCCCCTATATTTCTGCCGCTTTCCGAAAGCCCAAAATCAAATAAAAACAAACCCATAGATTTTTGATAAAAGATTGTTTCAGTTACTTTATCACTGGCCTCAGCCTGTTGGTTCCATAGCAGAGGTAAATCATAGCCATGTTGATGTTTCCAGTTTTGTACCGCCTGCTCAGTGACATGTTTTTGCCCTAATTGCATGCGAGCCATATCATCAGGGCTATTCACCACAAAAAATAAAATAAAGGTCAATATGTTGACCCCCATCAGTAAAGGGATGGCATACAAACAACGACGAAGTATATATTGAATCACTGAACAGTCTCCTTTGCTCTGCGTTTAAAAGCCTGTATGGCAGGTAACAGTATTAATAATAAGAGAACTAATGCCATTATCAATGGCCAAAATACAGGCTGATTCCATAACTGTCTTTTTTGCGCTCGTATTTGGGTATCAATACGGGTATATTTCAGTCTGTTATTGGCCATCAAATTTGGCTTTAAATTTTTATACCAGCCGTGAAACAAAGAAAAACTCTTCGGATGAAAACCAAAAACCCAAGGGGCATCTTTTCTGACAATTGCCTGCATTTTCTGGATAATTTGTTGGCGTTCCTCACTGTCATCCATATTGCGCATTTGTTCAAATAACAAATCAAATTCTGCATTCTGATAGTTAACCGCATTTTCTCCTCCATGTTTCACTTTTCCATTAGCGCCATAGAGTAGGAAAAAGAAATTTTCAGGATCTGGGTAATCTGCATTCCAGCCCCAAACAAACAGCTGTCCACTGCCATTACGCATTTTTTCCTGAAAGCGATTATAGTCCGTTGGTCGTATCACTAATTTTATTCCAAGTTTTTTAAACTGCTTTCGATACCAGTTCATACGAGGTCTATCATCCACGCTGACCGATGTGGTATCAAAATATAAAACCAGAGATTCGCCCGTCACGGGATCTATACCATGCTCATACCCGGCTTCTTTCATTAAAAGCTCAGCCTGTTTAATTGATTTACGTAGATACTGTCCATTAACCCAATTGTATACAATCGGATTCATTCCCTGTTGTTGCTCTTTAAAGCCATAGATTCCAGGTGGAATTAAACCCTGAGCAGTTACCCCTCTACCATTTTGAAAAATGGCGATATATTCCTCATAATCTATCGCAATAGAGATTGCCTGACGCAGTTTTCTGGCTTGTTCAGAATCGCCTCCAACGACAGTATCCAGCATATTAAAGCCCATGTAAAAAATAGAGGTTGTTACTGCTGTTTGTAACTGAATATCTTTTTCCTGCATGGAATCTGTTAGCTTGGCATCCCCTTCTCCAATAAACTGTACAGCCTGATCAAAACTGTCTGATGAAATACCTGAAGCATCATAATAGCCTTGTAAAAATTTATTCCAGTAGGGAATCGTTTCTTTTTCCAATATATAAACAACTTTATCGATAAAAGGTAAACGCTTACCAGCATCAACTAATAAACCATTCAGCTTATCGACTGCTTCACCTTCCGAAGGGTAAAATTCCTGATGGAAATTTGGGTTCCTAGTCAGAGCCATGCGCCTATTAGGATTGTTTTCTGATAAATAGTATGGCCCAGTACCCACGGGGTACCAGTCCAGAGTAATGTTTTTCTGTTTTAAGCCTGCTTGCTGATAAAATTCAACCGCTTCCCAAGGCATTGCTGCAAAAAATGGCATCGCCAGCCAAAACCTGAACTGAGGATATTTTCCTTTAATTTTTATACTGTATTGATAACGGTTTAAAGCCTCTACTCCAGTCATTTCGACCGAATTAATAGCTGTTTTATCCATTTCTTTTACTTGCTGAGAAAAAACATCAAAGCCAATAATATATTGTTTCATTATCTCAGCGATAGGCGATTGAACTTTAGGATCTGCCAGGCGTTTTATTTGATAAACATAATCGGCTGCAATTAATTCCCTACTACCCTGTGGTAAATCCGATAACAAGTTAAGCCGTTCAATTTGATCAGCACCCAGCTTTAGATTACTTGAAACAAATGCAGGATGAGGCTGATATTTAACACCTTTTTTAATTGTTATAGTGTATTTTGTATAGGCTATTTGTTGCTCAGACGAATTCCCATCCAACGTTTCATTATCTTGATTAAAATATTCAACAACTGGCATCTGGGTAGCTGTTAAAGGCTCTAACTGATAAGGCCGTTTTAAATAATGGTACTGAAAAGGCGGCTCATAAATCTGACCAATAAAACCATATTCATTAGAGCTATAAGCAACAGCAGGATCTAAATGTTTAGGGCGCTCAGAAAACGATGAATAAAGAATAGATAAATCTGCTTCAGTTTCCGAATAAGGATTGTTTAACTGAGAGACATCACAAGCCGTTAAAAATAGAATAAAAATAGCCAGAAAAAAATTATGCATTAAGTTTGTTCCATTCCTTTGTTATACTTCCGCTTATTCTAAACTAATTATACAAACAGGTCAGGAGATAAAAATGGGGTTCATGCAAG